>Ga0206130_10002908_pt1 | contig 23221 bp, 21 predicted proteins | sample Helgoland_Spring_9_FD_148637 | JGI IMG/M metagenome (GOLD analysis project Ga0206130, IMG submission 148637) | Pelagic subsurface seawater microbial communities from Kabeltonne, Helgoland, North Sea - Helgoland_Spring_Bloom_20160512_1 | ecosystem: Environmental > Aquatic > Marine > Epipelagic ... | reverse complement strand
GATCTGGGTCATTAGTAATCTCAAAACCCATCTCCTTGGGTGTGATTTTACTTAAATTTTTTGGAGATGAAAAAAAATCCCAAGCATCTTCCAATGAAATAGGAAGCTTTTGAACGGTTTTGATGCAATAAAAACTCATATTTACCGAACGTTGCTAAGGTGTAAATAGTTTTCTTTAAATTTAGAATACTCATTCTATATATTATGCCAACATGCAATACCTTTGTCAGCAACCAAAAGACCAAGATGAAACTATTAGAAAATAAAACAGCAGTTATCACAGGTGCTAGCCGTGGGATAGGTAAAGGAATAACAGAAAAATATGCTTCTGAAGGATGTAATATCGCATTTAGCTATGCGAGTTCTATAGAGAAAGCAAATGCTTTAGAAAAAGAGTTGTCTAAAACCTATGGTGTCAAAGTAAAAGGTTTTCAAAGTAACGCAGCTGATTTTGAGTCTTCTCAAAAGTTTATAGATGATGTGGTAGCAGAGTTTGGACAGATAGATATACTTATAAATAATGCTGGGATAACCCGAGATAATCTGCTTATGAGAATGAGTGAGGAGCAGTGGGACGAGGTAATGAATGTGAATCTTAAATCAGTATTTAACCTTACCAAGGCAAGTCTCCGCACTTTTCTAAAGCAGAAAAATGGCAGTATTATAAATATGAGTAGTGTAGTAGGAGTAATGGGTAATGCAGGACAAAGCAACTATGCAGCTTCTAAAGCAGGAATAGTTGGGTTTTCCAAATCAATGGCTAAAGAGCTTGGCAGCAGAGGAATAAGATGCAATGTAATAACACCAGGTTTCATAGAAACTGAAATGACTGCGGAGCTAGGAGAGGATGCACTAAAGAAGTGGACTGATGGTATTCCGCTAAAACGAGGTGGAACCACAGAAGACGTAGCCAATGCTTGTGTTTTTTTAGGTAGTGATATGTCTACCTACATAAGTGGCCAAGTGCTAAGCGTATGCGGTGGCATGCTAATGTAAAGCCATGGCACTAGATCAAATAGATGTAGATGAGTATGATGCTCAGATGTCCTTTCTTGAGCATCTGGAGGCACTTCGGTGGCATTTAGTTAGATCTGTCATAGCGATTGTTGTAGGGGCAATTGTGACATTTATAAATGGACGTTATATTTTTGATGAAATATTATTAGGCTCCACAAAAAAATCTTTTTGGACCTATGAACGTATTTGTGATTTAAGTTACTACATATATGATTCAGACAAAATTTGTATCAGGGAGATAACGTTTAAACTGCAGGCTTTGGAAATTCAAGAACAGTTTTTCCAGCATTTTATGATTGCTGCTATAGGAGGTTTGATTCTAGCAATGCCCTATATCTTATTTGAAATTTATAGGTTTATAAAACCTGCCTTAAGAAAAACAGAAAAAAAGTACAGTGGAATTGTTATTCTCTTTGCTTCTTTATTATTCTTTCTAGGTATATTGTTTGGTTACTTTATTTTATCTCCAATCTCTGTGAATTTTCTTGCTAACTATACCTTAAGTGACACAATAGAACGAAATTTTAAAGTTGGGTCAATAATTAATTTTATATCGTTACTCACGCTTGGCTCAGGAGTTCTTTTTGAATTGCCAATTGTTGTGTATTTTTTAGCCAAAATTGGACTAGTTACAGCAGATAACATGAAGAAATATAGAAGAATAGCTGTAGTAGTTATTTTAATACTTTCTGCATTAATAACGCCACCTGACGTTACCAGTCAGATAATATTAAGTTTCCCTATTCTGTTGCTTTACGAGGTAGGAATAATGATTGCACGCAGAGTAGCACCAAAACCAATAATAGAATTACCAGAAGAATGAGTAAAATAAAAGTAAGTATAGGAAACGATCACGCAGGAACAGAGCTTAAAAACAGAATAGTTAAGGAGTATTCAGGACAGTTTGATTTTATAAATCACGGAACGGATGGTAGTGAGTCTGTAGACTATCCAGACTATGTGCACCCCGTAGCTTATGATGTAGAACAAGGAGTCTCAGCCTTTGGTATATTGATATGCGGAAGTGCTAATGGAGTATGTATGACTGCTAATAAGCATCAAGGTATACGTGCTGGCTTAGCTTGGAATAAGGAAGTAGCTACTCTTATAAAGCAGCATAATAATGCAAACATTATTGGTATTCCTGCTCGATTCTTATCAGAAGACGAAGCACTAGAGGTGCTTCAAACCTATATAGATCAGGAGTTTGAAGGTGGAAGGCACCAACTAAGAGTGGATAAGATTCCGTGTTAAAGAATGTTATCATAGCGATACTTACACTTATAGTAGCGTATTTATTATTTCAACTCAGTCAAGAAAATGAAGTTCTAATTCAGAAGAATGGGATTGATAAAGAAATAATTCTCGAACAGAATTCAGACAGCTATATGAATAGGATAGTTAAGTTCAATAAAGATAAGACGTTAGAGCTTGGAGATGCTGTTTATAATTATCATAAAGTCAACGGAAAATCTAAATTATATAGTAAGAGAGAAGGCAAATGGTTGGTGTTTGATTCTACGAATAATTTAGTAGCAATAAATTGGTATCAGAGAGATAAACTTTACTATCACAAATTCTATCTTGGTGATGACTTAAACTCAACTCTGGATACCTTCTATAGTGATAGTTTTAATATAAATTTACTAAGTAAACCGAAGGTATGGTTTAAAACTGACACTGAAGATTCAAGTAAATTGATAATTGACATCGAATCTGAATATCCACTATTTCTGCTAACATACCATTGCAACTCTAATATGAAGTTGGGAAAGGCGTCCAGTTTTACTAATAGTAGAAAGGTACTAATCTCAAAAAAGGATGATGGATCACCAATCAAATTTAATGTTGGCTTTCAAAATTGGGAAATAAATTATGAACGAAGAGATAGTTTTTCGTTAGAATATTAGAAACAGAATGGGTATCTTAAGAACTTTTATTGGGCCTGGTTCTCAAGAAAAAATGGTTTACAACTTAGAAATAATCAGGAAATTAGTTAAACAACAAGACTAATCTTGCCGTTCTTAAGCACACCAACGCTACTTATTACATTCAATTTGCAGCAGTACTCTATGTCCTTAGTCACGCCTTTGCTGGCTAGACGTTGAAAATGGTTGGTGTTTTGTAAAGTTTCAAATAAATTTCCTTCAGCCACAGTATATGCATCTCTCGCCATTTGTGTAGCGTCGTCACAGTCTCTACGAGGAAATGAATTGGCAACAGCTCCTGCAAATAGACTATCTTCTAGATTTACTATGTCTTGCCATCCAGCTGCAAATAGAACTACGTCTTTATCCAGATTCTTAATATAATCTACTACAGATTTAAGATTTAAAAACGATCCTACCACAACTTGGTGAGCATCGCTCGCCATCTCTATGCATTTAGTGCCATTGGTGGTAGTCAGTACTACCTCTTGTCCAAATACTATTTCCTTTTTGTACTGAAACGGAGAATTCCCAAAATCAAAACCTGTTATAGTCTCTCCTCCTCGTTCTCCGCCCACTAAATATCCTTTGCTCTTATACTCCCTGGCTATGGATTCTTCCTTTACTGGAATTACCGCAGATGCTCCATTGGCCAAAATAGTAGTTATGGTAGAAGTGGCTCGTAGAATATCGATTACTACAACTACTTTTTTATCAATATCTTCTATTTGACTAAAAAGGGAAGGAGAGAGTATCGTTTCTATTTTCATTAAGGTATCGTTAATCGAAAAAGATCTCTGCCATCATGCATCTAGCACTTCCGCCACCTATCTTCTCTATCATGTGTATTGGTACAGCGATTATTTCATTGCTGTGCTTGTTTTGTATCTGATCTAGCTGTTCTGCTGTGAGGCAAGAATGTGCTTCTTTGGACATCACTAAAAACTTCTCACCTTTTTTATTCTTTAGCTGTAGCATATTACCCGCAAAGTGATTATAAACCTGGTCATTGCTAAGGCTGATTACATCTTTACCCAGCTTTTCTAAGTTGGCTATCGCATCTGCTCTATCGGATTCTAATATGGTATCTGCACCTAAGATAACGTATGTATCAGCCATAGTCATCATTACATTCGTATGATACATTGAGTTTTTATTAGGACCATGAGACTCAAAGCGTACTGTAGTAAATCCAGTTAATTCTTCGAAAGCATCTAGAGCCTTAGCAGTAGTACGAGGAGATATAGCAGCATAAGCTGTTTTACTAGCATAGTCGCAAACTAGACTACCTGTACCTTCTAGTATTTCGTTTGATTTTTCTAGTTTTACTAGTCTGTCGTTTACTGGCTTACGAAGATCATTTGAGATCTTCTGAAAGACCGTTTTCTTTCTTTCCTTTCTCCTATTTGTGGAATACATTGGATAGAGAACGATTTCATTGGTGAAAGTAGAAAACCAGTTGTTTGGGAATATAGAATCTGGAGTATCACTTCCGCTATCATTAAACACAACTACTTTTATCCCTTTAGCTTGAAGCATCAGAACCATATTATTAAACTCGATAAGAGCTATGTCCTGAATCTGTTGAGGAGTAAAATGTTCTAGCTTATTCTGAAAAGCATTATTATCAGCAGTCTCTGCATTGAAAGCAAAGCTACTTGGCCTAATCATGGCCACACAATTTGAAATAGTATTTTTCATTATTCTCTTAGTAGTGGGAGGGTAGAGCATCTTAGGAGCCCTTCTTGTTTAGATATTTGATAGTATGGTATTTCCTCTACGGTATAACCTAGTGAGGCTAATTTCTCATTTACACGTACAAATCCACGTTCACTTACAACAGTATCCTTATTAATAGAAAAAATATTGCAACACATGTCGTACATTTCTTTACGAGATATTTTGATCAGATTCTCTTTCCCAAATATCTCATAAATAGCATCTAGATCTTTTTGAAACTTGAATCCATCTTCAAAAATCAGAGCGTGTCCTAAGCCTAATGGTTGAAAGCAGCAGTCTAAGTGCAAAGCATTTTCTCTTGCTTCGTAATCGGATTTTTTCAATTGTACTCCGATAACCTTCTTATTTGGGAAATTTTCTGTCAGATAATTGAGACCAGCCTCATTAGTACGAGCTGTTTTGTAGTTGTAAAAGTCTTTTGCATTTGAGTACCCTACAAAGAGGTATTCATTATGTACAGCTACATCTCCGCCTTCTATTCTTACTCCTAACGGGGCATCAAGGATCTGTGAAGGGTCTATTTTGTCTATATAATGTTGTATAGCATCTTGTTCATCTTCTCGCTCTTGTATTATTTCTGGTATGATATATTTATCATCAATAACAAATCCTATATCTCTAGTGAAAATCTGATTTACTCCGTTGAGATTTTTGGGTCTTAAGACTTCAACACTATATTTTTTTAAAACAGTAGCAAAGGCTTCCATCTCTGGAACCATTTCTCGTTCATTCGGTGGGATTCCTTTTCTTAAAAATTCCTTTGTTTTGGGATCATACGACTCATCTAAATTTCGCTGTCCCCCTAAGTCATTTGCAGTACCTAATATTACTGTTTTGAGCTGGGCATATTCGTTTTGTACTTGTAACTTCATAAGTAGTCTTTACTCTATGTCTATGAATGGTCTCCTAATATAATCTCTTACAATAAATGCATCAGGAAAATACATTCTGATTTCTTTTAGCATCTTCTGTGCGTCTATTTCTCTGTAGTAATCACCTATTCTTACTTTCCAACTAGGTTGTTGATACAATAAGTCTGTTCTAGAAGCATATTCTGGAAACAGTCTCTTAAATTTTACTTCAGCAGATAGAGCGATAGTTCTGTCTGCACTAAATTCTATTTGAATACGAAACCCAGGAATCTTAGTAGAATCTATGCTAGCATTCTTCATGCGTAGCTTTTCATTTATTTTTTCATCTACGTCTAGTGTTACCTGAGCACTAGCTGCTAGACCTACTACTAGCAAGACTAGGGAAATGAAAAACTTAAGATTCTTTACCATGGCATTTCTTATATTTCTTACCACTACCACACGGGCAGTCATCGTTTCTTCCTACTTTCTGCTCACTACGTACGGGTACTGCAACTTGCTTTGGTTCTGCTGCTGGTGCTTGGCCATCTCCACCACCTACTAAGGCTTCTGCAGTTCTACTTGCTGACATTTTACTCATATCAGCTCGCTTACGCTCTTTGGCCTCCTTCATGTCATCAGAAGAATCAATAGGTATATTCCCTTTGAATAAAAGAGAAATGATATCACTATTCAGCGTGTTTATCATGGTTTGGAAAAGATTGAAAGACTCTAACTTATAGATAAGTAACGGATCTTTCTGCTCATACGATGCATTGTTGGCCGTTTGTTTTAAATCATCTAATTCACGTAAATGCTCTTTCCAATGATCATCTATACTTGCAAGGGTAACAAAACGTTCGAAAGCATTGGTAATTTCACGACCTTCGGTAGCTATAGCTTTTTCTAAGTTAACAGATATGTTTAATGATTTTTTACCATCTGAAAATGGTACTAATATATTCTTTACGTTATCGCCTCTATCCTTATGTATGTTACGGAAAACGCTAAGAGCTCTTTCTCTAATGTCTTTATTCTTACGATCGTACGAGTGAATGGCTTGCTCAAAAATGGTTTGTATTAAACTATCTACTTTAGTTCCTTCAAAATCTGATTGAGACATGTTTGGTTCAAAAGCTAGATGACGCAGGGTTTCCATTTTCAATCCTTCGTAGTCATTGTTTTCCTTATAAGAACTGACCACATCTTCTATCCAGTCGTAGATAGCATTATTGATGTCTACAGAAAGTCTCTCACCATACAAAGCATTTTTTCTACGTGAGTAAATTACTACACGCTGCTTATTCATAACATCATCATACTCTAGTAAACGTTTACGAATACCAAAGTTATTCTGCTCTACTTTTTTCTGAGAACGTTCTATCGTTTTAGAAATCATAGAGTGTTGTATCACTTCTCCTTCTTCATATCCGAATTTATCCATCACCTTAGACACTCTATCAGAACCAAAAAGTCTCATTAAGTTATCTTCTAACGAAACAAAAAATTGTGAGCTTCCTGGGTCTCCTTGTCTACCTGCTCTACCACGTAGCTGTCTATCTACACGTCTACTATCGTGTCTTTCTGTACCTACTATTGCTAGTCCTCCAGACTCTTTTACACCTTTGCCTAGTTTTATGTCTGTACCTCTACCTGCCATATTAGTAGCTATAGTGATACTTCCTGGCTGGCCAGCGGCTGCTACAATATCTGCCTCACGCTGATGTTGTTTTGCATTCAGCACACTATGCTTTATTTTTCGCATATTGAGCATTCTACTGAGCAGCTCAGATATTTCTACAGACGTAGTACCCACCAATACTGGTCGGCCTTCTTCTTGTAGTCGTATTATTTCTTCTGCTACTGCATTGAATTTTTCTCGTACTGTTTTGTATACCAAGTCATCTCTATCATCTCTAGAGATAGGTCTATTGGTTGGTATTACTATTACATCTAGCTTGTATATTTCCCATAGCTCGCCCGCTTCAGTTTCTGCTGTACCGGTCATACCACTGAGTTTGTGATACATTCTAAAAAAGTTTTGTAGAGTTACAGTAGCAAATGTTTGGGTAGCGGCTTCTACTTTTACATTTTCCTTAGCCTCTATAGCTTGGTGTAGTCCGTCAGAGTATCTTCTACCATCCATCACACGACCCGTCTGCTCATCTACTATCTTTACCTTACCATCTTGCAGGATATATTCTACATCCTTTTCAAACATAGCATACGCTTTTAGCAATTGATTAATACTGTGAATACGTTCAGATTTAACAGAGAAATCACGCATTAACTCGTCTTTTCGCTTTTGCTTCTCTGTTGGATCTAAGTCAGTTTTCTCTAGATCGGCAATACTTCCACCTACATCTGGCATTACGAAGAATTGAGCATCGTCACTATTATCAGTTATTAGGTCTATACCCTTATCGGTAAGCTCTATTTGATTGTTTTTTTCGTCTATGGTAAAGAATAGCTCGGAATCTACTATGTGCATTTCCTTCTGCTGATCTTGTAAGTAGTAATTTTCTGCCTTAGTCATGAGAGCTTTCATTCCTTGCTCACCAAGAAATTTAATAAGAGGCTTACTCTTAGGTAATCCTCTATACCCCCTAAAAAGTAATAGACCTGCTTCTTTTTCAGATGTTTTACCTTCCTTTATTAGCTTTTTAGCATCTGTAAGTGCTGTGTTTAGATATCTTTTTTGAGCATCTACTACTTTTTGTATTTTTGGTTTAAGCTCATTAAACTCGTGTATATCTCCTTTGGGCGTAGGTCCACTGATAATAAGTGGCGTACGAGCATCATCTATTAATACAGAGTCTACCTCATCTATCATAGCGTAGTGATGCTTTTGCTGTACTTGCTCATCTGGGCTGTGAGCCATATTATCTCTTAGGTAGTCAAAACCAAACTCATTATTAGTACCGTAAGTAATATCTGCAAGATAAGCTTGCTTTCTCTCTGGAGAATGAGGTTTGTAGTAGTCTAGGCAATCTACCTTTAGTCCATGAAACTGAAAGATAGGTGCATTCCACTCTGCATCTCTTCGTGCTAGGTAATCATTTACAGTAACTATATGTACACCTCTTTGACCAAGTGAGTTAAGATAAGCGGGTAGGGTAGAAACCAAAGTTTTACCTTCTCCTGTTTGCATCTCGGCTATTTTACCTTGGTGTAATACTACACCACCAATAAGCTGTACATCGTAGTGTACCATATTCCAAGTCATTTCTTGGCCAGCAGCATCCCACGTGGTTTGATATATTACATCGTTTCCTAATATGCTTATATGTTCTTTAGTTGCAGCTAAATCTCTATCATAGTCAGTAGCAGTAGCAGATACAGAATCATTCTCTGCAAATCTACGAGCGGTCTCTTTTACCACGGCAAAAGCCTCTGGTAATAGTGCCTCTAAAATCTCTTCTAGTTTTTCGTCACGCTCCTTTTCTAGCTCGTCTATACGGTCATACGCATCTTCTTTTTTATCTATTTCTGTTATATCAGCTGCTTCGACCTCTTTTTTGAGCTCTACTACTTGTTGGTCTATTTCTGACAAATAGTCACTTACTCGCTGCTTGAATTCAGCCGTTTTGGCTCTTAGTTGGTCGTTAGTGATTCCTGCTAACTTATCAAATTCTGCATTTATTTTACCGACATAAGGAGTTATGTCTTTTACATCCTTGTCTGCCTTGTTACCGAAAAGCTTAGATATTCCGCTTACTAGAGAATTAATCATTATATTATTTTACTATCTATGGTCTAAAAGTATGCCATTTATCGACGTACTTATTCGTTTGTCATTACTCTAGTGATATGCATTATAAAAATCGACAATGCAAAATCTCACATTAATTAACATCTTTTCGAACTAACATGTTTATATATTTATTCGTAAAAATGAGGTTCAAAAGTAACCCTATTTATCTTTGAACCATAGAAGAAACAATGCGAATATTAATACTTGGTTCAGGTGCTAGAGAGCACGCTATAGCTTGGAAAATAAGCAAAGAAATAGGTAAGGAAAATATCTTTGTAGCACCGGGTAATGGTGGTACACAATTGTGCGGGACTAATGTAGATGCGAGCTACACAGATTTTGACAAGTTGAAGGTGTTTTGCCTAGCAAATGGTATAGATACTATACTACCGGGTAGCGAGGATGCTATCGCACAAGGTGTTCGCGACTATTTTGAAGCAAACGAGGAAACTAAGCATATTTACATGTTTTCGCCAGATCAATATGCAGGTCAGTTAGAAAGCAGTAAGTCTTTTGCGAAGGAGTTTATGGCAAAAGAGAATATACCAACTGCTGCTTATCAGGTTTTTACTAAAGATAATGTGCAAGAGGGTTATGCATTCTTAGATAAGCTTACGGCTCCTTTTGTACTGAAAGCAGATGGACTAGCTGCTGGCAAGGGGGTGTTAATACTTAATGATATTGACGAAGCCAAAACCGCACTAAAAGAAATGTTGGTGGATCAAAAGTTTGGGGAAGCTTCTGCTACCGTAGTGATAGAAGAATTTTTGGATGGAATAGAGTTTAGCGTTTTTGCTCTTACAGATGGCGAAAATTACGTCATACTGCCAGAAGCCAAGGACTATAAAAGAATAGGAGAAGGAGATGTAGGGCTCAATACGGGAGGAATGGGAGCTGTATCTCCTGTGCCTTTTTATGATGAAGAATTAAGAGATAAGACTATAAGCCAAGTAGTAGAGCCCACCATAAAAGGGCTTAAGAATCAAGGCCTAAATTTCAGAGGTTTTGTATTCTTTGGTTTGATAGTAGTGAATGGGAATCCGTTTGTAATAGAATATAACGTGCGTATGGGTGATCCTGAGACAGAAGTCGTTATTCCTAGGTTAGATGAGTCTTTTAGTGAAATGATACAAGCTGCTAAAACGGGTAAACTAACCAATAGAACTGCTAAAGCTAAAAGCGGATATTGTACGACGGTTTTTGCTGTAAGTGGAGGATATCCAGAAAGTTATGAAAAAGGAAAGGAAATAACTTTCGATAAAAATTTGGAAACACTATTTCACGCAGGAACAAAAGTAGATTCTAATATGTTATACACTAGTGGCGGTAGAGTTTTAGCTGCTACTTGTTTTGGTGATAGCATGGAGGATGCTCTTAAAGCATCATATAATCAGATAGATAATATTAATTTTGATAAGAAGCATTATCGCACAGATATAGGAAACGACCTTAAAAAATATATATAAGAAATGGAAGTAATAAAAAAAGTATGGGGTTACCTCACGTTTAAGAAAGACACAGGAGAAGGTTCTTTCCTGAAATCGATGCACGTTATTAATAAAATTTCGTTGCTCATGTTTATTATCGCTATGATCCTAGTGATTATGAAGGTGTCACGTTATTAGTGTTGGAACACTTATTGTAATATTCCTACCAAAATAAAGAAGTAAAAACATGAATATGTACATCATTCTAATGGTGCTAGTGATGGGAGCTAGCTGGTTGGTTCAAAATAGACTCAAATCAAAATTTAAAAAATACTCAAACACTCCTATCCGCAGTAATCTTTCTGGTAAAGAGATAGCAGAAAAAATGTTAGCGGATAATGGCATATATGATGTAAAAGTTCTTTCTGTAACTGGTCAGCTTACAGATCACTACCACCCGGTGCACAAGACGGTAAACCTAAGTGAAGCTGTCTATAATCAGCGAAATGCAGCAGCAGCAGCAGTAGCAGCACACGAGTGTGGACACGCTGTACAGCACGCTAGAGCATACCCTTGGCTTACTATGCGAAGTAAATTAGTACCTATAGTATCGGTTAGTTCTAAGTACATGCAGTGGGTTTTGATTGGTGGTATCCTTTTGATAGGTCAATTCCCTCAATTACTTATGGTAGGTATTGTTCTATTCGCTCTTACTACCTTATTTAGTTTTGTTACTCTTCCTGTAGAATTTGATGCTAGTAGGCGAGCACTTGCTTGGATGACAGAGTCCAAAGTCGTGGCACCAGAAGAACATGAAGATAGTAAGGATGCACTTAAGTGGGCAGCTATGACCTATGTAGTGGCAGCTATTAGTTCTTTAGCTACATTATTATATTACGTTTCCATATTAATGGGAAGAAGAAGTTAAAAGAAAGATGATAAAACAGACTGTAGTTCTACTTTCTTTTCTTTTTGTTTCTACTCAAGGATTTACTCAAATAACAAAGATCCCAGCTACTAAGATTGCTAAGGACGATGCGTTTGACAAATCGCAGAGTATCTTACCCATATATAAATACACGAGTGACAGCATAGAACCCTATTCTAAGTTTGGTATAGAGGTTAAAAATCCGAAGCCGTGGTATAAGATTAGTAAAATGCCTGATATGCACGGGACTAGAGACACAGGGTATACGTATATCTATTTCTCAGGTTCTGATAATGCTACTAGTCAAGGATATCTTCTTGCTTTAGTAGGTAACTATGTAAGATCCAGCAGAACAGTCTATTTCTATATAGACAGAAATAATGATTTTGATTTTAGTAATGACGGTGGCCCAGATAGTGTTACTTATAGGCAACAATCATTTGAGATAACCTTAGAAAATGCACAAGTAAAAGGAGCTACATATGCTATCAAGCTTACTAGATTTAAGTACGGTGAAAATGTGAGGTACAAAAACCTGCTTACCGAACATTACAAAGTTCATAGCGGCAAGAAAATATTCACCAATATTAATTACTGTTTTAGAGAACAACGCTATAATAGTGTCACTGCCGATTATAATAACGGCAAAGACTCGTTTACTATTGGGCTAAAGGATATGAATGTAAATGGGGTGTACAATGAGAGTTGCACCGATAAAATATTTATAGGTCAGTATAAGGAGCAGATAGCAAATGATCAGCTATTTAATCTGACACCAGCACTAGATAAAACAGTGTTTGAATGGGGTGGCAAAAAGTACCGCATAGTAAGTATAGAATCTACCGGTGCATTTATAGAAATAAAAGAAGATGCCAATGCCACGCTTTCTAATAAACTAGAGGTAGGTAAAAAGGCTCCTAAGTTTGAGTACTTCAATATTTTAAATAATAAGCATTCGATTAAAGAATTCAAGAAACAAGAAGTGTATTTGTACTTTTGGGATAATGAATCTTTGAGTTCAGATACCGTACATTTAAACAAGCTAAATACGGAGTTTCCAGAGCTTAAGATTATAGCATTAAACCACGGAGACGAGCCTAAGCAAGTACGTATCACGTTTTATTACGATAAGTTAAAGTTTCCTGTAGGATATAGTAACACAGATTTAGCTACTAAGTACTTCTTAGAAGACGTAAGTAGAGGCTACTATATTGGCAAACGTCGAAAACTAAAAGACGATGAGATTAGCCCAGAAGAGATGTATAATCTCTTAGCGGCGAATAAGAAATAACTACTTTTGTCGAGATGCAAATGTCTCTCACCGTTATCCTAGCCATAGTTGTAGTTCTTATCCTGCTGAAATATGCAAGAAAGTTCACTTCCAAAATTTTCACATTTCTAATAGTAGCAGCCTTAATAGTAGGGGTAATGTACTACAAATCTTGGGGGCTGTTCGAAACTAACGTGGCAGATATAGCCACACTGGAAGACAAATATTGTAATGATGATCCTGATATATGCGACTGTATAGTACAACCTGCAAAGGCTGATATGGCCACAAGATTTAGTAAAGTAGAGCTAGATTCACTGGGAGAGAGGCGTATTAAATCTGCTTATATACTTAAAAAGAGTTTGGCTTCTACCAAAGAGCAAGCGATAGTATGCCTAGGTTTAAAAGGTGCTACAGATAAATATGCGGTGTTTTTAAAGGATTTTGTGCCTGTAGAAAATCAGTACATAGATATAGTAACAGATAAAATAAAGGTGCTTAGCGGTAAGCTGAGATCTGAAGTAGAAACCTTTAGAGAAAATAAAGATGAAATAGACGGTCGCTACTAGGCTAGGCCAAGTGCGTGCTTAAGCTGAGTTACTTGACTATCCCAAAGCATTTCCATTTCTTCTACTTCGTCAGCATCTACATAATCTGTTATGAGTAGACCTATATCGCCTGTGAGCTCATCTTTGGTTACTTCAAACTGAAAATATTCGTCTGCTGCATTATCAAGCAGTTTGAACTTAACTAATTTTCCGTTTACCTTTTTAACTAATTCGGCTTTATTCTCTTCACCATCCCAAAAGAAGGTATACTCTTTACTTCCTTTTATATTGACATCATCACAGAACCATTCTACTAATCCAGATGGTGTAGATAGATATTGAAATAGTATAGTTGGAGATGATTTTATGACGAATTCTAGATCTAGTCTTACTCTTTCCACGTGTACGTTTTTTTAAGATTTTTCAAATAAACATTTTTTTCTCTGATAAACTATATAAGACTCCTATTTTTGACCCGATTTGTTAGAATTATTTAGATCTTATCGATATTATTATTTGTTGGCCTTTGTTTATATACTCATTGGCCTATTGACTTTACTCTTTTTGAATAAAGGAGAATTGGTATTACAACTCGATGAAGGGCATACACCCTTTGCAGATTCACTTTTTTTAGGGCTTACTATGCTAGGTGAGTTATTTGGAGGTGCATTAGTATTAGTCTGTCTTATTATTTTTGCCAAGCGACGCTATATCGCAATATTTATTGCTGCGGCATCTTTATCTATGGTTATCTCACAAGGCTTGAAACATTTAGTATTCGAAAATGAAGGAAGACCATCAAGTGTATACGAAGATTTGGCCCCTGTAAGAAGCCTCGATCGTCATCGCAATAATTCTTTTCCTAGTGGGCATACTACTGGGGCATTTACTTTTTGTACGTTACTGGCTTTAGGACTTAAGAAAAAGTGGATTCAAGTTTTAGCTCCTACATTGGCTGCGTTGGTGGGGATCTCTAGAGTATATCTTGGGCAGCATTTTTTAAGTGACATAGTAGCAGGAGCCGTTATCGGATTGTTTGTAGCTACCATTACCGTTTTACTATCTAATAAGCTATTACCTCCCAAAGAGTATGTGGCAGAAAATTAAGGAGCATCTAGGATTTATCTCAATCATTTGCTTTTATCTGGTGCTCTTTGTTCCATTTTTAGGGCAAGTACACTTGTTTGATTGGGATGAGATAAACTTCGCAGAAGCGGCCCGAGAGATGATAGTAACGGGAGACTGGCTCAATGTTCAGATTAATTACGAACCTTTTTGGGAAAAGCCCCCTTTGTTTATTTGGCTACAAGCTTGCTCTATGTCCATTTTTGGGGTGAATGAGTATGCCGCTCGATTTCCAAATGTTGTCATAGGTTTAGTAACTCTATTTGTACTCTATCTCTCGGTATATAGAAGATACGGCAAGCAAGCTGGTGTTTTTACATTGCTAATGTACATAGGCTCTGTTACTCCGCATTTCTATTTCAAGTCGGGTATTATTGATCCGCTATTTAATTTATTTATCTTTTGTACCATCCTATATTTAGTGAGGTCCACAGAATATAAGCGAATAGCTAACTTCTTTTGGGCGGGACTTTTTCTGGGACTAGCAGTTATCACCAAAGGACCCGTTTGCTTGCTCATAGTAGGTCTTACAGGATTGGTATATCAGTTGTACTATAAGATTAACTTCTATACTACTAAAGGGCTTGTTTTACTTCTTGGTGGACTATTAGCGTTTCCCATACTATTCTTTGGTATACAAGTATATCAAAGTGGCTGGTGGTTTTTACAAGAATTTATAACGTATCAAATAGACCTATTTAGATATCCTATTGCTTCGCACGGTCAGCCTTTTTATTATCACTTTGTAGTGTTACTGCTTGGTTGCTTTCCTCTATTTGTGCTTGCACTAAAGCCTATAGCTAGCAAAACACAAATAATAGGTGATGCTAACTATGCACGGTGGATGAAGGTCTTGTTTTGGGTTGTATTAATTGTATTCTCATCTGTAACCACTAAAATAGTACACTATAGCAGTATGTGCTATATACCACTAGCTATAGTAGCAGGTATTTGGCTCTCGAGATACACCGTATTAACTCGATTTACTAGAATACTATTGGGTTTTGTAGGTGTGGTTTGGGTGCTGATTTTAGCCGCTTGCGGTTCGTTCTTCCTTGTAGATATCAATAAGTTCTTGTCGAAGTATATACAAGACGAATTCTTGCTGGCACAGCTGCACACAGAGGTGAGCTGGTCTTTTATTCCTATTGTTTTAGGCATAATATTGGTAGGAGTTTTATTTAAAACACTTATCAAACCGAGTAAGATTTCGATATCTTCTTTATTGGTCACTAACTCTTTGGTGATCACATTACTCATGGTAAGCTTCGTGCCGCAAGTAGAACAGACTGTACAAGGCAACTGGATAACACAGCTAGAAAAATACAAGGGTAAGGAAATGGCACATTTTACCTTTGGTTTCAAAAGCTATGCTCACTTGTTTTATACTGAGCAAGCAAGTTTCGATGATTTGAAAAAGGCTAAAGAAATAATACTCAAAAGGCTTGAACTAGGAGATTCGCATAACTTAAATGAAGAGGAACGATTAGCGTTTCATGTCTACATGCGTGATTATGTGGTACGAGAAACAGACATCCCCATAAGTATATCCGCTAAGGTCCAAAAATTTGACGAAATAAGTGAAATCTATCCTGAACTAAAAAAGGTTTCTGAAGCGAATGGATATGGAGTGTACGAGCGAGCTGAGGCAGATGGTAAATAACTAGCTGAAATCTATCAGTTGGGGGAATTCTTCATTAGTTTCCTATAGTCTTTCAATCCGCAGCATATATGTCTCAGCATGATATAAGTGCCAATTTTAAGTAAGTGTGAAGGTGATTTCAGTAGGTATAGTATATTCACCTTATTGTTATTATCAAGTGTATTCAGAACAAAGCAGATTTTAAAACAGAAATAGAATTCCTAGAATAAATCAGTCTTTTTTCATAAGTCTAATGAACCGTTTATCCATTCACCATCTAAATGAGCACCGTATAATGTATAAAAGTCTAAAGCGGGCTTATTCCAATCGAGCACCTGCCAGATCATTTTGTGGCATCCGTTTTCTTTGCCAAAATCTATGCAATGAGTGAATAATTGCTGACCAGCACCTATCCCTCTGTGTTTTTCTGTTACTATAAGGTCTTCTAGATAGAGACACTTTCCTTTCCAGGTGCTATACCTATAGTACGTTATAGCGAGTCCAATGATTTCACCATTTAGCTCTGCTACGAAAGCGTCAAATAGTTTATTGACTCCAAACCCGTCTTCGAGCATCTTTTCTTCCGTATTGATTACTTCATTTGGGGCTTTTTCGAAAACAGCAAGTTCTCTTACTAGCTCAAGAAGGTCAGGAACATCTTTTGCTGTTGCACTTCTGATGGTGGATTTCAACATATGGTTCAAATTTAAACACTCTTATGTTATCAAATTTTTGTTAACATTAATATATTGTTAACATTAAGATAATATTAACCATTCTTATTGCACCTATGAAACAAATAACATTAATTATTGTGTTGCTAATTGGAATTATTTTTAAGGCTAGTGCACAGGTTAGTTATCCATCTGTAGAAAAAGGTTTAACTTTTAAATCAAAAGATGAGAAAGTAAAGATGGGTTTCTCTTTTAGAGTGCAGAGTTTAGCATCGTATCAAAATGATATGGATGGCAATAACGAAGATATGAGAGCCATGGTAAGACGCATGAGGCTAAAATCTAAAGGGTATATCTACAGTCCTAAGTTCGAGTATAAGCTGGAGCTGGCACTAAGTAATAGAGATCAAGGGAACTCAAAAGACGCTTCACAAGTGAGTAATGGATCTAAAATGGTATTAGATGCAGTATTGAAATATCACCTAGGAGAAAAGCAACAAATATGGTTTGGTCAAACTAAACTGCCTGGTAATAGAGAACGTGTTATTTCTTCTATGGCTTTACAGTTTGTAGATAGAAGTAATGTCAATAGTAAATTTAATATAGATCGTGACTTTGGTGTACAGTATAGATTAACGCACGATTTTGGTAGTGTGCCCGTAAAGCTAGCTGCTGCTATAACCACAGGAGAAGGTAGAAATATAACCGCAAATAATCCAAAAGCAGGAATGGCTTATACTGGGAGAATAGAAGTGTATCCATTGGGAAGTTTCACAAACAAAGGAGATTATTTTAGTGCAGACTTAGCAAGAGAAGAAAAAGGAAAATTGGCTATAGCAGGTTCTTATTGTTTTAATAATAATACATCAAGAAGCGTAGGACAATTAGGAAATTTTGTATATGAGCTAGACTCCTCTGGAGATGCTACCTCAGTGTATAGTCTCAATAACCTGAGTACTCTTTTTATAGATGCTATGTATAAGTACAATGGACTGAGTATAATGACTGAATATGCTAATCGTAGTTTATCTGAAAAAGCCAAAGGCTTTACTTCTGGTTCTGGGTATGTAGGGCAAGTCGGTTATTTATTTAATAATAACATAGAAGTAAGTGGTAGATATACATCTGTGGATATAGCTAATACATCTAATGTTACGGAGTATACACTAGGCCTATCTAAGTACATAGTAGGTCATAAGTTGAAAGTACAATCAGATATAGCGTATATTGACTCGGAATCTGCAACGGTGGCAGATTACAGAATCCGTTTTCAGATAGAACTAGGAATATAGCTTAACAACAATTTATTAATGTTTTAATAACAAATAGATATCTAATTTGCACTACCAAAAAACGAAATTTAACTTTACACAATGAGACAAAAATTAACGATCCTGTTCATGCTATTTCTAGCATTTTTTGTAAGTACGTCTTCTATAGCACAGGATTCGCTTGCTCCCGTACCAACTGAGATCAAAAGCGAGGTATTCTCAAATTTAGCCGCTTCGGGTATAGAGGGTGGAGCAAAATTTTCTTGGGGAATAGCCTATGATGAGGTAGATAAGATCGAGAATCTTATTATAAAGTATCAAAGGAAAGTATCTAAAGGCGGTGCTTGGAAATACTCACCAGTTATAGATGCTAAGACAACTTCATTCACACTAGAAGGGATGAAAGAAGGTGAAGCTTATGTATGGGAAATAGGCTGTCTAAAAGATGGCGGAGATATATCTGAAGTGCTTAAAAATGGATTGCCAAAAAGTGAAAACCTTGTCTGGTCTAAGAAATCAAAGTACAAAACAGAAAGAAGCTGGGGAGTATATAAATTTTTGATTCTTCTAGGTTCGCTAGGTCTTTTCATTTTCGGAATGAAACTAATGAGTGAAGGTCTTCAACAAACTGCTGGTGGAGGGCTTAGAAAAATTCTGAGCACTATGACCAAGAATAGATATCTTGGGGTACTTAGTGGTTTCCTTATTACTGCACTAGTTCAATCTTCGTCTGCCACTACAGTAATGACCGTAAGTTTTGTGAACGCAGGTCTACTAACTTTACTAGAATCTGCAGGTGTTATGATGGGAGCCAATATTGGTACTACTATTACGGGGTGGTTGGTTTCTCTATTCGGATTTAAAATTAGCTTGTCTAGTTATGCTCTTATATTTATTGGCTTAGGTGCTCCACTTATGTTCCTTTCTAGGAAAAGTGCAAAAGGCTGGGCAAACGCCATCATAGGATTTGCGATACTCTTTATGGGCCTAGGATTTTTAAAGGATGCCGTGCCCACCTTGGATGCAGATTCTCCTATCGTACACTTCTTTACACAATTTAGCGATTCCCCATTCTTGGGACGTATTGCATTTGTTCTATTAGGTACACTGGTTACTGTAGTAGTGCAATCCTCCAGTGCGGCAATGGCTCTTACGCTTACCTTGGTTCTAAAAGGAATAATACCTTTTGAAGTAGGTGCAGCTATGATTTTAGGTGAAAATATTGGTACTACCATTACAGCAGAACTTGCATCCTTAGTTGGTAATGTGCATGCAAAACGATCTGCCAGAATTCATTCTATGTTTAATATAGTTGGGGTTACTTGGATGCTGTTCCTAATGCCATTCTTCTTAAGTACTATCGCATATGTAATGAGAACCTATTTTGGTGTAGATCCTTTTGATATTTCTAATGGAGAAGCTGCTACACTTGGACTATCAGCATTCCATACCGTATTTAACCTTACAAACGTATTCTTATTGATCTGGTTTGTGCCGCTACTTGTGAAGCTAGCAGAGCGAACTGTAAAGTCGAAAGGAGAGGATGATGAAGTATTCAAACTTGAATACATTGCTGGAGGTATTACTTCTACACCCGAACTTTCTTTGCTAGAAGCTAAAAAAGAAGTGGCTAAGTTCTCTGAACTTGCATTAAAGATGCATCACAAGACTAAAGATTTAATTAACGAGGCCGATGATAAGAAAAGAAGTAAACTTATAAAAAAAATAGGCAAATATGAAGATATCACAGATAGGCTAGAAACAGAGATTGCTATCTATCTGAGTAACGTATCTGCAGGAGAACTGTCAGATAAATCTTCTTCTGAATTACGCTCTATGCTCAGTACTACCAATGATCTAGAGAGAATAGGTGATATTTACTTTGAAATAGCGAAAGCTATTGAAAAGAAGAGTGAAACAAAGCTATGGTTTGATCAAAAACAAAGAGATAACCTGAATGATTTGATGGATGAGGTAGAAGTTGCATTTGAGCAAATGATCAAAAATCTGAATGGTAGCTATGCTGATATTGATATGGACCAAGCTCGTGTAATGGAAGTAGCTATAAATGAGCTTAGAAATAAAGTGCGTAAAAAGCACTTGAAAAGCATGGAGAAGAAGGAATACAATGCACAGAGTGGTTTAGTCTATAGTAATATTTTCTCAAGCATTGAGCGTGTCGGGGATCATATTATAAACGTGTCTGAAGCGGCTAGTGGTATTAATTTGAACTAGCTTCTTTTATTCTATATAATGGAAATGGTGTTAAGTTAGCTTCACACCATTTTTTATTGTTAAAAGAGTAATTAGTAGAGGAGTACTTCCTGATTTATTGATAAATAAGTCAAAGAATATTTTGATTCGATAAATAATAATTTGACTTAATTCAAAAACCTTTGAGTAACTGGCCAAGTAGTGCTAGATAGAAAAGTGAGTACTAAGACCGTTATTTACAAAAGGGATTACGCCAAAGTTATGTTTACTATACAAGCTATAAGTGAAGACGGTATCCAGTCCGTAAAGTGGATTAATATCCTGTAGTTTGATTTAGATATCTGTACGATCTAGATTAGTAACTCCCCATCCAGCTAGTTCCTCTGCACTCCAAAGGTCTGGGAAGAATATTCTACGTTGATATTTAGGATGCATATACTTAGTCCAGTCGCTACCACCTGTAGCAGCACCGTCTCCTAGGTACTTTTTAGCTGCTTCTAGATGATGTATCGTCCATTCTATATTCACAGTATGGTCGTAGTGTCTCATCGCTTTTATCAGCTCTGTATTCTTTTTATACTCCGCAGGAAGCTCTTTGTATTTAGTCCATAGATTCACTGTGTTATAGTCTTTCATATGGTCTATGAGCTCTTTTTTGTACTTGTCTTCGAAGTTGGTTAGTAGTTTACTTTTGGCACCAGAGGTATAATCTTTTCCTGCCGCCTGCCAATACATATGCTCAAAGGCATGCTCGTATGGAGTGTCTCTATCTATCCCTTCTCTAAATCTGGCATCTATTAAGTTAATGAGCTCTGTAGACGCTATTTCTATCATACGATACTGAGCAGATTGGAAGCCACTAGCAGGAGTAAGGGTATCCCTAAATTTCATGTATTGCTCTAGCTCCATACCTTCACCCATCACATCAAAAGAGTCAGACAACACGTCAAAGTAGCGAGAAATACGCATCAGGTGCATTACAAACTTGTCAGGTTCTATGTTTTCTGTATGCGAGATCTGTCCCATTTCCCAGAGAATCATCTTAAAGAGTAGTTCATTGATCTGATGGTACATAATGAAGACCATCTCATCTGGCAACTGAGTACGCTGAGTTTGTAAGCCTAGTAAGGCATCTACTTGGATGAAATCCCAATATTTCATGGGCTCAGCATGGAGTAATCCTGACAAATGAATGTCTGGATCTTGTCCCATTGCCTTATATTTTGCGTCTATCGCTTTTAGTAAATCTTCTCTTTTACTCATTGCAGCAAAGTAAACGTAATTTATAAAATCTCTTTTAAGATTTTGTTCGTAATTCGAACCAAAGTCTGTTTCAAGACTAAATATGAAATTGGTAGACTTAAAAAGTAGGTGTAAATCTTAGGGAAAGCAGTATTCATATCTTTACTAGACAAAGAGTGTATTGCCGACGCTACATAAGTACTGAGCTCACTAAACTGATAGCATCTAAATAAGCAATGATTGATTATTTAGTAATAACGAGCACGAAAAAACGAATTACCGCTGTAGAATAGACTAAAACTAAGAAAAGCTAATAAACCGCCGATGAAAGGAGATATAATATACACTGTCAAAAAACTCCAAGTAATACTCGGGAAAGCGGCATTACCCCATCCTCCAAAATAGGCTACTAATCGAGGTCCGAAATCTCGGGCTGGATTAAGACCTGCTTGAGTATATGGAGCTACTAACATAATGATGGCACCTACCGTGAGACCTATAAGTAAGGGTATGATAGAGTCAATACCCCTTTGCTTTGCTGTGAGAATAAAAATAATAAATACTAAAGCAAAAGTTCCCAACCCTTCTGCTATACAGGCTTTAAAATGGCTAACTTGAAGTATGTTTTCATAGCCAGGATTCGGAAAAAACTCACCAAACATAACAGCACTGTGGTAGGAGCTAGCGTCTCCACGTACTATGCCTTTGGCTATTTCATAAGTAGCTAAGTCATTATTAATTATACATAGGAGTAGGAACGCTGCTAGCATAGCTCCAGCTAACTGGGCAAGAAAATATGCTGGCATTTTTTTCCATTCACATTTTTTAGCTAATACCATAGCTAAGGTTACTGCAGGGTTTAGATGTGAGGAGCTAAATCCTCTAGTGACGTATATAGCCAAGGCAACACCCAGTGACCATATCAGTGCCACAAGCCAGAGGTCCAGTGGAAAGTATAGAACCGCTACTGCGACCGACCCACATCCCACAAGCACTAATATAAAAGTACCAAGCAGTTCGCCGGCAAGTTCTTTAAGTAAGTTCATTTTTCACTTGACTGAAGATATACTTCATTTCAGTAGCTATTTGCATACTTCTCTCCTCATAACCAGCAGTTTCTCGGTCAGTATTATCATGAACCTTGGGATCTACATACGGTAAGGATAGTCTAGTGGCATTCAATATTACGGGGCAATTGGCGTCTGCATCATTACAGGTCATCACTGCAGCAAAATTCTCTCTTGGATTATAGGCGTCGTTGTGTCTTTTAGAAAACAAGGTCATCGGACAATTCTCTTCCATGAAATTTACTTTGTACGTAGGGTTTTGGTAATTTGGTATAGAAGTTACTTCAAAACCCACGGTGGTTAAAACCTCCAAAACGGTCTTATAAACTGCTGTAGCTTCCGTTCCCCCAGAATAACATTTAATCCCTTTTACACCAAAGTAATCGGCCATTGTCTTAGCCCAAACCTGACTTAAGTGACTTCTACGGCTATTATGAGTACATATAAAATTGAGTTTTACCTTTTCCTCCTTTTTCTTACCCTCAATTATATATTCTATTAGCGGTTGTATTGCACGTTTTCT
>Ga0206130_10002906_pt1 | contig 23229 bp, 18 predicted proteins | sample Helgoland_Spring_9_FD_148637 | JGI IMG/M metagenome (GOLD analysis project Ga0206130, IMG submission 148637) | Pelagic subsurface seawater microbial communities from Kabeltonne, Helgoland, North Sea - Helgoland_Spring_Bloom_20160512_1 | ecosystem: Environmental > Aquatic > Marine > Epipelagic ... | reverse complement strand
AGCGCGGTCAGCTGCCACTGTCCACCGTTGGGTGGCCTGTGTGCACACGCGGCGCGGCAGGGCCGTCCACACTGACCTCACGGGCATCTTCCTGGATGGCCACCGTTCGACTTGGCGCGTGCTCCGGCGTGATGAGGGCACGCCCCCCGACCACGTACTTCCGCGTGATGATGACCTTTGCCTCCCTGTGAATGGACGTGCCTGAAACCGGCAGCCGTGCCCACGCGCGTCAGTTCACGCGCACCGTGGCCACACGCGCGGCATTGCGTGCATCCACGCTGTTGGCATGGCGCGGAGGCTCACCGAGGATGGCCTTGATTGGATCCTGGAAAGCCGCGAGGTATTCGGACACGTCGACGTTGATCTGCGTTGCGGTTCCTGTGCGTGCGTGCCAACGTTTCGCGACGTCAGATTGCGCACAGAGCACAGCAGGTTCGCACGCGTGTGCACATGTCTGTCGCGCGCGCACCTTGTATTGCGTACGGAATGCCCGTCGTGGAGTGGGGATAGCCTGTCATGAGGTCCAGGTTCCGAGACAGCACTGGCGCAACCTGCGTGTTCCCGAGGAGCCGTGTGACCGTGTCCTTGATCTTGGCGTCGTCGTCGTGACGCGGGCGCTTGCCATACTTGCCAGGCCGCTCTGAACCATAGCTGTCGGCCTGCCCATGATGCCCTTGATTGACAAAATTTTCATTGATGACCTTTGCGACTTGAGGGAGCGAGGTCGCCATGTTTGCGGGGTCACACGCGCGGGGCGCGCTTCTTGTCGAGGGGGGCGAGTGACCACGTGCGCTTGTTGCCGGGTGCAAGAACTACTACCGGGAGCTGCTTCAGTGTGCGTAAAGTCACCGTGCCAAATATGCCCCGCCCCGTTTTTAGAACATGTTGGTAGATTTTGCCACGATCGCGCGCAGTGTGCGTCGCGAGTGGTCGCTTGAGGCAAATCCCGACAGCGCGCACCGACCCCGGCAGCACAACGCCTACGGCGTGGCATGCCTGGCCGGATGCGACGCTAAATCTCCCACGGCGCGCCAACTCGCAGACACGTGGGTCGTCGTGAGGCCACGGCATGCACATGTCCGACGCAGGCACAGCCGGTTTGTGCCAGCCGCCGCCTCGACGGGACTGCTTCGGCTTGCCCACCGCGGGTTTGGACGTTGCGAGCGGTGTCGTGTTCAGTGCGTTCGCACTGGAAAACCACGCGGGAGACGCGTACATCGGGTTGATGAACTCGACCACGGCGCCGTCCTCGTAGGACACAACGACGGCCCCGCGCACCTTCGTGCCCGGCCCAAGGACCGAGCGTACGCACCACACGCCAAATCCCGCCTGCAATCCGTGGTGCACGCGCTCGGTGTTGGCAAGTCCATTGGCGAGCACGGGCTGGTTGGAGCAAGGCGTGTCATACAGCTTTCGCTGGTGGTCTCGCCTGTCGTGCTGTGTCGTTTTGAGCTCAATCACGACCACCTCGTCGCCGCGCACGCCGACGGCGTCTACGTTGGTCTTGAGTTGCACGCCGTCTGCAATTGTTGGGAACTGCGGCCGCACCAAGACGACGCCGCTGCTACGCAGGGCGCGCAGGATGTGGCCCAGCCTCCGGTGTCGCGAGTTGGAAGGGTCACACTCTTTGCGGCCAAGGATGTGTTCATTCAGCAGCCGATCGGTTTGGCGACCAATCCACAACCCCTTCGCAGCATCCCGGCGGACCCCAACGTTTCTCCGGCAAAATTTCACGCCGCGCATGAGCCGGCCCTTGATGAACGTGGTCACCCCCGTGTAGTGCCCTGGGAGCGACCGCTGCGGCATGTCTCTCACTGCGGACACCAGCAACGGGGTGGTGTTGTCGAACGCCATCGTGTCGCATGCCTTTCAGACGATCGTGTCCATTGCCGCGGAATGCGACGTCGACCTCGAGGTCGTCGAGACGGTCGCGGAAGCGCACGGCGACGCGTCCTTCGCCGAAACGACCCGCCGCGGCCGCCTTGCGCGTGCCGGCCTAGTCACACTGGCCGAGCGCGCTCTGGTGCAACTCGCGCTGTCATACAAAACGCCGATGCTGCTGATGGCGATCCGCAGCACGCAAGAGCCGCCGGTGGTGGCGGCAGAGGGGTCCGCGATCCGCGTTGGAAGCACGGTCTTTCAGACGCGGAAAGGTGCCCTCCTGGTGCACGTGTGGCGCCTGAGAAACCCGGGGCATGGCGTGACACAGTCTTTTTTCAACGGCCTTGTCGGGCAGCAGCGGGACGTGAGCGATCCAGACGAGTTCATTGGCGTGTTCAACGAATCCATCGACGCGCGTCTTCTCGCAGGCGAGATGGCCACGGTGCGACTAGCGCGCGACGCGACACTCGACTATTTGAACACGCAGAGCGCCAGAAAATAGGCATATATGCACGGAAAGCGACTGACTGTCACGGCCTGCCAGCAGCACAACCGTGCGTGTGGTTGCACGCGATGGAGGCCTGTTCGAGCGTGTGCGAGTTTGGCGACCCCGAGTACGACTCCGACAACGACCCGGAGCTGTACGACGGGTCGTCGTGCACGTGCACTCGATGTGACAACTTCAGGGTGTGCATGGTGTGGTGCAAGGCACCCCTGTGCCCGGGGTGTCGCATTGATTTCGGCAACAAAAAGCTCGACGTAGCTACTGCAGAATGCCCCATTTGCTACGACACGACCGAGTGTGTCACGCACCCGGCGGGCTGCGGACACCACGTCTGCGCAACATGCATGCGGCGGCTGCTTGCGAAACGAACCGATTTGCCAAAGCCCTCCGACTACGGCTTCGTTCGAACCTGTGACTGCGAGCACGGTGAAGCGGAATGGGGGACGGCCGAATGCGACGAGTGCGCGGTCGCGCTTGAAGCGTGGGAGTCGACCGAGGCGGGCCAAGCGTGGGTAGACGACTGCATCGCGGCCGAAGGGATGGGATTGTCGTGCCCGGTGTGCCGTTCAACCGCGTTTGATGCCAACTCGTGCGTGTGACATGCAACAAAATTACACATCACACTAGCAACCGTGGCTGCGGATTGCTGCGGGTTGCTGATCGTCTGGCGCTGGTGCCGCCGCTCTCACGGAGGTGGCCAGACGCACGCGCGCGTCACTGGGCCATGCACTATAAGGACGGCATGGTCGGCCGCGTTGACCAGCCGCCATGTCGCGAGACGACAGAGCGCCACTTGCACAACCTCAGACGTGGCTTGCGCTGTTCGCATTTGTTGGCATAGCGCTGATCGGCGTCGGAACATGGCAGATCTCGAGCACGTGCTACCGGCCGGCACAGCGGTCGATCGTGACGTGCCGCAACTTCAGTGACGTTGAAGAAAAGTGGGCAACGTTCACGTTCGTCGTCTTTCTCGTTGGTGTGTCCACGACGTTCCTTTCGGTTGTGCGCACGTACCAACGCCAGTGCGGCGGCCAGACCACGGCCGACCTCGCGTCCGTCACATTTTGCATCATCACATCGTCTCTTGCAACTGCATACGCGTCGTACGTGGACCACCACCTGAAAACGGTCCCTCGCCACGAGAACACGGTCTCGCCCGCGTGCATAGTCTGCCCAGCGGCCGGCGAAACGTTGTATTATTTCGTGATCTGGGTCGGTGTGGTCACTTTGTGGATTGGCGTGTGTGTGGGCATCGCGTCGTCGTGCTCGCGAGCCGCCTCTGGCATTCCTCACAACGATCTCGCAGAGAAATTGACCGTCCCGAACGACTCGGACGAAGATTCGTCGGCGTGACATGGCGTCTGCAGGGCATCTCGCGCGCCCGTCTTTGCAGTGCGCGCTTGCAAGTTCGGGACAAGGTTGTGGCAAATGCGACTACTGCAGGTGGAAAGCCGGCGGCGGGCTGCTGTCGGACGTGCCGGAAGGATCCTTCCCGGTGGTTTTGATCGAGACCAAGCGCCTCAGTGCGCTGTTTGGCCGTTTGTCAACCGCCTCGGGGGCAACGGTCTCCACACTGCCGCGTGCCGCGTCCGTCGGTCTTGCTTGCTTCGCACCGACCAAGCGCCACAAGCGAGCTCGCAACGTCAGCGCTGGCATGGCCCTTGTGCAGCGGTTCATCCGTCTGTTGCACCACTTAGACAAAGCGCCGTGGGCAAGCACCGTGTTCGACGTCAACGAGCAGATGATCCGGCGGCTGACGGCCTCGCACCTCCACCTCATTGTTGGCGATCATTTCAACAACAGCGAGCGAAGCGAGATGTACGACCTCATCGCGCCCGGCGTCATGGTCGACGGCAGCCAAAACATCATCTGGGTCACGAATCGCCAACAGGGAAAGACGACGACGATGGGGAAATTCATTGCGGCCCTGGCAATTGCGTCTGGCGAGGGGGGCTCACTAGTGAACGTTTACAGCGTGTCGCTCGACCGGTCGATCGAGCTGACGAAGGCAGCGAAGCAGTACATTTCGTGGATGCGCACGCCGGCTGGCAGCCACCCCGAGTGGCGCAACCTCCGCTTCAACAAGAACAACTACAACGCGTTCAGTGTCACGTCCGACACCAACCCCGCCATCAACGAGGTCACGTCGAAGCCAAAGAATCCGGACTCGTGCAGGGGTGACGCGCCCTCCGCGGCGTTTTTTGACGAGATCGCTTTCATAGAGGAACGATTCTGGTACAAGTTTGCGCTGCCACTGTTGCAAGTGACGTCGCGCATCGCGACATGCACGACGACCCCGGCACCCGCGGATTCGTTTTTCGCCCTCTTCTGCTCCACGGTCAAGAAGCGCAACGAGGAGGGCGACATGTTTTTCAAATTGATCAATCACAGCCTCGCCTGCGAAGAGTGCATCTCCATGCTCGAGGCGGACCAGTGCTGCCATCGGCTGCACCTCATCCCCCCGTGGAAGTCTTTGATGCGGTTCGTTCAGATGCGACAACTCATCCCCAAGCGGCAGCTCAAAACATTCCAAACAGAGGTCTTTGGTGTGCTGGAGGAGGCGTCGTCGTGTTATTTCCCCAAAAAACTGGTGGACGCGCTCATTGCGAGGGAGCGCCACGCTCGCGTGTCTTTCCGATCCACAAAGATCCCGACGATCTGGGTGGGTGTGGATCCCGCGGGGCATCAGGTGTCGGAGATGGGCATGTGTGCCACGTGCGTGTGCCCGGACACAGGCATGACGGTGCTCCTGGGCATTGCGAGCGTCCCCGTGAGCCAGTGCGACATCGCGGACGTCCAGGCAATCGTCACAGTCTTTTTGAGACGACTGCGGCAACACCCACTTGTGGACCACCGGAGTCCGCTGTGCCCGGTGTGCGAGACCAACAACAACGAGGTCTTTGCAATGTCAATCGTCAGGGCGTTCGCACCGTTCGGCCCAGTGTGGATGCCCTTCACGCGCGCCCGGTACGCGACGCACATCGTGGACGGAATTGGCGTCCTCACAACGCACGACAACAAAATGGCGATGGTGCAGCTGCTGTACACACACCTTGTCGACGGACGAATCGTGATTAGCGCCAAGTGCGTGTCCGTGTGCCGCGGGGACATAGACAGCCGCAGCCCGACCGTTCCCACCACCGAACATCTACAGGACCTCTCCGACCAACTCAAGCGCTTCAGAGACCACGCCGACGGCACAATCAGTGGCAAGTCCGAGTCCAGCGGGGACAATGACGACGCGGCAATGGCACTGCTTTTGGTTCTTTATTGGTCACTGACGGTTCGCGCGACAGAAGCACGCAGCTGACGGGTGCCAGCAGCTCTAGCGCAACCGTATGTTTCGGTCCCAGTCGGTTTTGGCACACCTGTAATCATTCCGAAACACGTCAAAATACGTCATCAGGTCGTCCCCGGCTTTGCTCGTCCAATACTTGCATTTTTTGTCGAACACGGCGTCGCGCGTCACGTACTGACTCTGCCGTGCGTCGCCCGTGCGGTGGTAATTGGCAAAATATGTCACGGTGAATTTGACGACAGCCATTGCGCGCGTGGGTGCGCGCCGGCTGGCAGCGCCTCAAATACCTTTGCGCGCAACGTTCGGGCCACGCGTGTGCTCGCGTGCGCACTCGACAAGCGCGTCCAGACGTTCGTGGTCGGTCATGAGACCCGTTTGGTGGCGTGCAAACCACCAGCTCGCCAATTTGTCTGTGTGCCAGCTGGTAGCTGTCGACCCGGGGCCGCCCGGAAAGTCGGCGTCGTACACCAGGTCACGAGGGGTCGGGCCGTCCGCCTCGGTCACAACAAGCTCACAGCGCCCAGCACATGCCATCCACGCGGTGTACTGCGCGAGTGTCAAGTGCGTGTACCCTCTCCCACGCGCGTCTTTGACGAGGACGCCGTCTCCGAAGTGACACGCGGCGGCGACGTGGCCGTGCGGCTTTTCAGAGCGGCGAACCCGGCCATCATCTTCACACTGGCTTCGCGGGCGTGGCACTGGAGGCGCATTTGCTTGGCGTGCTTCACACATGTTGCGCACGTGAAGTACGAATTTCCCGCGCGCACAAGGTCGGAATCACCACACACGACGCAGTCCGCGGCCTCGGGCGCAGAAGTAGGTGTCATGCCCGTGGCCCTCGACTGCGAGACGGGCGGGCTTGCCCCGACCGACCCTGTGCACGTCGTCTCTCTGTACGACTCGCGGTCGGGCAAGGCCTCCTCGTTTGTGAGCTCTGGAAAATGCGAAGCCCACCTGATCCGCGCGATCGACGCGTGCGAAATGTGTGACCAACTTGTCACGTTCAACGGGACTGCGTTTGATTTTCGCCTGATTGCACACCACGTGCAGCAGCGTGACGCACGGCGTGCGTGCATGCTGGCAATTCGGTCGTACGACGTCTTGTTGGACTTTGCTGTCTGCAACGGGTATCGGTCGAGCCTCGAGTCGTTTGCCACCGCCACACTGAACGAATCCAAAAGCATGGACGGCGCGACGGCCGTGGCCATGTGGGACGCCGGGGAACACACAAAAGTGCGCGAGTACTGCGAACACGACGCAGCCATCACGTGCAAGCTTTTTGAACACGGCAAACGATGGGGGAGACTGTGGCGCCACACGGCGAAGGGGCGCCGCGTGGTGTGGGCGCTCCGACCAGGCGGAATGCGAACCGCCGCCGCCGCCATTGCGGACTGGACGCGTGCGCCCGCAGACCAGTCGTGGATGGATGACCCCCCGAGAGTGGCCGACGCCGCAGACTGGACGCTAGATTATTTGTGACGATTTGCCTCGCATCACGACACACACTCGCCGGGCGTCGCGGGTTCATTTACCACAAATGATCAAACATGAAATCCACACACACGCTCACGGCGTTTCCTGCAACTGCACGTCTTCCGTTGGAATGAGCGCGTGTGCGACATCCTTCAGGTGAATGAAACGCGCTGTTGCCGTCTGGCACGGCAACATCTTCAAAAACCACCCAGTCTTCCACAAAGACGCGGCGCACAGCCCCGAGCACACGACGGCAATGGCAGCGTCGACGACCGGCAGCGTTGACATGCCACACGCGAAGCATGTCCGGTAGTCCGGTGCCTCCTGCATCATGAAACCCATCAGGATCCCCGCCGCCGTACCCCTCGTCGAATGGCGCAGCAGCACAACGCCGTACAGGGGCCATTCGATGTGGTGGACGTGGTAGCCCCACGCCAGCCGGGCACCCAGCACGCCGCCGACGACAACAAGGAAGGCCCCGTCCTTTGCCGGCACCGGCGACAGACGCGCCACAAGCAGCGCGGCACACACGACGCCCGCCGCGGCGAGCGCCATGCCGACGCCCCCGTTGACCTCCGCCCACGCCACGTTTTCGCTGGTCCACCCGAGGCTTTCCATGTACAGGGTGCCGACCGCGACGCCGACCCAGAACGGCTCCTTCGTCGCGGGTGCGTACGTCGCAACGACCGAGCACGAGAGCGACCAGACAGCAAAGGACGACGCTGTGCAACAGAAAGACATCTGAGACCACCACGTCGGCTTGTGGTCGAGCGCCCTGTTTGCGCCGGTCGCAAAATAAAAAACAACGGTGTACGCCACCAGCGCGAGAGTGCACTGGGCCGTGTTCCCACTCACCGACAGCACCCGCGCAAGGTTGAGGCCGCCGAGGTGCAGGGCGGCAAGGAGGATCAAAATGCGCATGCCGTCTGGCGGCGGCTCCCACGCTGCGTAGTGGATCGTGCCGTTTGCCGTCTGTGTGTGGGTGTGGCTAACTGAGACAAGCGCCGCAAGGGCGATCGTAAGAACCACCGCCGTCCTGGGGTGCATGGTGGATCGTGCCACAAATGTTGTGCCACACATGCCAGGTTGCAGGAACCACGGACGTGCCCGAATGACACGTGCGCGCGGGCTTCTAAATGACACCTTTGCACTGGGTTGGTGCCGTCGTCGATGCACGTCGCAAACAAGGAGGCCCTAGGCTCCGCAACGAGGCTAGAGGATCGTCTGCCCAGGCTCAGTAAACAGCCTGAGCCTTCAGGCTAGGTCTTCGTGAAACGGGACCCACACAGTTGGCACGTTTCAATTGTAATTAAGCCAAAGGCATTTTGCAAAAAAACCATGCAAACAGCAGCGCCAGAAAAACCCACGACGCGTCCCCGTCGTCGCAACGGGCGTGTCGCTTTCTCTCCTTCACGCGCGTCTCAAGCATCACCGTTGCGTTGAGCACGTCGCAGAGGCCTTGGCGCTTGCCGTCCAACTCAGTTCCGTTTGGGCACACAAGGCCAAAGTGACGCTTCCGCTGTTCGTCAAATGCCCGCTGGTGGTCGTCAAGGATTTGTTGCTTCTTGATGAGTGCCGCGTCCATCCGCCTCATCTCCAGCAAGCCGCGCTCGAGCTTTCGCAGATCTCCCCGCCTGGTCGCCGCGCTGGGTGCCGGATGCGTGCCAAGAATCGCAAGAACAAACAGCACGTTCGTGCGCATCCCACCTGCTCTGGCGAGCGCCATGGCCGAAGACGTGAGGGTCACTCGGTTGGGTTGTGGCACTCTGCCCGCGACTGCACGCGCATCGCCGTTCGACTGAAAAAGGGCAACTCGATCAAATTCGTCATTCGTCCCGAAATGACAATGACAATGCCATTGTGATGACTCATGCAAAGGTGTCATTTGGGAGCACCACGCACAAGTGTCATTTGGGAACGTCCGTGGTTTCCGCGACTTGGCCTGTGTGTGAACACACTTCCCCCACCCAGTGTCGCTCACGCCATCGCCATGTCTGCATCACCATCACCACCGCTTTGCGCCGTGCCCGAACGCACGAATGCCGGCAAACATGCGTGTGCGGAGGACGAGGAAAATCAGGCGATTGTGGACGGCACGCTGTACTCGGCTGACGGAGGCACCGCCGTGTACACAGCGCAGCACGGCGGCAGACGCGGAGTCGTCGTCGGACGCCAGCGCCAAGACGAAAGCTGGCCTGTGAAGCTGCTAGCTCCAGACAAAGACGGCCGCATGGTTGTCTTTTTGCAACCTCGCCACGTGCAACCGCGTCCTGCGCCGCGCGGAAAGTTCGGGGTCTCGTTTCACTGCCTGGACGTTCTCTGCATGGTCCACCCTTGCGTGGGCGCGGGGACCAGTTGGTGCGAAGTGGCGCTGGACGACGTCGTGGACGGCGTCCGGCAACCGAATCGCGCGGTCACCGTGGCACAGATGAACCAGGCGGTGCGCCATCAGACGGACACACACGCGAGAGGGCTGAGGTCGCTACTCAAGCACAGCAAGCAGAGGGCCGGTGGACGTCACAGCAACGTGTTTGATCATTTGATCAATCGCGTCAACGATTTGGCCGGACCGGCGGTGCAACGGACGGAGAGCACAGCTCCCGCGGACTGTCTTCCCGAATTCACGGGCCACGGCGGTCGCGGGGGTCCTGTTCTGGGGTGCCAGCACACGCGGCAGTGTCACCACCACAGCTTGCTTGCGGTTGGCCTGGCGTGTGGTGCGACCGTTTTTGTCAAGCGGCACGTTGTGATTGTTCCAATTTTTCACACGGAATAAAAGCTGTGTTGGCGCATTGTAATCATTGACACAATAGACTGAGAGTGTCTCTCGCGGCCTCTGCACGCTGCCTCCTGGTCACACCACTCCCGCAATGGACGGCAGTGCCTCCTCGAACGTGGCGTCGAACCCGCGAGAGTGTATTTTGGGGTGGTAGTACACGCACGCGGCAGCCCGGAACATGTCGCGCATCACCGCGTCCCGCGATCGCAGCTCCAGAGAGTCGTCGGCATCCGGCGTCCACGTGGCTGCGCCAAATGCCGCCACCTTGCACGCGGTTGCTAGCTCGCCGTCGGCCGTCGCCGTGAGGCGGTCGACAACCGGATGGCGCTTGCCCTCTTTGGCGAGCGCGTCCGCTCTTGCGCAAATGCCCTGCATCTCACGCATCTGCGCCTTCAGGTGTGCAATTTCCCCCACGGTCATGGCCGGCGGGTTCCACTGCACGTACAGCCCCTCTTCCTCGGCAATGTCCAGCATGTCGCGCAAAGATTTGTCGCAGAACTCTATTCCAAAGTGAAAGGTCAGCGCCGACCCCGTCTCGGTGGGCGCCTCCACTTCGAGTGACCGGCGCACACGATAAATTGCGTAGCCGCAGGCTGCCACAACCCCCCCCGCGACAATCCACATAGCTGAGACAGTGCCGGCCGCACGCCATGTCTTATACTGCGCAGCCCGGCCTCGCCAATGGGTTCCACGGTGCTGTAATCAGCGATTCAAAAACAAACCAACGCGCGCCTAAACTTGACGAAGCGCGCCAGTGGCTTCCACGCACTTGCCCCTCCACTCGCGCGGCACCGTGAACTTCAGCGACGCGGTGGCCGGGCCGGGCACCTGCCGCGGCAGCGCCGGCATTTCGGTCTGATGCGGCGACCAGACCTCCACGGACAAACCGTCCGTGGTCGAGGGCATCGAGCGCAAGTATTCGTGCGCGCCCCCGGAAAACTCGTAAAAACGAGACTCCGTAGCGTCGTACAGACCGGCCTGCGCACCCGATGAAAGAAACACCGTGAGGATCGCCGCGCCCGGCGAATCGCACCCGGTCTTGCAGCACGCCTGCTCGTGGTCCGCGATGAGGCTGCCACACAGGAACGGGCAGAGCTGGACGCCATCATCCCAATGCGGTTGAACCCTCACACCACCCACGTGGTCAAAGGAGTCGGAGCTGACGCTGGCAACACCGGCGTCGTCCGCGCGCGCCACGTCCATGATCGAGACGGTGCACACAGACACGGCGGCGTTGTCGCGCCGGGTCCCGAGAAAGTTGTCAAGGGGAATGTGAAAGACCTTGCTCCATCCAGCGTCAAGGTCATGGCCGGCAAACTCAATTCGGCGAAGCGTTGCCGCCCCACTGTGCAGGTCGTACACACGAAGGTTTGCCGCACACGTGCCACGCGGGCCTGTTCGTTGCAGTTTCACCCCCACATGACCGGGGCACCGCCATGGCTCAATGTCCGGGGGCGTCGAGATCAGCTCGGCACGGCAACGGAACCCGCCCAAGTCGAGTGTGTAGGCCACGTGGCAGTGGCCATCGGCCGCATCGACCATGGCGCAGGCAACCGTTTTTTGAGTTTGGTTCCAATGGGCGTGGGGGTGGCACGTCCGTGGTTTGACGACTCCGGCAGTGCCGTTGCTCGCCTCAAATTGCGGCAATTGAAATGACACCTGCGAATGACAGTGTGCGCACATCCGTCGGCCGCGTGGCATGGCCTTCGCATGGAATGACGTGCTAACTTGCATCTTGCATCGAAATGACACCTGCGCCAAGCGACGCGAGGGGCGGTGGGTGTGCAGTTTTGCCATTCACGTCACCCGCCACCACCGACCATGCCACGCACACAGCAAGAATTGACTGACTTGCACATGCGTGTGGCATTCAAGGTGGCTGAGTTCAATCACATGGGCAGCCCGGCGGAGCAGGTCGTGTTGTTGTTCCAACTGATCGACCGCCTCGTGGCCAACAACAGCGACCTTGAACTTGCGCAGGCGTGGGCGTACTATGGCACGTGGCTCTACACCAACTACTACAGGCTTGTTGGGCAGTTTTCAGTGTTGGGACCAAGGTCTCCTTTTCTTCTGAATTTTTCGCTGGCACTGCAGATCAAGGCGTGGTATCGCGCCGGCGGGTGCGTCCCCTGGCCCAGAGGCCTTGTGTACAGTCCAGACGTCAACGCCGAACGGGCATACATCGACTTCTGCGACTGCGAGCGCCAAGGGCAGCAGCGTGCCACCGCCGCCGCTGCGCCATGCACAATGCCGCCTGTGCCGATGCCACACACAGAGCCGCCGCGGTTTACACTTGCGCAAACGTCGTTTAATACATGACATGGCCTTGGCGCCGCACTTCAGTCGAACGCCGCGAGTGCAGCGCGCAGTGCGCTAGCGGGGGTGCTTTGGGGGTCGGGCGTGGTGTCGGCGACGGGGCTAGGGCTAGCAAATGGCTCGAATGTGGGCGGGGCTGCATTTGCCTCGCCGGTGCCATCCGTGTCCCCGGGATCCCGTTTGCGCTTCGAACCCGTCGTCCCGTCGGCCTTCTGCTGCATCAGCGCACTGTTGCAGCAGAGAAGCACACGGTCAAAGTTGCGCCGCATGGCGGATGCGTTGTTCTCGTCTACGATGCCGTCTTTGCACGTCTGCATGCTAATGTTGTGGCGCTCCTTGGTCTGCTCGTCGAACTGGGAAAGCAGGGTCTCGAGCTGCGAGGTCAGCAGGCGCTTGTCCAGGTCTTCGGACCGCAAGACGCTCGCGGCCGCGTTTTTGAGGCTTGCGTTAGTCTTGTGCACTGTGGCGAGTTCCGCGTCCATCGACGCGAACGCGGCAGAGATTAGTTTACGATTTTCGGGGGTGAGTTGCTTGAGCACGTCGCTCATGTCGGCGGGTGGTGATTCGAGGGCGGACATTGTCACGAGGCACGGGTGAGGGGATGCCACGGAGAGCGACCGTGCTTTATATTTACGTAGCCCGTCTGGCGCATCAAAGGGGCCGGCGGTCACGGAACAGCCCGGGCGAGCCGGTGTGGAGCACAGCGAAACCTCGAGCGCCTCCGGCAAAATGCCGTGGTAGTGGCTCAGACTGAGCCCACGCAACGTGCCGGAGTCGACAAGGGCGCACAAGCGGGGGTGTGTGCGGTGGTCGATTGCAAACGAGCACAGCCACGTGCCATCCGCGGCCCGCCACGCGTCGAGCACCACCCCGATGGGGGACCCGAGAAGGTCGGCCTGGGCGGCTGCGTTGAGACCAGCCACAACACGCTCGGTTGACACGTCGCCGCCTCGCCTCTCCATCCACTCGCAGGCACCCGCTATGCCGACGTGTTCGTAGGTCAGTGGTTTGCTGCGGAGCTGCTGCGCGATCTGGATGAGCTCGAGTGTGCTCAGCACGTATCCGTCGACCCCGTTTGTTTCCATCTGCCGCGCTGCAGGGTAGAACGCGCCCACGTAACAACTGCAACCCGCCATGGCCAGCTGTGTGCTGCTGCCGACCGAACCGAACCAGGCTCACGACGTCATCACGATACTTGAACACTGCCTCTGTAGCATGCTGCCGCAGAACCGCACACTCGTTGAATTGCGCCGGGCCCAAATAGTGGAGGACGGCTTGCACGCGCGGCTCGACGTTCAGGTCGCGGGGCCCGCCAAAGAATATATCCACCACACCGCCCTGACCAAACGAATGCGCGGGCATGTGGGTTCTGCTGGCACTGACAAGCGTGTCGCACGTTCCGGTGAGGCGCGTGCCCACGCAGGCAGGAGGGGTGGTCGTGGCGGCAGACGTCATCGTGCGCGGAAGCGTTGACCGACACGACACCGTGGTCGTGGCGTTTGAAGACTTGCCCGACGGGGGCTGGATCAGGGCGAACGGAGACACGACCGACGACGTGGTCGCCTATTTTTCCCGCGAAGCGTACCGCATGCAGACGCAGCCAGCCGAGTCCATGGCGTCCTTCGCCGCCTTTGCGAAGGCCGTGACGCTGATGGGCGACGCAATCGTCTTTGGCGACCCGTTCCTGCACGGGGCATCGGGCGTGTTCGCCGACGCGCCGCCGTGCCGGCAGAACGCGGTGGCCGAATGCACGTTCACGGCGCGCGGAGGAACAGAAAGCAAGTTCACCGTGTCCGTGGCACGTGGGCACCACACTCTCCCCCGCGCACACGCGAAGGAGGTCGTCGTCGGGCATGGGGAAGGAGCCGTCACCATAGACACAGCCAATTACAACTCGTACGTCGAGGATGCAGGCGCGACAATGCCCGGCATCGCTCTGAGCAAAACACGCCTGGCGTTGCACTACAACGGGACGCACTACTTCCTGTTGACGAGCCCGTCCGGGTCGTCGCCGAGCAGCCTCGTGTCGATGGCGATCATGCTCATGGGCGGCATCATCTTCATCCCAAATTCGGTCACGCTGACCAAGTTGGCAATCTCCACGCCGCGGCGCGAAACCGAGATGGTGGCTTTGGTCGGCGGCCTTGGCAACGTGATGCACATCGTCGTCGCGGACTTTGCCTTCTCGGCCGTCACAATCCTTGCGTTCTTCGTGCACGAGAACGGCCTGGGGATGGGCACCTTCCGGACAACACCCAATTTAGAAACGTCGGCCGAGATGGACATCGTTGTGCTCGTCAACTGCGCGGCCGCCGCGTGCATCGCGGTGTGGGCGTCGGTGACGTGCCGCGCGGCGGTCGAAACGGCAACACACGACAAGAGCGCCTTTTCCGCGGTGCACGCAAAGCTTGCAGCGGTGTGTGACGCCGCCGGATTCGGCGGCGCCGCGAGCGCCACGGCCACACACGCGGTCATGGCGCGCGGCGCACTGGAATACACTCTGATCGTCACGTTCATGGCGGCGTGCCCGTACGAGATGGGTCCGGGATTTGTGCGGTGCGCGTTTCTGTTGTCTGCAATGGCCATGACGTTCGTTCTTTTCCGCGACACCGCCCTCGTCCTTGCCATGAACGAGGCCGAGGTGGGGTGGGGGTGGCGGACGGCCCGGCGCACTGCGTGGGTCGTCCCCCTGTGCGGCACAGCTCCGCTCGCCTACTACGGTTTCCTGCCGATCGTGGAGGACTCGCGCTCCTTCCCGACGACGACGGGTGCGACGTGGTCCGTGGCCGCCGGCACGCTTGCCGTCGTGATGGCCACTGCCGTGCGCAAGGGCAAGTCGAGGTTGCCGGCACGGCCGACGGTCGCGCCGGCGGAGTGACCACGGCACCACTCTGGGAATCTTTGTATTTGGCACGCCCGCCCAAACGGGTATGTTGGCAGACTCAATGCGGGCCGCGTCGTGTCATTGTTCCGCAGCCGTCGTGGCCATGGCCGCCGCCGTGGCCGTGGCCCAGGCACAAGATTGGTCCTCACCCGAGGATTGGGTTCACAATCCCTCCCTGCCGTTTGACGTCTTCCTAGACCTACTTCCTGACACCACGGCCGGGCATGTGCCAATTGTTGTCGAAACCAAGGATGATCTCATCGCGGCGCTAGCTTTTGCAAAGGAAGCAGCTCTCGGACATACGTTTGTCGGCTCGGGTCGAATCGCGTTGATCGACGACGCCTACCAAGCCTACTTCGAACCCGAAGACGGGGTTGGTGAAGTTTGGTTCAACCACTGGGTCGGAAGCTTTGACACATCTCGCGTCAACGACATGCAGTCACTTTTCAACCCCAAAGCTCCCTTCAGGGAGCGGAGCCGTGTGATGCGTGGCGGTTGCGGAAATTACGAAGGCAACCGGGACTGGTTGGGCGCCGACCCGGACGTGGTTGTCTCATTGCCCCAAAACGCGGAGGAGTGCACGGAGGCGGCAGAGAAGGTGGGTTGGGCGAGTGGAGTGGCGCAACCAGTCAATTCAAGGCTCAGGCGGGGCGTCGCGGACGGAGGTGCGCCGGTCGGCTGCTTTTACGACGGCGACACAGACAGTGTCTATTTCATCAGTGACACCGGCAGTGACAGTGGCGGTGCTGGGCCTAGCTTTGATGACTGGGGGGTGGTTGCCGAGATGTCCGCCTTCCTCCCGATCTGCAATTATGCGTGCAGCAGCGGTCCGTGTCAGCACGCAGATTACATTGACTGGTCGTCCTACGTTATCGATTTCAACGCCAACATCAACTCGTGGGACACGGACGCCGTCACAAGCATGGAGTCCATGTTCGAGAACGCCCTCGGATTCAACGGGAACCTGGCCTCGTGGAATCTTGCGTCGGTCACAAGCATGAAGCACATGTTCAAAGACACGGGGTCGTTCACCGGGCTCGCGGCAGGGTTCAAAGATTGGGACACGCGCAGTGTGAATGACATGGAGGGCATGTTCCAAGGCTCGTGGTCCTCGGATTACTCGGGCATCGAAGCGTGGAACACGGCCGAGGTCACACGCATGGCGAACATGTTCTCGTCCACCGACACATCACAATCCCGGGTGACCATGGACGGACTGTTTCCAGGGACATGTCGCACCTCGACGCAGAGGCGCCCGGTGACGCACAGCCAGTGTGAACACGAAGTCCTCCACATCGTCGACACGAGATTCCGTTCTCAATTCCCAACTCCAGTGGGTTTCCTAAAGCGCACGTCCCCGGTAGACGTACAAATCATCGCAAGCGAAGCTGACTATTACACCGCCTTTGGCGCAGCGGCTGTTCCTGGCCCGAGCCCTTGCTTCTGGACTGTCTCCGACAACGACCCCGCCGGCCCCGACGATTACAATTTTTACTTTTTTGAAGCATGGGACCACGACACAAGTGACAGTGAGCATGCCAAGGGCGCAATCTGTTACGATTATGACGACAGCGCGGGCGTCGATTTCGACCTTCATCGGTGGGACGTGCGCAAGGTCACTACCTTCGAATCAATGTTCAGTCATGCTCACACCCGAGCCGACCTCAGCAAGTGGGTGTTGTCTCCGGGCGTGTCATTTGAAAATATGTTTGCAAACGCCGTTGCGATGACGCCCCGTGTTGGCATCGCGTCCTGGAGGTCCACAGATGACGACGTTCTCTTTCTCGCCGACGCACCGGGGTTTGCATTGACCGAAGGGGAACAAGCCGCTGGGTCCCACCCCTCCGCATTTTTCGGGTTCCTTGAGTCCCCTGCGCCGTACGTGGATTGTTACTGGTTGGAGATCATCCTTCAATGGGGCAGCGTGGCGCTTGGCAAGGAAGACGCGGACACTGCAAACTTTAGGCCTCTTGAGTTCACATCCCTAACCGATGACGTGCCTAAATTCTTCGAGTGGCTAAAGACAATGAAACCCGATCCGCGTGCCGGAGAGGTTGCCCCCCTGCGGCCGTGCAGCCTTGCGCCGTGGGTGTTTGCCGACAAGGCGGGGATCTCGAAGGCTGTTGCGTGGGAACAAAGGAACGAATTGTGGCTTTACCATGGCACCGCCAATTACTTCATCCCGCCCGACGTTGCAGACAATCGAGTCCACCCACAATTCTGGGACGTCAGCAGTGTCAAGGACATGAGCAACCTGTTCAGTGCCAACCGCATGCTGAGGGACGGCTCCACACACGAAGATTACCACCACCCCTACGTCTTGTCAGACCCACACAACATGGGGGGAGGGTTCAACTTTCTCGACCCTCAATTCTGCACAAACGAAGGCGCGCTTGAACACATCAGCGACGCCCTTGGCTGCGAAGTCGCGGCGGTCAAACTTGGCGTCGTGGGGAACGCACGTGTCCTGGAAATTCACAGCGGTGACGAGCCTCATGGCTGCTACGTGGTCGAAACGACAAGCACCACGGCGAAGAGCCAGCTGGGCTTGCAGGACTTAGGAATCGCGGGGTTGTACCAGGTTTACTTCAACACCGCTACCGCCGTGCTCAATCCGGACGATGTCACCCAACGTGATGTAGACACCATCGCACACTTGTGCCGGGTGACAGCAGACAAAATGCAGAGTCAATGGGACTTTGCGCTCAACCCCTACGCACAATTGTTCGTGGACGAAATGCCACACGATGTTCACGTGCAAAATCCCCCAATGCCTAGCGCATTTTCCGATCTGAGCGGCTGGGACACGACCCAGGTCACGAGCATGCGACGCATGTTTGAAGAGGCGCCATGGCTGCCTGTCATGGATGCTTGGAACACGGGCAACGTGGAGGACATGTCATTCATGTTCCAATCCGCGAGACTGACGGATCATTTTGGGTTAGGGTTAACGCCGAATTCCGACGACCCGCCCGACTACCACCTTCTCACTGGGTGGGACACCGCAAATGTCAAGACGTTTCGGGCCATGTTCCGGGGAGCACGCGGGGCAATGAGCGCAGGCGAGTCGAATGATTTTGTTTGTCCTCCGAGTCATCCGTTGGGTGTGCGCACGAGTTACGCGTGCAGGATGCACCACGGGAACAGTGGGGTGGACATGTACGCGCACACGTACGAATTCGACTCGGCTGCTGCCCCACACGAACGTTTGCGCGGGTGCTTCATGGACGAAGGCACGGAACGCGTCACGTTCCACAGCTGGGGTGTTGGCGAAAACGTCACCGCCGGTGTGGGGTTAGAGGTGCCTCTGACCCGTCGGGAGGGTGATCCATCGCACGTGGTGTGCGAACGTCCGGCCATCATCAACCCGTGGCAGATCTCCGTGGCAAGTGCGACCGACGTCAGCAGCATGTTCGAGGACGCGTCCGGCATCATCAGGGCGCCCGCGGAGTTGGCGCCAGTGGATGATGTTTCACAGGCGTGCATGGCGACGTGCCCTCCCTCAACAATGACAGAGTGTGACGCCGCCCGCCGTGAATTCGGCGATCGCGTCGACACATTCGAAGGCACCCTCTTCGCCGCATGCGCGGCGGGATGTTCGAACGAGACGAAGTCCGGCGTGTACCAAGCACTCGAATGCACCCCGTGGACCGCTCCTCGTCTCCTCGACGCGACTGGCATGTTTCGTGGGTCTGGCGTCGACCTTGGCCCGCTCTTCCATAGCGCACCGTTGATCGCCGCGTTGCGCGGCACGTTCTCCGGCGCGGTTGCCACACACGATGCTGTCACGTTGGCGAAGGAGTCAAACAACCGGATGGAGCCTGCTGGTTGGGGCGACTGGGGTCAGGACGATTCCGAGCCGACGACCGCGACAGCGTACCTAGCCGTTGGGCGCACGACTTTGGACTCTTCGCCGCATTTCGCGGCTCGCAGGAGGAATCGACAGCGCAGGACAGACGAAACGGACCCTTGTGCCGACAGCGACGGTCCCGATTGCGAGGGCACGGAGGTCCACTGCGTCGTTGGCCAAGAAACTCCGCATGTTCGCAGTTCTTGGGAGATCGAATGCACTGGCGAGGACGGTGGCTCCTACGTCGAGCACGAGGGCGAATGCGCCATTGAAGACGGTGGCTCAAAGAGTACAATTTCTGTCCACAAAGATTCGCACTGTTTTGTGAGCATCTTCGCAACCCTCCTCGTTGACGGCTGCGCCGACGAGTGCTCTGGCGGGGGCTGGTCAACTTGCGACGATGTGTTTGCGTACAGCGAGTGCGCAGCAAGCTGCTCCGAGACCATCAAGGCGACTTGCTACACAATGCAGAACAAGGACCTGCCTCCCATTGAATGGTCGGGCTTCGGCAAAAAAATCCGCACCGCGGGAGTGGAGCATTTTAGCGTCTATGAAGTTCACACATCTGAAGGAGTGCCTGCTCGGGGGGTGGACGTGTGGGGTTCCCACCACACAGAACAATTCGTGCTCGCGGACACCGACAAGACGCGGCGTTTTTCGCACGCGACGACCACACCGTACGCCGCGCACACGGACGTTCCCACACCACTTGAGACGAAGGTGTACCCTCCCGCTTCCAAGTCCGGCATCACGTGGGAACTCACCTGCGACTCACCCGCTGCGGAACCCGTTCTCAGAGGCGTAGATGGTTTTCCCACCGATCGTGACGCGTGGTTTCGCAACCAGCCCAGGGAAGTACTCGCCTACGGTTTTGTTCGGGAGTCAGAGCTTGAGGGACATCAGATAGAAGCATGGTACGAAGAGAACTCGCACGAGGCGTATTTCTCGACTCCGACCCTGCAGCTTGACTCGGAGTGCACCGTGTGGCTCAGACACGGTGGATCCACTGTTTTGGGTCGACAAGTTGAAGAACCGTTGTTAGCAGCTAGAAACCGCAAGGATGCCGGCGACGATGGCGGCAGCGACGGGATCATTTTCAGCGCGCCGGAATTTGAGGCCGACGAATTCGTTCTCACACGCGACGTGGTGTGGCGTGGCTTTGATGCCATCCTCCGCTTTGAAGCGAGATCGGCAAGCATGGCACACGGCGCACAATTCGAGGTCACGTCGGGGCTGGAGGGCATGATGCACAACACGCTTGAAAGGCCCTGTGCGTTGGCGGAGAAGCGTTCCATTCTCATCGCACTGGAAAATGATGATGATGACACACTGGGAAATGAACCCTCTGGCGGCAACACCTGGCACACGAACGCCGCGTTTGACGCGGACGTGCCGAGGCACGTGTCGTCGTGCGATCCGCCGATGGATCACGTCGTACACGAACAAACCCTCTGCCCGCACCCCATCGTGTCCGCGGCGGAATGCGAAGCAGCAATCGACCAGACACTTGGCGGCGCCATACGACCTCCGCTCAAAGAGACTGACGAAGCCAACGTGATTAGCGGGTGCTCCTTGATGTCGACGTGGGACGACATGACGCCTAGACCGCATTACAAGCCGTTGGACGGATCAGAATTCTTCCCGGGGACGGGGACAGACACCTACTTCGCGGCGGTGTGTGGCGACCCGAACGTTCGCCTGCAAGCTGACACCCCCTGTCTTTCGGACACATTGAATCTCGACGACTGCATAGCCATGGTGGATCAGTATTACGAAGCCCGCCCTTGGACGTCTCCGATGATGGTCACGGAGATCACAGAGAGTTGGTCCGACGCCCCGAGTCCATGTCACTTCAAGGCGCAGCTCAACCATGATGACGCCCTCGGATTGCACGTCGTGTGGGAGCCGTTCTACGCCTACCCCGACACATTGATCAGCTTCGCCTCCTCGGAGGGCCTCGATTCCGCACGCGCCCCAAAATACATCAGTGTGTGTCAAACGATGGGGGTGACTGTGGCGTTGACGGACATGGACCCGTCCCGATTTTTTGACCTCGTCGATGTTCCTGTCACCGGCAGTGGCAACCCACTAGGGACAGGTTTGGCCGTCGTCTTGCTCAATCCAATGTCCGCATGCAGTGAAATCCCGGGACTGCAAGCGGTACGATCCGCGGAAACCTGCGAAGGATACGCTTCGGCGATGGGGTATTCATTCTCGCAGTCCTCCCCCAGCTACGGGCAGGTGCCGTCTCCCGTTGTGGACGCGCACGGCTGCGTGTTGTTGCAAGGAACAGGGCAACTCATCATGCACTTCCACGACGACCCCGGCCTGTCGGACTACTACCCCGACGGCGAGGGCATGTCGGTGTGCGTTGGCAACGAATTCTATGCCGACTATGCCGGATTTGATTGGGAGTTGGACACACCTCACGAAGTGAGCACCGACGGAGACAGCATCCTCAATGCCGTGGTGTTAGAGGAAAATACGTGCGGTGCAGGTAGCACATTGCCAGCGTACTCGGCGGCCAACGAGGCGGAGTGCCAATCATTCGCCTCCTTGCATGGGTACGAATTGATGCCTACCGGATCGACGGACGGTGATGAAATTGGGCAGGGGCACGGCTGCTGGTTGGTGGGACAAGGAGAAGAGATGGACGAGTTTCACGTGCCCAGCCTACACTTCCACGACGATCCTGCCGCGCAGCCAATGAACGCGATCAACGGACTCATACATCCCGTGTGTTTCAAGACCAACTTGTTGACCGCCGACCCTTTCGCACTAGTCGCCTTCGACGTGCCGGTGATGACCAACGACATCACTGGCATCACCACGTCCGTGCAGGTCGGCGGAGTTCCGGCTGCGTGCAATGAACAGGCATATTCTTGGGAGTACACCGAGGCCACAGACGAGGATCAGTGCAGTTTCTTCGCTGAAGCCCTCAAACATGACTACTCGCCAACAGTGCCAGGACAGACATTCGCGTGGCCCGGCTGCGTGTTGTACGCCACTGACGGCGGCGCGCTTGCCGTGCACTTTGTCGTCGAACCTGAACCGGACGCCGCGTCGAGCACGCTCTACTATCCCGTCTGTGTCACACCTGCCCTGTTCGATGCCGACCCTTTCGCACTAGTCGCCTTTGGGGTGGACATTCCGGTGATGTTCAACGACATCACCGGCACCACCTACAGCGCCAGTGTCGGCATCGAACAGGGCAGGTGTGACACACAGACAGGATCTTCGGAGTACACCGAGACCACAGACCAGGATCAGTGCAGTTTCTTCGCTGCAGCCCTCAATTATGCCTACTCACCAACAGTGCCAGGACAGACATTCGCGTGGCCCGGCTGCGTGGTGTACGCCATGGACGGCGTCGCGCTCGCCGCGCACTTTGTCGTCGATCCTGAACCGGACGCCGCGTCGAGCACGCTCAGCTATCCCGTGTGTTTCAAGACCGACCCGTCGACTCCGTCGATCGACCCCTTTGATTGGATTTGCAAGGGGTGCGTGTACCGGGTTTTTTCCACGGATCAGTACACCATGTCGAACGACGGCGCCTTTCGTCGCGTCACGCACGTGTCGTCCGGCGCGTGCGGGGACACCATGGACGCTGATTCGGGCATGCCGTACACCTCGGTCTACGACGGTGACGCGTGCAGGGGCTACGCCCTTGCAATGGGCTTGGACTTCACGGAGACCACTGTGGACGTGGGCGATGCCACAAACTGGATGACGGGCAGCCACGGCTGCGTTCTAACCGTAAACCCGGACGGCGCCGTCTCGGGTCACATGAACAATGCCCCACACCTCCCTGCTCACGTGTCTACGATTACGACGCGTCCTGTTTGCTTCCTTCCGAGCACACCGTCGAACACGGACGTCGTCCCGGTCGAAGACGGCGCGTGCACCGATCACGGGCTTTGGCCCATCACGACGACGGATGCGTGCGCCCGTGCCACGAGTTTCATTGAATTGAACAAGCAAGCCCTCGACGTGGAAACGGTGGAACCAATGTATTCAATGGACACCAATGGGGGTCCCGGATGCGAAGTAATGTCGTTCAGCCTTCCCGGGGACACTGTCTACGTCGAAGTTGTCTTTCACGAACCTACGAATTTGGGGATTGATGAGCGCGCCGTCTCGAGTCAAGACGCAAAACAATTGATGTGCCACGCCGAAACGACCTCCGAACCGCAACCTGGGACCACCACCACCACCACCACCACCGCCGCCGACAGCGCCGCCC
>Ga0206130_10002905_pt1 | contig 23241 bp, 18 predicted proteins | sample Helgoland_Spring_9_FD_148637 | JGI IMG/M metagenome (GOLD analysis project Ga0206130, IMG submission 148637) | Pelagic subsurface seawater microbial communities from Kabeltonne, Helgoland, North Sea - Helgoland_Spring_Bloom_20160512_1 | ecosystem: Environmental > Aquatic > Marine > Epipelagic ... | reverse complement strand
GAGAAACCCTGACAAACGTATCATTCACGTCATTTGGGACAATGCCCCATACCACAAAGGCCCCGATGTCAGAGCGTTCCTGTCGCGCAAAAACTGTCGCATTCATCTGATCCAACTGCCGCCCTATTGCCCTCATCTCAATCCCATCGAGAGGCTCTGGGACGTCATGCACAGCCACGTCACCCATAATCGGCACTATCCAACGCAAAAACACTTCGACAACGCAATCTTGAACTTTATGCGAGAGGTGCTGCCAAAAGAGTGGCTCAGCTACCGAGATCAAGTAACTGATAACTTCCGCATCATCTCACATCACAACGTTCGGATTTTGCAGTGAACGGTGTATATTTCTTGTATACTTAAAATTTGACTTAGGATGCAATAAATGAAAAAATTTTCGCAATGTCACATCTAGGGTGACAGTTTTAGTTCTGGAAGGAAGCTATGAAAGCGGATTTTCTAGCAATGGCTGAGATGGTCGCCGTGATGGGTGCTGCGCGTTGAGTTTTTTTGGCGAGCTGGTTTCAACAATCTTTGAGCGGCGCTATCAAAAAGTTCTACTCAAACAGGTCGATGCCCGCACCACGGCTGACCTTGCAGAAACCCTACTCGGCAGAATTGGCGAAGTGTCTGGGGTCACCTTGGCCCGTAGCATACTAGATCGCTATGCAGGCATGAATACAGATGAAAAACTGGCTTTCTTTGAATTCATGACCCATGCACTGGAACTCAATCCAGAGAAGGTTATCGCTACCCTGCAAGCCTATAAGGCAGTGCCAAACAAAGACACCTACCGCGCCTTTGCAGAGGCGAGTGAACCACAACGGCAAGAGCTGGCACGCCGCTTGAACCAAGTTCCAGGTGCCACTGGGCAGCTTGTCGAAATGCGCAAAGATCTTTTGAGTGTGATCAAAGATCGCCCGGAATTGGGACCTTTAGATGTAGATTTCAAACATCTATTCTCGTCTTGGTTCAATCGTGGATTTCTGGTTTTGCGTCCGATCAGCTGGAGCAGCCCTGCAGATATCTTAGAGAAGATCATTGCCTATGAAGCGGTGCATGCGATTGACAGCTGGGATGATTTACGGCTTCGCTTGCAGCCTGATGATCGCAGGTGTTTTGGTTTTTTTCACCCCTCCATGCCAAGTGAGCCTTTAATTTTCGTCGAAGTTGCCCTCACAAAAGGCATTCCCAACTCAATCCAAGCCCTACTGGCCGACGAGCGTGACCCGATCAATGCCGCCGATGCGGATACAGCAGTGTTCTATTCCATCTCAAACTGCCAAACCGGCTTGGCAGGAATTTCGTTCGGCAATTCCCTGATCAAACAAGTGGCCGCTGATTTGGCTCGCGATTTACCCAGTCTGTCGACCTTTGTAACCCTCTCGCCAATCCCTGGCCTCAATCGATGGCTTGCAACCTCGGATATTGACGCAGATAGCCGCGGCCAAGATCAGGCCTTGGCCGCCCATTACTTGCTGAAAGCCAAAAAACCAGACGGCAGCCCATTGGATCCAGTGGCACGCTTCCACCTCGGCAACGGTGCAAAGGTCCATGCAGTGCACGCGCTAGCCGACACCTCCGACAATGGCTTGAAGCAATCGAATGGCACAATGGTCAATTACCTGTATGATCTAACGAAAATCTCACAAAATCATGAGAAATTTGTGAGTGACCAGACGGTTGTGGCCTCTGCCTCTGTGAAATCCCTGAGCGCCTCCGTGAAGACCAAAACAATAGGAAGTTAGATATGGCCAATCCGTTATATGACGCCTTATTTGGGCGACACCAAGGGAAGACGACCCCCTTTATTCAGCTAGCTGATGGTCAGGTCATAACCCATGGTTCATTTGTAGCATTGTCCGCGCAATACGCGCATCTGTTTGGAAAATTTGGTCTTGAACCCGGCGACCGCGTTGCGGCACAAATCGAAAAATCTCCACAATCTTTGGCCGTATATGCCGCCTGTGCCCAAGCTGGACTAGTGTTTTTGCCACTGAACACCGCCTATACCGCCGATGAACTGTCCTATTTTGTCCATGACAGCGGAGCACGGCTGATGCTGTGTGACAACAAGCGTCTAGAGGCATTAAGGCCCATCGCCACGGCCGCTGGCGCAAGTTTGGAAACCATGAACGTCGACGGACAGGGCAGCTTTTCTAAGCAAGCAGCCTCCATGCCAACTGTATTCCACACCGTCGCAAGATCAAAAGATGATTTGGCCGCGTTCCTTTACACGTCCGGCACCACTGGGCGGTCCAAAGGCGCAATGCTGACGCAGGAGAACCTGCTGTCCAACGGTCAAGTTTTAATGACAGAATGGGCATTCACAGGCTCGGATGTATTGCTGCATGCCCTGCCGATCTTCCATACGCATGGGCTGTTTGTAGCCACCAATATTGCGCTATTGTCTGGCTGCAAAATACTATTTTTATCAAAGTTTGATCTTGATGCGGTCATTGACCTTCTGCCGCAGGCCACCACTTTGATGGGCGTTCCCACCTTCTACACAAGACTGTTGGACGATCCCCGCTTCACCAAAAATTTGACACAGCATATGCGTCTGTTCGTGTCGGGCAGCGCACCACTGCTCGCCGAAACACATTTGCGTTTTGAAGATAGAACCGGGCACCGGATCTTGGAGCGCTACGGCATGACAGAAACCAATATGAGCACCACCAACCCCTATCGTGGCGAGCGCCGCGCCGGCACTGTGGGGTTTCCTTTGCCCGGTGTTGAGCTAAAAATTACCGATAGCATCACGGGTGAAACCTTGCCTCAAGGCGAGATTGGCAAAATCGAGGTGCGCGGATCAAATGTATTCAAAGGCTACTGGAACATGCCCGAAAAAACCGCTGAAGAGCTGCGGGAGGATGGTTTTTTCATCACCGGAGATTTAGGCCAAATCGATGCGGATGGATATGTAGAAATTGTAGGGCGCAACAAAGACCTCATCATCTCAGGCGGCTATAATATTTACCCGAAAGAAATTGAACTGCTGCTGGACATGCAAGACGGTATTTTAGAAAGCGCTATTGTGGGCGTACCGCATCCAGACTTTGGCGAAACTGTTGTAGGTGTTTTGGTGGCCAATCCCGGCGAGACGCCGGATCTTGAAACCATCAAGAAAAACATAACCACCTCCCTCGCGCGATTCAAGCATCCGCAAAAGCTGTTCCTGCTGCCCGAATTGCCTCGCAACACGATGGGAAAAGTGCAAAAGAACGTTCTGCGTGAAGAATTTGGGGATATGTTTCTGCCGAGTAAGGATCTAACCACCCTACCCCAATTGGGGTAGGGTGGTTAGACGGTGGCGCTTATTGGGGTTCCTCAAAGATAGCGGTTCACAAGGTTTTCAAGCCGCTCTTGGCGTCCCGACTTTGGTTCAGGATTGATATCCTGACCTGTGACTTGGGCCATGATACTTTCAAGATCACTGTGCATCAGCGCTTTGCCTTCGGGGGTCTCCCAGCCCGCATAGCGCGCGTCGCGTTCGGCCTCTAACTTACCATCGTCCAACATCTTAGCAGCCACTTTAAGCCCCGCAGCACAGACATCCATAGCACCAACGTGACCCAAGATCAGATCTTCTGCATCCAAGGATTGGCGACGCAGCTTGGCGTCGAAGTTAGTGCCACCGGTGGTGAAACCTCCCGCCTTAAGCACCTCATAATAGGCCAGAGCCGTTTCAGGCACATTGTTCGGAAACTGATCTGTATCCCAGCCAGATTGGTAATCATTGCGGTTCATATCGATTGACCCAAAGATTCCAAGCGCGCGGGCCAAAGCAAGTTCATGCTCAAAAGAATGTCCCGCAAGGATCGCATGGCCTTGCTCGATGTTCACCTGTACTTCGTCCTCAAGGCCAAAGTCTTTCAAAAACCCGTACACGGTAGCTACATCATAATCATATTGATGTTTGGTTGGCTCTTGGGGTTTTGGCTCGATCAAAATAGCACCTTTGAAGCCGATTTTATGCTTATATTCGACAGCCATTTGCAGCATCCGCCCGGCCTGCTGCCGTTCGCGCCCCATGTCAGTGTTCAACAGCGTCTCATAGCCCTCACGACCGCCCCAAAGCACGTAGTTCTGCCCGCCAAGCCGATATGTTGCATCCATACAGGTTTTGATGGTGGCCGCACTAAAGGCAAACACCTCTGGATCTGGATTGGTGGCCGCCCCGGACATGAACCTACGGTGCGAAAACAAATTCGCCGTGCCCCAGAGTAATTTCGTTTCGGAGCCCTCCATTTTACCAGCAAAATATTCAACAATCTCTTCAAGATTGCGGGTATTCTCTGCAAAATTCTGCCCTTCAGGCCGCACATCGGCATCGTGAAAGCAAAAGAACGGCGCACCTAAGATTTCAAACATCTCAAAGGCTGCATCCGCTTTTAGTTTGGCCAGATCCATCTCTGATCCAAACCATGGCCGGTCAAAAGTACGCCCACCAAACGGATCGCCCCCCTCCCACGCAAAAGAATGCCAATAGGCCACGGCAAAGCGCAAATGCTCTTTAAGGGTTTTGCCCAACACAACTTCATCAGGATTATAATGGCGAAAGGTGAAGTCATTTTGTGACTCTGGACCTTCATATTTGATGGTTGGAATCCCGTTGAAAAAGTCAGTCATCTGAAACCTTTATGCTAGTGTTTTAAGGGCCTTATAAGCGGCTCGATAGGAACTTAAACCAGATAGGAAATCATCTTGCAATGCCAATACCGGATCAATCACATGCGCTATTTTTGGCGCTATGGCCACATCCGAAACACTGCCTCCAGCGGCCATCATACCAAGCCTTGCGGCGCCAAAAGCCCCGCCGAAATCACCCGATACAGGGATGCTGATGGGCAGACCAAGCACGGTTGCAATTGCTTGTACCCAATATTCAGATTTTGAGCCTCCGCCCACCGCAAGCAAGCGCTCGATTTTCGTACCGGTCGAGGTCAGCGCGTCAAAACTGTCACGCACCGCGAATGTGACGCCTTCTATCACCGCGCGGGTCATCGCATTGCGATCCGTGCTATGATCCAGGTTGAGAAAAGACGCCCGAATGGCCGAGTCGTTATGCGGCGTTCGTTCCCCACCCAGATAGGGCAAAAACAAGGTGTTTGAGGGGGCCTGTAGCGGTCCAAGCTCTGCGGTCATATTGTCAGGAGCAGCGCCTAGCACCCTACCGAACCAGCTCATAGCATCAGAGGCTGCTAGGATAACCCCCATCTGATGCCATTTGTTCGGCAACGCATGGCAAAAGCTGTGCACCGCACTGGCCGCGTCTGGTTGATAGGCATCTGAAGCTGCAAAAAGTACGCCAGAGGTTCCAAGACTGACAAACGCGTCACCGCCGTTGACTACACCCACACCAATTGCGCTGGCCGCATTGTCGCCACCACCGCCCGCTATGATCACGTCGGATCGCAAACCCCAACGGTTGGCCAGTACCGCACGCAGAGTGCCTGAAGCCTCTGAGCCTTCAACCAATCGCGGCATATACGATCTGGTCAAACCGGTAGCCGCGAGCAAATCGTCCGACCAGTCGCGTTTTTCAACATCCAACCAAGAGGTCCCAGCGGCGTCTGACATCTCAGCCACATGCTCGCCACTCAGCCACAAACGAAGATAGTCTTTCGGCAGCAGCACCTTGGCCACCTGCTCAAAGAGATCTGGCTCATGTGTGCGAACCCAAGATAGCTTGGGAGCGGTAAATCCCGGAAATACAATATTTCCGGTCAACCGGCGAAAAATGGGAACTGCATCAAGCTCTGCCGCTTCAAGTGCGGACCGGGTATCGTTCCACAGAATACACGGCCGCAATACATTATCACTGGCATCCAATAAGGTTGCGCCGTGCATATGGCCTGACAGGCCAATGGCCCGCACCGCCGCCAGATCAATCTGGCCCGCCAGAGCCACCATAACCACCTCGGCCGCATCCACCCAGTCTTGCGGCGATTGTTCTGACCAACCGTCATGCAGCCTGCTTACCGTCAAAGGCGCAGTCGCTTCCGCACAAATGTTTTGGGCACCGTCAATGACGATGCCCTTTAAACCTGATGTTCCGAGATCAAGGCCAATGTACATTGACTATGCAGCTTGCTTTGGGTTTTTACCGAGAATGATCATCGACAAGATATCATCTTCTGTAACGTCCTCAACGCGCTCAGTCCCGACCAAACGGCCGTTTTTCATCACGCTGGCACGATCACAAAGTTTCATCACATTGTGAATGTCATGCTCAATAAGGAAAATGCCAAGCCCTTGCTTTTTCAACTCATGAATAAGCTCCGCCACCATTTCGGTTTCCTGCGGCCCCAAAGCGGCTGTTGGCTCATCCATGATCAGGATTTTAGCGTCAAAATATACAGCGCGCGCAATTGCGACGGACTGGCGTTGACCACCAGACAGTGCGGAAACCGGCACATTGAACTTTTGGAAGTTTGGATTGAGACGCGCCATGATTTTGCGAGTCTCCGCTTCCATCTTGCTATCATCCAAAAACCCACCAGCACCAATAATTTCGCGTCCAAGAAACAGATTAGACGCCGCATCAAGGTTATCGGCAAGAGCAAGGGTCTGGTAAATGGTCTCAATATTTAATTTGCGAGCATCACGTGGAGTTTTGATCGTCACCTTTTCGCCATTGATATAGACCTCGCCAGAGTCAGCCTTATAGGCTCCTGAGAGACATTTAATCAAAGTCGATTTTCCCGCCCCATTGTGGCCCAAAAGGCCCACAACTTCGCCAGGATAAAGATTAACGCTAACCTTATCTACCGCTTTAATACCGCCAAATGCGATCGAGATATCTTTCAACTCGACGAGAGGAGTGCCTGGGTTGCTCATAATATGTCTCCTCACTTAACGCGTTTGTTATACAAAATGTCGAGATAGACGGCGAGCACCAGCACGACACCCACAACAATCCGCTGAATGGCGCTGTCAAAACCGATCAAGACCATGCCAGATTGCAAGCTTTGCATCACCAAGGCTCCAAGTATGGCGCCATAGATCTTGCCGACCCCGCCTGCCAAAGACGTACCGCCAATAACGGCGGCCGCAATCACATAGAGTTCATCCAAGGTCCCCAACGCATTGGTTGCGGAGTTCAAACGTGCCGAAGCGATAACTGCAGCGATAGCCGTCAACATGCCCATCAGGGCAAAGACTTTCAGCGTCACCCATTTGGTATCGATGCCCGCCAAGGCTGCTGCCTCAGGGTTGCCACCAATGGCAAAGACATAGCGGCCAAACCGGGTGCGGGTTACCAAAATTGTCATGCAAATGCCGACTGTGATCAAAATCAAAACAGGAATTGCAAAGCCGTGGCTGATAAAAGTTCCCTCAAGGTCTTGTCCAATCTTCGTACCATACTGACGCACGATACCTTTGGGCCAAGGATATGAGTTAACCAGCACCACCGCCCCAATGATCGCTGCCCACCCAACGATTGTCAAAAAGGCTTCAGACCAGATAGGACGGAGGCGGAAGCCATGTTTAACACGCGACTTACGACCAGAATAGATAACAAACGCGACACCAAGGCAGGCCAAAATACCCACAATCCAGCTGCCAACCTCACCTACGGCCCCATACGGACCACCTCCAAGCAATGCAAAGCTGCTGTCGACGGGAGAGATTGTTCGTCCACCAGCTGATAGGAACGCCATACCGCGCCAGACCATAAGACCGCCTAGCGTCACAATGAAGGCAGGAATTCCCCGATAGGCAATCAACCAACCGTGAAGCGCCCCGATCATTGTGCCAAAAATCAATCCAAAGATTACCGCGAGGATCCAAATCGACCAATGTCCGATCCCTACAAACTGCGGTAGCACTTCAACCTGTAAAAGTCCCATTCCCATCGCAATCACCCCAATCATCGACCCTACAGAGAGGTCAATGTTTCGAGTTACGATCACCAATACCATGCCTGTTGCCATAATCCCAATAGAGGATGTCTGTACAGAAAGGTTCCAAAGATTACGAGGAGTCAGGAATGCGCCAAAATTATTAATGAAGACACCGTAAAGGTGAAAACCACCCCAAATCAATGCCAATGCGCCGAGCATGCCCAGAAGGCGGGTGTCTATTTCTGTAACGTTTAAAAACCGCGCGACTACGCCTCTTGGACTTTGGGTTGCGGCGTCGGATGAAGAAGTATCACTCATGGGGAGATCCAGCATGGCTATAGGGTCTATCGAGCAAAACGATTTACTGCAGTGGAGCTTTAAGCTGCAGGCCAGTTAATCAAGTTCAAAAATCAATGACCATTGTATAAAATTCTGTGGCGTCGGCCCCTCAGGACCGACGCCGATTCTTAAGTCTAATTAGCAGCCGTCAACGTCAGCGATCGCACCTTCGCAAGCCTGAGCTTTGCTGATGTGGCCACCGTTAATTGAAATGCTAAGGTTGTCACGTGTCAACGGTGTTGGATCCAGAAGGATAGCGTTGATTGCGATACCTTTTTCGCCACCACTGAACGTGGATGCACCGTCGATGTCGGACATTGCTGTGCCGTTTGCCAAAGCCGAGGCAATTTCGCCAGCCGCTTTACCCAAGTCCCGCGCGTCTTTCCAAACAGAAACTGTTTGAATGCCGCGTGCAACCCGGTTGATTGCAGCAAGGTCACCATCTTGGCCGCCAACTGGTATTACCATACCCTGTGCGGACAATGCAGCAACAACACCGCCAGCCATACCGTCATTTTCGGACAAAACAGCATCAACCTCATTGTTATTGGCAGTCAGAATTTGCTCCATATTTTTCTGAGCATTCTCAGGCTTCCAACCGTCGGAGAAAGATTCACCAACAATTTTGATTTTGCCGGATGCAACGTCGTCACCAATGACTTCCATCATACCTTGCAACAAGAACATTGCGTTAGGATCGCCCGGGTCGCCCTTAATGATCGCATAGTTGCCGGAAGGTTGAACAGCCTGCACGGATTTTGCGATAATCCGGCCAACGCCTACATTATCGAACGTCAGGTAGAATGTACGGGCGTCTTCGATCAGACGGTCGTAACCTATAACAGGGATGCCTTCGTTTGCGGCAGCTTCAATGGCTGGTGCAATTGCATCTTTGTCCCATGCGTTAATAATCAAAACGTCAACGCCTTGAGTGATCAATGCTTCAATATCTGTCAACTGCTTAGCTGAGGACGATTCGGCGTCTGCAGAAACATATGTATTACCAGCCGCTTCAATTGCGGCGACCATTGCTGCTTCGTCTATTTTCCAGCGCTCTTCCTGAAAGCTGGCCCAAGATACACCAACTACGTCTGCAATTGCAGCAGAACTCGTGAAACCAGCGGCCGCAACTGCAGCGGCTATGATTAGCTTATTCATTGTATTCCTCCCAAAGATTTTGGCCCTTTCGGGCTGTAGCACGTCTAGGCCACCGAGACATAATGCGTGAATTAATTCAGTTGTCAAATTAAAATTTCCTATGTTTGGGCAATGAAACGTGCAAAGAACGAGGATAAGGGCTGGTAATGTGCCTGCTGAGCATAGTTTTCAACAGACACCAAGATCATTGCGCAATCTATAGTTCAAAGGGTGAATTTATGTCTGAGGATGGATTTAGTCATGAAATCGAATCGGTTGTATCGTCGATTGGGTATGGTCCGATTCTGCGTCCGTCAGCGCGCGAGGCCAATTCTCTGCGCCAACAAATTTTTGAGCAAGTGCGGGCCAGCGGCCAAATCGCGCGCGCCACAATTGCACGCAGCTTGGACGTCAGTCCTGGCTCCGTCACAGCACTCACCGCAGATCTGATTGCCGACGGGTTTCTGCGAGAAGTTGAGGGCGTCACCCGCGACGAATTCAGCCGAGGGCGCCCACCCGTGGCACTAGAATTGGTCCCAGAAGCCCTGCGCGTGGTCGGCATAAAACTATCAGACGAACGCCACACTGCCGTTTTGACAGATCTTGGTGGCAACCTGTTGGCCAGTGCGGCCCTCAAAACAAACACCGATAAAAAATCCCCGCATGACTTGCTGAATGACAGTCAAAACCTCGTAACGCAGCTGTGTGATATCGCTGGGATATCTCCGCAGTCGATTTCAGCCATTGGTGTCGGGATCGCTGGAATTGTTAATTGTGAAACAGGGCTTGTCGCTTGGTCCCCACTTTTGGAGAGCCCTGACGCCCCCCTTGGAAACCTGTTTTCTGACCATTTTGGCACTCCGGTCCTAGTGGATAATGATGCGAATGTCCTCACACTGGCTGAGCTGTGGTTCGGCGCAGGTCGAGCTCTGAGCAACTTTGTGGTGGTAACCATCGAGAACGGTGTCGGCATGGGATTTGTGAGCGACAATCAATTGTTTCGCGGCGCCCACGGGATGGGTTTGGAGCTTGGCCACACCAAAGTTCAACTTGATGGCGCCTTGTGCAGATGCGGTCAGCGTGGCTGCTTGGAGGCATATCTCGCTGATTACGCGCTGGCGCGCGAAGCAACAACAGTACTTGGCCTATCTCCAGACAAGCCGCACAACCTACCGCAAGCTCTCAAAAAACTCTATGAAAAAGCCTCCAACGGCGACCAAAATGTCCGTACTATTTTCCAACGCGCCGGGCGTTATCTGGCCATCGCCCTGTCCAACATCATTCACCTGTTCGATCCAGAGTTGATTATTCTCTCGGGCCAATTGATGCGCTATGACTTTCTCAATGCCGCAGAAATGCAAAGCGAGATGCGCGCACTTGCGCTTTACCATAGCCGCCATGAAACACGGATCGAAATTCAATCCTGGGGCGACATGGTCTGGGCGCGCGGCGCGACGGCCTTAGCGCTTACTGAGTTGACACGCACGGTCATAGTCGAAGGGCGGCAAAAAGTTTGAGGCTCCTCATTATAATCACGGCTCTGCTCACGTCTTCCGCACAGGCAGGCCCACAGTTTCAAGATCTTTCAAGTGGTTTTCCAGACCATAGCTATTCTGGCGAATGGAACCATTTTGTGGGCGGTGGCGTTGCGGTGATGGATTGTAATGGCGATGCTTTGCCCGACATCTTTGCCGCCGGCGGATCACAACCCGCTGCACTATTCGTCAATCAAGGCGATTTTGCATTCACCACCGCTACCTTACCCAAAATCATTGATACCACAGGCGCCTATCCAATCGACATCAATGCAGATGGCTATATGGATTTATTCGTTCTGCGCATCGGCCCGAATGTAGTTCTCAAAGGTGGCCCGGATTGCAGTTTCACCGATGCTACCATGGAATTTAAACTGCCTGGCGCAGATCAATGGTCCACTGCCTTCAGCGCATGGTGGCGAGATGATAGTCTGCCGCACATGGCTGTGGGGAACTATGTGGACCTGAAAAATCCAGACGGCCCCTTCTTTGCCTGTGACACCCATCAATTGCTCATACCTTCAGCCGAGGCATACTCCTCGCAACCTCTTGCACCGGGGTTTTGCACCCTCTCGATGCTGGCTGTGCCTGATGCCAGTGGGTCCCTGCGGCTCCGCATCTCCAACGACCGGCAATATTATGTGCGCGGTGGCTATGAACAGATGTGGGATATATCCGAGCTTCGTTTTCTGGACGAGTCTGATGGATGGAGCAAACTGTCGATTTGGGGAATGGGCATCGCGAGCCGGGACATTACCGGCGATGGCCGCGACGAGGTGATGCTAACATCCATGGGCGATCAGATTTTGCAACTTGCAGCCGCCGATGGCAGCTATTCCAACGCACCTTTTTCAATTGGCACCTATGCGCACCGACCATATTTTGGCGATGACGGGCGGCCCTCGACCGGCTGGCACGCGCAATTTGGTGATATAGACAATGACGGCCAAGCTGATTTGTTTATTTCCAAAGGCAACGTCGATCAAATGCCATCCAACGCTATTCACGACCCCAACAACCTACTGATGCAGCAACCGGGCGGCACATTCAGTGAAGCAGGCCTCTCGGCAGGTGTTGCCAGTACCGAACGCGGGCGCGGCGCGGCGCTGGCTGATTTTGATCTAGATGGGCGGCTGGATATCCTTGTGCTCAATCGGCGCGCCGCGATGGAGATTTACCGCAATGAGACCCAAAACGTAGGCCATTGGCTGGCTGTGGTTCTGCTGCAAGAAGGCGGAAACCGAAATGCGATTGGCGCGCGTGTGACAGTTGGAGCGGAGATGCAGCATCTCACCATCGGCGGCGGCCATGCGGGTGGCCAAGCTCTCCCGCTGCACTTTGGCCTAGGCGATGCGACAGAGGTCGAAGTCACAGTTGAATGGCCAAATGGTCAGTTGAGCAAGCACAGGGCTCAAGCCGATCAAACCATAACACTCCAACCTTAGGGATTCGGGGCCTTTATGGGTTCGGCACTGCCAGACCACTGGGCACCGATTTGGGCACTCCAAGCCGCCCAGTCTGAGCCGCAGTATCTGTCAAAGTCCCCAGAAAGGCAACCACCTCCGCCACCTCCTGAGCAGTGAGGAGCACCGGATCAATCTTCACCGCATTTGCAATTGCAGCAACCTCGGCCGGGTCATCCATGATCCGCCAATCTGCCGCATCAAATTCAGTCAAGATAGCCCCGCTCCGATCAAAGGCCGCCAAGGCCGCACGCGGATCCGCATGACCAGCGACAAATGCCGTGAGGTCGCTATAGGCCCCGGCATGGCCCCATGGTCCAGTCAATACGACATTGCGCAGCGATGGTGTACGGAACGCATATTTGTCGGCCTCAACACCGGTTACACGGAAACGGCCTTCATCCCGAGCATGCGATTCAAACCGCGCGCCCTTGCCCGGGCCCAGCTGCGGCTGGCCCATAGCATGAAACCCATGATCAGTCAGAAGCGCCCCACTATGGCAACTGGCACAACCTGCTGCACCGTAAAATAGTTCCATTCCCTTACCGGCATCTGTCGAGAGAGACCCTTGCCCCCTCAAAACAGCATCAAAGGGCGCAGTATCAGACCGCCATTCCAACTCCATAAACACCGCAATCGCGTTTGACACATCGGTAAATGCAATGTCATCGGGACGGTTAATATGTGGGTAAACCGCTACAAAATCGTTGGCATACTGCGGCACCTTCGCCACTCGTTGCGCAATCAGATCCCACGCGCCGTTTTTGCCGGTTAGCGTGCCACGCCGAACCGCCTGCGAAATATTGTTTTCAGAATAATGCCCCGCCATCTCATCGCCTGAGAGCACCGGAAACATGGTTTGCGCCGAAATGATCGATGCAAATCCACCGATCATCTCATCTTCCAATGGGGTGCGCAGACCGGAGGCCCGCGCCGCATCCACCTCGACCCGTCCATCATGAAACAGGGCGCGAATTTGCTTGGCACCAAGATTGAACAAGGGCTGAGCATTGCGCGGCACCCGTTGCTCCGGCAGATTTTGCGAATCCACAACGCGTTTCAGCCCAAGGCCTTTGCCGCCATCGCCAAGTGAGAGCGACAAGCCATCGCCCGTTCCTAAGGAAGGATGGTGACATGTCGCGCAGGCGACCTCTTTGTTGCCCGAGAGCAAGGGGTCATAAAACAGCAGCTGACCAAGTGCGGCTTCTTCCCCCCGGACAGGCCGAAAATCGCCATCACTCAAGGGCTCCGGCAAATCCGTCGCCAGTGCTCCCTGCGCCAAAGCCACCAAAACCCCAACAATTAATCCACGCATTACAATGCCCCCACCTTTACGGGCAACATGTCCCAACGCCTGCAAAATGAAAAGAGTACAGTTATAGAAATGATATATTACTTCCGTTTCAATGCGGCAAATGTCCCATTAGGCGCTGTTTTAAGGGGGAAGGACAGTTGATCCATGACTTCGAAAAAGGAGCTGCGCGTAAACCAAAAATATCCAGCAATCGCGAGTTAATTTAAAGGCCCCGTTTTCTTTGTCATGCTTAATTCCTTACCGTTAGGATCAACCCGAAATACTCCGTTATTCAAATACTCAAACCTGTCCCACAAGTGCTTACGTCAGACATAGACGAGGGTACAAAGACACCTTACCCTCTCTTCAAGAGAATTAAATCTGACAGCCCCACAAACGAGCTTAAACGGCAACGATTTGTTTTTTAGGATCAAAGAAAGGGCGTTCCGTGACCGTAGCTCGGACCGGGCCCGATACAGTGACAACTTCCACCTCTGTTCCGATGACATCATAGGAAATGTCAACCATGGCCAGCGCAATGTTGTGCTGCAAGCGTGGTGAATAAACAGCAGATGTAACCTTGCCAATTGCATCACCACCCTTATTAATAGTCAGAAAAGTTGTGTTTGGCCCCGCAAACGGATCGCAATCGATGATCAGGCCAACCTGCTTGCGATTTACGCCCTCGTCTTTGATCCGTCGCAACGCGGCCTTACCAATAAATTCAGCCTTCATATCAAGATTAACCAAACGGTCTAAACCAAGCTCATAAGGGTTAGTGTGAATATCAGCATCTGCGTGATAAGATAGCATTCCACCTTCAATACGACGAATTGAGGAAGTGTGGCCCGGCTTGAGATCAAAACTCTGTCCAACAGCCATGATCCGTTCCCAAAGAGCATCGCCCTGCGATTCATCACGCAGGTAAAGCTCGTAACCTAACTCACTCGACCAGCCGGTTCTAGAAACGACCAGTGGAATACCATCTAGTTCAACCTCACGAAGCCAATAGTATTTTAGTTCCAGAATTCTTTCACCGAAAAGCTCTCTCATAATTTCGCCAGATTTTGGACCCTGCAATTGCAGCGGCGACACATCAGGCTCGGTGATTTTAACATCAAGGCCAGAATGAACAGCTACTCCTTGAGCCCAAAGCAAGACGTCACTGTCTGCGAGCGAAATCCAAAAGTGATTTTCAGCCAGACGCAGAAGGATTGGATCGTTTAATATACCGCCTTCAGAATTAGTGATTAGGATGTACCTGCACTGGCCCACAGACATACTGGAAAGATCGCGCGGTGTTAACATCTGAGTAAACTTCGCTGCATCGCTACCAGTAATTTCCACCTGGCGTTCAACCGCTACGTCACACAGAATCGCGTCATTCACCAGGTTCCAGAAATTTTGCTCGGGGTCACCAAAATCACGGGGAATATACATATGATTGTAAACAGAAAATGCTTTAGCGCCCCAGCGAACGGTTGCATCAAAATAGGGCGATTTACGGATTTGTGTGCCAAAACCAAAATTTTCCACTTGGGTCATGGATATCTCCTATCTCTTATTGAATTTCAGCGTTGCCGCTAATTGTTCAAACTGACCTCATCCTTAGCTTTTGATAAAAAATAGGAGGGCTCATTTTCGACCGCTTATGCGGCGATCGCGTCTCTCAAACATTTACTGTCAAACTAATGAGAACACGCATCAGATGCCAAACATAACCTAGCTTTATGCGCTCAATAATTGATGCCACTCGGCGTGGGCAGCCGCACAGTTTAACTTGAAATTGGTGCGTGAATAGAGATGAGCCCACCCAATAAAACTACCCCCGATGATTTTAAGATCTGCAGGTGTCAGAGTCTTAATCGCACTTCCCGGCGCAATCGGTTACATCCTCGTTGGTTTAGGTCGGAGCGACCTCCCACCAGGTTCACTTGGATTCATTTCAATCTTTGCCTTTGCCCAGGCCATCATTTTTAAATACAAAACCGCAAGTGCAAACCATAGAACCTTTAGTGGATTAAGTGAAAGTTGCTGTCAGACTAATGAGAACACGGATCGGATTGCTGGCATAGCCTAAATCTATGCGCCCAACAATTGACGCCGTTCGGCGAGATCAGCGGCACGTTTTAGCTTGAAATTGGGACGTGAATATAGGTCAAATACACGGCGGTTGTCCCAAGCCCGCACTCATCCCACACCATTCGCATAGGCAATCTGCCTAAGTCTACGAGCGCAACACCACTCTTGCATTTTGGTAAAAGAGTTGCTCAAGTTTACCTATGAACAAAAACAAACCCAATCTTAACTTAGCCTATTCTCTTGAAACAGTACAAGATAACCGCGAACTTTACGCAGCTTGGGCCAACGACTATGAGAACGATTTCGCGTCTGCATTGGATTATGTTCTACCCAATCGAGTAGCTCAAATATTTCTAGACATGGGTGGCACAGGACCAGTTCTCGACGTGGGAGCTGGCACGGGTTTAGCAGGCCAAGCCCTTGCAAAACTAGGCGTACATCCAATTGATGCGATAGATCTCTCGGACGCCATGCTAGATGTAGCATCGAAGAAAAAAATTTACCGCAATCTTTTTACTTCTGATATTACCCAGCCGATAGCGACGAAAAACCACTCTTATCAGGGAGTTATTTCCTCGGGGACGTTTACGCATGGGCATGTTGGACCGAATGCTATCGATAACTTGCTATCGGTGTCTAGAGGAGGGGCTTATTTTGCTCTTTCGATCAATAAAAAACATTGGTTTGAAAAAGAGTTTGTTAAAAAATTTGAAGCTCTCAAGGATGTTATTGAAAATCTATTGCTACACAATGTTGAGATATATGGTGAAAACTCAAAAGGAGAACATTGTAACGATCTAGGAATCGTGGCAACTTTTCGGAAAGTATAGACAATCATTGGACGGTCTTCCTACGTATCAGACTAAAACTGCCAACGAATAAACACATCCGTAAACTCAATCTTTATTGTGGGTTCATAGATGAAAGCAGCGGCACCCACTTTGGGGCGCTATAAAACGACAAAGAACAAGCATCGGATTGCTAGCGCGGCCTAAATCTATGCGCTCAATAATTGGCGCCACTCGGCGAGAGCAGCAGCGCGGTTTGGCTTGATACGGCTAATTTTTACAATTTTATAATTTTTGGAGTTGCTATAAACGGAACACATATAGGCTGGGGGTGGTGGCCACCCCCCTCGGCCCCTACCCCCCATGGGCTAGAAACTACCTTAAGACTAAATATCAGTAACCACATTTATCTTTGATGAGTAGGTAGATGAGTATAAGCTAATATTGACTATAAACCATTGATTTAAAATATTTATTTACGGACATATAGGGAATCGAGCCCCGAAAGCGGCCTCCCACCACACATCAATTTGCCCCCTCTATTTGCCAAGGACAACTGCCGTGCTATTTTTATTCCAACGCAGAAATCAGACCGAGGCGCACATGAAACCCACCTTCAACTTCACCCGTCGCCAATGGCTCGCGTCAGCGTTTGGCTTTTTGGTTTCATCCATTGCCGCTCCTTTAGCAGCACAGATAAAAATTCGCCGCATTCAAACCCAGTATATCGCGGCATTGGCTCCTGAAGGTGCAACGTCAGGGACTGGCGCGGAAACTTGGGGCCTTTGGAAAGTTGACCCAGGCCCGATCGGTGTGTGGTTGCGGTTTTATCAGGCTTTACAAAAAGCGGGTAATATTGCTCCTTCGGGTTGGCGGTTTGATATTGATGATTGGTGGCTGGATGAGAACGGCTTGATCATGAAGGCGCCAGAATTTCCTATTCCAGCGGGACAGTATTACGTGACCAACGGTGAGGAGAATATTTCTCTTCTGACAGTTGAAGAGGCGAATGCGGAAGGCAAGCAAGCCTGGTCACTCACAGATGATAAAACCATTGGGGATGTCACACATGGCCCATGCCGGTCTGCGAGATATACGCCCGAGGGGGAAAGCGGAACATGCTCACCAGAATATGCGGACCGGTCTGCTTTCCCGCTAAAGCCCGGCGAATCTCCTCCACTGGTAAGCGGGTGCAATCGCAAGAACTATGCGGTCTTGATTGTTTTTGCAGTACCAGCTGACGCGTGATAGTTAACAGAATTAACATTTTATTTAATTATATCAACTATTTGAAAAATATAATTGCTTTAGCCGAACCTGAATTGGTGTTATGATTAAAGCATAGCAGTAGCCCGAATGACCAAGTTCGGTTTGTTGCTGGCTTCAATATTGAAGTCCTAATTCAACGGAAGGAGTTAGCATGCTGCTGACCACTTGTTCGTTGGGTCTTGGGGAGCTTCGTTCTTCAAACTCAACACCTCGCCATCACCCGCCACGACAAATTCAAAAAGCAAAGCACCTGTTTACTGAACAGGGAATTGTTGTGCCTATTGTCGTTGATGAGAACCATCGCATAATTGATGGCCATCTTAGGCTTGCCGTGGCTCAAGAGCTCGGCGTTGAAACTCTCAATGCGATTGTTGTGTCAGAGGCGTCTCCCGCCCAGCTCATTGAACTGGAATTGGCGCTTAACCGTCTGGCCCAAGACAGCACCTGGGATGAAGGGCGCTTAAAGCAAAAGCTTGAACAGCTATTGGAGTTCAAAATTGATCTCAGCTTTACCGGTTTTGAGCAGGCTGAGATTGATAAGATCCTCCATTTTGAACTCATCGATGCGCCAGAGCAAGATTGGAGTGCCGCCGATCCCGTAACGCAGCTTGGCGATATATGGCGAGTTGGTAATCACATCATTGCCTGCGTTGATGCTTTATCTGCCCAATCAGCTTTGAGCGCCCTTGATGAAATGCCTCTGGCCAAAGTCTGCGTGACGGACCCGCCTTATAATGTGCCGACCAAAGGCCATATTAGGACAGGTCAAGGCCATGGGGCCTTTGCGATGGCCGCCGGTGAGATGAGCGATGAAGAGTTTGAGGGTTTCCTTACATCCTTTCTGCGATCAGCAATGCCGCTCACCACTGAAACGGCCCTGTTTTACGTCTGTATGGATTGGCGCCATATGGATCATCTGAATGCAGCCGCAAAAGCGCTGCACCTAATGGCGCAAAACCTATGTGTCTGGGCCAAAACAAATGCTGGGATGGGATCGTTTTACCGCTCGCAACATGAGTTGGTTGCGGTTTATAGCCGGGTCAAAACTTTCCAAAACAACATCAACCTTGGAGCAAGTGGCCGCTACCGGACAAATGTCTGGCAATATGATGGCGTGACCAGCTTTGGACCAACCAGAACAGAGGATCTTGTGGATCATCCTACGGTAAAGCCAACCAAGCTTATCGCCGATATCCTTTTGGACTGTACCTCTATCGGGGACTGGGTGCTGGATCCGTTTTTGGGGAGTGGCACCACCTGTCTGGCCGCAGAGCAAGTCAGTAGGCGCTGTCTTGGAATTGAACTGGAGCCCAGATTTGTCGATGTGGCCCTTAAGCGTCTTAAAGATCGGTGCAACTTGGACGCCGTTCACGTTCAATCTGGCAAAAGCTACAACGAGATCAAAGATGATCGCCTCTTGAGCAACGCAGGTGGGTCATGAGCTATAAAAATCCACCCAAGCACACCCAATTCAAAAAAGGCCAGTCCGGCAATCCAAAAGGCCGGCCACCAAAGCACAACAAACGCCCCCCAACTCTCGCAGACGACTTACGCCAAGAGCTTGAGGAGGAAGTGACGGTCAATAAAAATGGTGAAGTCGCGCGCGTCACCAAACAGCGCGCGCTGATCGCCGCGGTGACCACCGCAGCCATCAACGGGCGTATCGGGCAACAACGCTTGATCGTTCAACTGTTCGGCGTACTTGGAGGGACAGCTGAAGATGACACAAGCACAGCAGAAGAACTTGAACAGTTCGATGGGGCATTTCTGTTGGAGTTAGGCAAGATTGGCCTCAGTTTTGGTGCGGGCAGCAATGACACGTAAGCTCAATCAAGCCGAACTCCATTCACTGCTCCGCCAATCACCAAGTTTATTCTTCGCCCATCTGTTTCCCAAGATCGATAATACACAGGGCTTTGAGTGTCCGTGGCATCTGCACGCCATAAGCCAGCATTTGCTTGAGATGTATCATGGACAGTGTCGGCGTTTGATCATCAACGCCCCACCCCGATCGTTAAAGACCTCCATGGCCAATAGTTACTTTATACCCTGGCTACTTGGCAAAAACCCAAAGACCAAAATCATTGTTGTGACTTATGGCGATGATCTCTCCACAACACTGGCGCGCGCCACAAAGAAGGTCTTTCTTCATCCAGCCTATAAGCGGATCTTTCCTCATACGGTTTTAGAAAATGATAGGATGCAAGCCACCAATTTGCGCACACCGCAAGGTGGGCAAGTCATCTTTACATCCATTCGTGGCGCACTCACCGGGCTTGGTGCAGACTGGATCATTCTAGATGATCCCTTGCAGGCCGCACACATGCGCTCAGAGGTCCGTCAGGACGACTTAGTCCAAGTGTTCAGGCAAAGTGTAACCACACGCCTTGATAACCCTCAGACGGGCAAAATGCTTCTGATACAGCAGCGCATAAGCCCCAATGACCTTTGCGGAGATATAACACGTGATCCAGCGCACCCCTGGACGGTCCTGAGCCTGCCGGCCCGCTTTGATGAACCGGCACAGTTTAACTTGGGCATCTTCGGCCTCAAAGAGGTCACCGCAGGTGAATTGCTGACACCGAACCGAATGTCCGAGCAGTTCTTATCCGAAAAGCAATCTGAAATGGGCGACGCTGCGTTTTACGCGCAGTATCTTCAACACCCCCTTGTTGAAGACGACTGCCCGATAGATTTTGGAAAGATCAAATACATCAGCAAAGATGAATTTAGCCAAATAGATCTTGGTCCCACAATCTTTCAAAGCTGGGATACGGCGCTGTCGGATAAGCCGACTGCCGATTACTCAGCAGTTACCACTTGGGCCCGGTTTGAAGATGGGCGCTTGGTGTTAATTGATGCACATCGCTGCCGCGTTACCAGCGAGAAACTGCAAAGCATCATAATACGAAACGCGATTGCACATTCGGCGCACTACGTCTGCATAGAGGCGGCCAACCATGCGGTCGATCTCATTCGAATGGTGAGGGAAGATCTGTCGAACCGCTGCATTGTAAACTCGGTTCCAACCGGAGGGCTTTCTAAAATGCAAAGGCTGGAAGCACAGCTGCATAAGATCAACTCCGGCAAAGTCTACTTTGTGCGCGATGAGCCCAATCTCAATATGGTAACCCAAGAATTGCGGCACTTCCCGCATGGCCGCAATGACGACTTGGTCGACAGCTTCTCGCAAGCCTTATCGCAAATGGGCATAGGAAATGGCATGCCCCTTTGGCGGATCAGCTGAATACCTAATTTGTAGTTCTTTGGACTGGACTTCATAGCACCCGTAAGGCTGTGTCGAGGTACGCCCGAATGCCCTCGGGCTTTGCTCAGTGACAATGATCACATGGAGCAAAGCAATTGGACGCATTCTTTAAGACCCTACAAACGGCATCGCGCGATGATCTTATAGATCGTTGGCGAGTGACCATAGGCAGGCCAGCCCCCAAGCATATTAGCCGATCACTTCTGATCTCAATAATCGCCTTTGAACACCAAGCACAGCGCCACGGCAGGCCAACCCAAAGGTTCCTACAAGCCCTAGAGCGCCGCGTGAACGGCAAAGCAGATAGGCCCAAGTTAACGGCCGGCACCCGCTTTGTGCGAGAGCATCATGGCAAAACCCATTTGGTTGAAGTGAACGCCGCAGGCGCATTTGTTTGGCAGGAGGCGGCCTATACCTCCTTATCGCAAGTCGCCAAGCAGATATGCGGCTACCACTGCTCTGGGAATAAGTTCTTTGGAGTGCCTAAATGAACGCGATGCCCCACCAGAAAATCCGCGCCGCGATCTATACCCGCAAGTCGCGAGAGGAAGGCTTGGAGCAGGAGTTCAATTCCCTTGATGCGCAGCACGAAGCGTGTGCAGCCTATATCGCCAGCCAGCGCCACGAAGGCTGGAAGCACCTAAAGGCACGCTATGATGATGGCGGAGTATCAGGCGGCACGATGAACCGCCCTGCCCTGATACGCCTCTTAGAGGATGTAGATAGCGGCCTGGTAGATATGATCGTGGTTTATAAGATTGATCGGCTCACCAGATCATTGGCAGACTTTGCCAAATTGATTGACCGGCTTGAGGCCGAGGGGTGCTCCTTTGTATCGGTAACACAATCCTTCAACACATCGACTTCGATGGGACGCCTGACGCTCAATGTGCTTTTGTCATTTGCCCAATTTGAGCGGGAAGTCACCGCCGAGCGTATCCGTGACAAAATCGCTGCATCTAAAAAGAAGGGCATGTGGATGGGAGGGCGCGTACCATGGGGCTATGCCATCCATTCAGACCCGAAAGTCCAATCATTGGAAGTCCACTTAGAGCATGCTGAAGATATCCGGCAGATATTTGATTTATACGAAGAGCTGGAATGCCTGAGCCAACTCAAACAGCGGGTAGATGGGCTCTGGCCCGCACGCAATTACAGCCGGGGCCGTATTTACAAAATCTTGATCAATCCAATCTATATCGGGAAAGTCCGCCATAAGACCGAAGTTTACGAAGGCCTTCATCAAGGCATCATTGATGCGGATCAATTTGATCGGGTGCAAGAACAGCTAAAGTTAAAGTCAGCCATCAAGCGTGGCACACATCCTAAGCGCGGTCTCTCGGCTTGCCTGATTGGGAAAATATATGACGAGACAGGCGATCGGTTAACGCCCTCCAACACAAAGCGCGATGGGCGGGTGCACCGCTATTATTACTCCAACAGATTAACCACCAAAGGGGCCGATCCCACGGGCTGGCGCATAAAGGCCGATACTTTGGAATTAGCCCTATCCGCCATGCTCAAAACCTATCTGATAAAGGCCTGTCAGAACTTAAAGCTGAAGGCTGATATGAAGGTTCATGAAGTAGCAGGCTACATCTGTCAGTTTGAAGCCCTCAGCATTAAAGCCGCTTTAAGCCTGATCCAGCGCGTAGACTTAACAAAGGGTATTCTCAGAATTTCTATAAACGCAGATGGGCTTGCAGTCTTACTAAGTTGCCCCTCAAATACTTTTGAACCTGAACTCCTGATCTTTGAAGAACCGATCAGCTTTCAACGCAGGCAAAATGGAACCAAGCTTATCTGGGCCCAGTATAAGCAGGGCCCTAGAACCCACCTCATCAAGGCACTTCATGAGGCTCATGATTGGCTCAACCAGATTAAATCAGGCAAGCAAATCGCAGGCCTTAAACAACAGACAGGCCTGCTAGATCGAACAATTTGGAAGCGCATGAGGCTGGCCTGCTTATCTCCCAAAGTTCAAAAAGCGATCTTGGGTGGAACCCTGCACCACGACATCACCATTAAGGATTTAGAAAGCAAAGCCGTTCCGGTGAACTGGGCCGAGCAAGAGGCACTCTATATCACCAAAGTTCCCTGTTAATCCGATTTAAATTCCCTGTTAATTTTTAACCCCTCCCCGAGATGCCCCAACGCCGTATGGGAATTACCGCAGTTTGGTCTGCCATAAGAGCACAAAAAACACAAAGTTCCCT
>Ga0206130_10002902_pt1 | contig 23251 bp, 24 predicted proteins | sample Helgoland_Spring_9_FD_148637 | JGI IMG/M metagenome (GOLD analysis project Ga0206130, IMG submission 148637) | Pelagic subsurface seawater microbial communities from Kabeltonne, Helgoland, North Sea - Helgoland_Spring_Bloom_20160512_1 | ecosystem: Environmental > Aquatic > Marine > Epipelagic ... | reverse complement strand
GTGGAGTACAGACGCCTTCAGGCCGTTCCACCTTTTGGCAAGCTACAACCGTTCAGCGTATGAAAGCACGCTGGGGTGCTCAAACGGTGTAGGCCACACGAGTTGATAAGCTGCGTTACCCTGCCTGTAGAAGCCTCTGCTCAAGCCTCAGGTGGGACCCTCCAGAAAAAGCTATGGAACAAATTGGGTTGGCCCGTTTTACAGGCGCTTATCTAAGATAAAGGTTTAGTTCAGATATCACTTAGCTTTTCGATCATTTGTTAGTCAGTTATTGCGTGTGATCTGTGCTACCCTCTTGAGTCATATTCCATACGTATTTAGCTGCGGCTAGGAACTCTTCCTCATTGTATCCTAGGCTACCCCTTGAGATGATAGCCGTAGCTGCTAGGAGGTCATAGGTGATGTCCTGTATTTCCCTATTGGCTTTGTAGTGCTGTGCTAGCGCCAGGGTGGCTCCAACCATGTCATTTTCGTATGTGATTTCAGATGTATCAGTCATGTTTGTAATTCCTATGTGTTTTGCTTGAGTAGATCACAACGCCATTGGGGTAAAGCCCGTCAGTCGAAGCTCTTAAAGCCCCGTACAAGCGCAATAGCCCTAGGCTCATCACGCGTCATTATAGACGCTAAGCAAGCTCTACGAGCCTCTAGGTCGGTCTCAAGGGAACCCTGAGATTTATGCTGGAAAGGATTGGGTTGGCCCGTTTTTCAGTTGTTTATCCTAGGTAAAGATTTAGTTTGCGGATGGGTTGGTTCTTTGGCAAAAAGCAGCAAATAATGAAGAGGGTTCTCAAAGTGGCAATTATAGCAATAATCATAGCGCTCATAGCTTTAGTCATTGCAATAAAGCGAAACGACGAAACGCAGTACAAAATACGTTTGTTGGAGCAAGAGATAAACAAGTTAGCGGAAGAGATAACTAATCCATCCAAAAACGAAGAAAAGGGTGCCGACGATTGAGTGTCATACTAGGCCCTTGCTAGGTTTTTGAGACAGCACAGCGTAAAGGTGCCTGCTCGACATTGCAGCAGATTACAGTTGTATTATGTACGACAACATCGTGGAGGGCAGGAAATGCGGTCAATCTATGTAATTCTTATTGTTTTGTTATCGTCAAACGCCAATGCGCAAATGCGAGAAGCGCACCTCAAAACACTTTTATCCATTTGTGAGACTGCTCAATCCAATAATGATATTGGGACGGTTAAAAATATTGCTAATCAAATCAAAAACGAGCCGTTGCACTCGGATCAAGTGTTGGCGTCCAAAATGAAAAACTGTCTGTCCGCAGCATTTGGTGTTGAGGCAGTAAAAGTGGATAGTAAAGGTTTAGTTAAATCGATAGCAGAAAAGATGTCAGCTATTGAGAGTGATTGTAAACTACTTTTAGAAAATGCTCCAAATATTGCATTAGACAACAAGATATGTAGACGAATCTTTCTAACAGACAACTAGGCTCTATGACCAAACTCTCGACAATTCCACAGCACCAACTCAGCATCACATGCGGCCTCTGTAAGCATCATACGCTTCTGGAGGTGGCAAACCTTATTGCTGTCGTTGGAGGCGACACCACAGCCCATGAGATACGTCAGAAAGCCAGATGTGATAACTGCGGCGTCGAAGGTAACAACACGTTCCAGATCGTACAGGTTCGCTAGAGTTAGCTCGGTGGCGGGGAACTCAGGTGTGGCGCTTGATGGTGCTGGGGTTAGACCAGCCAAGGGTGTTTGATGACATTTAATATTGCCAGTCGTTTGCCCATAGATGGCCCTGAGCCATATTCTCCTCCTACGTCACCGAGTGAATGGCCCGTTATAAACTTGCGTGTTTCCACATCTGTGATGTCCATTTCTCGTGTGAGATCTATGAAGGTGTGTCGAAAACTATGCAGGACTTTCTGGGGGTGAGCGCATACTTTACGTACATATGGCATCAGTGCATCTGATGCTGCTGCCTCTGATTTACCTTCCTTGTCGATACAGTGGCTGAATATTCTGCCCACCCCAAAGTTACCTAGCAGGGGCTTGATGACCTCTGGTATTGGTATGAAGCGTTTAGAGCCAGTGTTCTTGACTAGGACTTGCTCTTGGTTGTCACCATTGATTTGATCTACAAGCGCAAAGCACAGAGTGCCTTCATGTTTAATCACTCGCTCCCATGTCATCAGAGAGGCTTCATCCAAACGCATTCCTGTGGTCACCAGTATAGCCAATAACAGCTTATCTAAGCGAGGTAGTTCCTGATTAAATATCGAATGAAGTTCATCGCTGTTGAATGATATGTCGGGCTTAGCGGGAGCGCCGAACTCACCTAGTCTTAGGTTGTGGAATGGATGTGCGCTCAGGATTATCTTCCCAAGATCATTTCTAGTCTCTCCCGCATAATCAAATGCTTGCTTTGTATAGCTAACAAAATTCTTGATTGTCTTGTGCGCCCACTGTTTTCCATCTTCATCATCATCCATGTAACGAGCCATATCTAGCATGTGGACTTTATCGTATTCATTTAATGGGAAGTCTCCGCAGACCTTGAGGAACATAGCACAAGACCGCGCTCTCTTGTGTTGCACATCTGCGCTGTCTTTGTCAGCTTTGTCAGCCTTGTATCTTTCAGCCCATTTGGAGAAGGTTGGCATAAGGGTTTTGGCTGTTTGCAGTTCAACATGCTGAGTTGTTGCTGGTGCATTCTTAAACATAGCTTCTGCAAGCTCTGGGTCGTCACGGTACGCTTTACCAATTACCGAAGGAGGTATGCCAACTGGTTTAGTTGCTTCCATGATGGCTGAATGATCGTTTTGGCTAAGTCCAGAGAGCAATGCTTGGGGCAGGGCGTATCCTAGTCCAGTCACCATCCCTGCAAGCTCAAGATAAGTTTTCCCTGACCAATTTTCTACCAAGGTGGCAAGTTTGCACTCAACGTCCACAGTAATCCTGCTACCAGTCATTCTTGCAGCAGCCGTCTTGTCGCCCCTAACGACCAGTTTAATTTGACCTGACCTGTACCATTCGTTTACATCAGCCCCTTCATGTTGGAGGATGTCCCGTATGCCTTCAAAAAAGGGATCAAGCTGGCTTTCCTTGTCCTCTAGGTCCTTTATTATATCACGATATTTCTCTGCGGCCCTCTCTAAAGCAACGGCTCTGTCGCTTGTTCCAGTCGATCTTCTAATCTGTGGTCCACCATAAAGGTGGCGAAGGTTCGCTGGTACGCTCACGCAAACGTATTGCTTCCCCTTCTTATTATGCAGAGTGTACGGGAGAGACGATTTATGCTTGGTCGGAAGCATTCTTATGGTCCAATCTAGGGCCCAGATTAGGGTCTTCTCTAGGGTTCTTCAATTAAAATCGTTACTTTTCAGTTATTTAGTTGGATTTAGGATTGGGCACGGGCCTTTGGCAGAGAGACAGGGATTCGAACCCTGGGTACCCTTGCAGGTACAACGGATTTCGAATCCGTCCCGTTCGTCCACTCCGGCACCTCTCCGCACTTAGTGATAGGGAGAGTTTATTCATGGAGCTGACGCGGCGCAAGGTCGATTGTAGATTGAAATTGCTGCGTGGCACAATAGATTGAGGAATAGAACAGGGGAGTTGCACCATGGCATATCTGAGACGGACGGTATTGAGCATATTCGTTTTTATGGTGGCGTCCATGCCTTTGTGTGCGGCGGAGCGTACGCAAATTGTTGAGTTTATGCAGGTCACCGGATTTGATGTATCTTTGGAATCCCTGCGAGTCTCGGCGCGAGATGCGCCGAACATGCTGGGTTTGGATGCGGATGATTTTGGGTTGAGCTGGACCCGACTTGCAGATCGCTTGTTTGAACCGGAAGCGCTGAAACGTGATGCTCTCGAGATTTTGCAACAGGCCTTGCATGACGATGTTTTGGAACATGCTGCCGCGTTTTATGGCTCAGAGCTCGGCCAACGGCTGGTTGTCGCTGAAAACGAGAGCCATTTCCTGGACAGTGCAGACCGGCGCGAGGAAGGAGAGCAGTTGGCCGCGGCCTTGATTGCACGGTCCTCACCGCAGCCGCAGTATTTCATCGACATGGCTGAGAACATTGGATCTGTCGGTGCCAGCATCAAATCCTACCGCGAAGTGCAAGTGCGGTTTTTGATGGCGGCCTCTGCGGCAGGGCTGATTGAGCAGCGTTTTGACGAGCTAAATTTGCGCGCGATGTTAGCTCAGCAAGATGAAGAGGCCCGGGCGGTAATTGAGCGAGGGCTTGTGATGTCAAACGCCTACACCTACCGCGATTTCACCGATGTTGAGATGCAAGCCTACCGGGACGCATTGGCCACGGAAATGATGATAGAAGTCTATGCGTTGATGAATGCTATCCACTTTACGATTATGGCAGATCGATATGAGAAAATAGCCGTTGAGATGGTGAAATTAACACCCAGCCAAGAGCTCTGAATAGGCTTGACTCTGTTGGGTAACGCATGGATAAGCGCCCAGTACGGCCTAAAACCTCGTATTTTAGTGTAATACGTCTATTAAATTAGGCGCGCAGCTTCAGGTGGCCACGGCCAAAACGCCCAAATTGGGGACCAAAAAGCGCGAAGAAACAAAGGAAACGCAAATGTTTGCGGTAATGAAAACCGGCGGCAAGCAATATCGGGTACAATCCGGTGATGTTTTGCGCGTTGAGAAGCTGGCAGCTGATGCCGGCGATATGATCCAATTCAACGAAGTTTTGATGGTTGGCAGCACTGTTGGTGCACCAATGATCGAGGGAGCTGGCGTCCAAGCGGAAGTCATCGACCAGATCAAAGGCCCAAAAACAATTAACTTTGTTAAGCGTCGTCGGAAGCACTCTTCCAAGCGCACAAAAGGCCACCGCCAGAAATTGACCTTGGTTCGCATCAAGGATATTCTTGAAAAAGGTGCCGAGAAATCTGGCGTTAAAGCAGCGATCGGAGCCGGTTCGGTTCCTTACGTTTCTGTAGCTGTTGTTGAGGTTGCACCTGCAGCCAAAAAACCAGCGGCTAAGAAAGCAGCGCCTGCTGCTGCGGCAAAACCAGCAGCGGCTAAAAAGCCTGCAGTTGCAAAACCTGCGGTGGAAAAGCCAGCAGCTAAAAAGCCGGCAGCAAAGAAACCAGCTGTCAAAAAAACAGCAGCTAAAAAATCAGCAGCTGAAAAGGAGTAATCGCAGATGGCACACAAAAAAGCAGGTGGTTCATCCCGGAACGGTCGCGACTCAGCGGGTCGTCGATTGGGCGTAAAATTGTATGGCGGCCAGGATGCTATTCCTGGCAACATCATCGTACGTCAGCGCGGCACAAAGTTTTGGCCGGGTGAAGGCGTAGGCATGGGCAAAGATCATACGATTTTTGCTGTTGTTGAAGGCAATGTGAAATTTCACAAAGGTCTCAAAAGCCGCCAATTCATCTCAGTCGTCCCCGTGGCGGAGGCAGCTGAATAGGCCGAACCCTTCAGGTTTAAGTTTTAAGGGGATCGGCTGAAAGGCCGGTCCCTTTTTCTATTTAATTCGCCCGCCGAAGATGCATCATACCCCATGGGGCAGGTGCCCCCAATCAATCACGCTGGAGAGGCTCTATGCCCGTTGAAATCATTGCTTTGATCATATTCTCTGTGGCGCAAATCGGCACTCCGGGTCCAGCAAATATGGCGCTCTTGGCGATAGGAGCAGGCTACGGTCTGCGGCGGGCTTTGCCCTTTGTGGCGGGTGTGGTGGTGGGTAAGCAGTTGATCATCTGGCCCTTGGGGTTTGGACTGATGCAACTGGCTGCGAGCTGGCCTGCAGTGTTTCTAGCGATGAAATATCTATCGGCCGCCTATATCATCTATCTGGCGTGGCGGGTTGCCAATATGCGGTTGAAACCGGGGCAAAGTGACGGCCCACCGCCCGGCTTTGTTGCAGGGCTGATAGTGCATCCTTTAAACCCGAAAGCTTGGGGCATGATCACCGCCGCTTTCACCAGTTTTGTGGTTTCCGGCGCCAGTACCTTCTCAGCCACTTTGAGCATCGCTATTGTTTTGCTACTGGGCCAAACCGTGCTGCATCCGCTTTGGGCTGGGGCAGGGCAATTGATTGCACGCACCATCCAAGGCACGCGTGCGGAGCGGCTCGTTTTTATAGGCTTGGCCGTTTTAACAGTTGTTACCGTGTTTTACGCGCTGTTTGGTGGAGCTTTATTCGCATGATCGAGCCCATTCGTGCGCAACCCACACTTGAGACGAGCCGCTTGGTTTTGCGCCCAATCCGGAAATCGGATGCAGGGCTCATTGGGCTTTACGCGGGCGACATTCGCGTCTCTGGCCCTACGCGCTCCATCCCGCACCCATTACCGCCGGGCGCACCTGAGGCGTTTATTGAGCAGGCGCAAAATCCGGCACGGGTTGAAGATGTTTGGATCTTGGATGGCTCTGGGGCGGATTTGGCGGAAGTTGTGGGGGTGATCGGTCTGAAACGGCTGGATCGCCGTCAAGGCGAACTGGGCTATTGGTTGGCTCCTGCCTATTGGAGCATGGGGCTGGCCCGCGAAGCGGTACAAGCTTTGATTATAGTCAATCCTCAGGCCAGTAAAACGATGTTTGCCGAAGTATTTCAAGACAATGCTCGCTCAGCGCGGGTTCTCAGCGATATGGGGTTTACCTATTTAGGCGATGCTGAGACCTACTGCGTGGCGCGCAAAACCATGGTCGCGACATGGACTTACTTACGGAACATGGAATGAGAGATGATCGAAGATTGTTCTTTCATCCTAACCACCGTTGGCCTTCTCATACGTGAGTTGCTGCTAGATGATTGGCAGGCGATGCAAAGGATCGGCAGGCATCCATCGGTGGCTCCTACGTTGGCAACTGTCACATCGCCTTGGGTTGAGGTTGAAGTGAAAACTTGGAGTGTGCACAGTCTGTTTCGCGGGCGTCCGGGGTTTCGGACGGCCATTGTTTTGTCGGAGTTTGGTGTGATTGGCTCACTTGGTTTGGATAAAGCGCCGGGGTCGGAAAATCAAAGCTGCGCCTATTTCATTGATCCTGCCTTTTGGGGCCAAGGATATGCCACTGTAGCTCTTTGGTGCTTTTTAAAGACCTTTGGCCCAAGATTTGATCTCAGTGAAATTGGAGCAAATCATTTTGAGGATAATCCCGCAAGTGGCGCCGTTTTGCGCAAATTGGGGTTCAAAAAGTCCGGGTCAGGGATGGCTAAATCGCAGGCAAGGCTTGAGCCTGCGCCCGTTACCCTCTATCGGCTAAAGCTAGAAGAATTAAAGGCATAAACATGAAATTTCTCGACCTAGCCAAAGTTACAATCCGATCCGGCAGCGGTGGCGGCGGCGCTGTGTCTTTTAGGCGTGAAAAATACGTTGAATTTGGCGGCCCTGATGGCGGAAACGGGGGGCGGGGCGGGGATGTGATTGTCGAAGCTGTTCATGGCCTTAACACCCTGATTGACTTTCGATATCAGCAGCACTTCTTTGCCAAAAACGGCCAACATGGCATGGGCAAGCAGCGCACGGGCAAAGACGGCGATGATATCACGCTTAAAGTGCCGGTTGGCACGCAAATCATGGATGAGGATGGCGAGACCATTCTGTTCGATTTGACCGAAATTAGCCAGAAAGTCATTATTGCCAAGGGCGGTAACGGTGGGTTTGGCAATTTATATTTCAAATCTTCCACCAACCAAGCACCGCGCCGGGCTAATGCCGGGCTTGCGGGGGTTGAACGTGAGCTGTGGTTGAACCTGAAGCTGATTGCAGAAGTGGGGCTTGTGGGTCTGCCCAATGCGGGCAAGTCAACCTTTTTGGGCGAAACGACTAATGCGCATCCTAAAACTGCCGATTACGCTTTTACGACGCTTTATCCCAGCCTTGGGGTGGCGCAGATCGATAATGATCAGTTTGTGATCGCAGATATCCCGGGTCTGATTGAAGGGGCCCATGAGGGTCGTGGTATTGGTGACCGGTTCTTGGGTCACATTGAGCGCTGTGCGGTGTTGTTGCATATCGTTGACGGGACCTCAGACAGTATCGGCCAAGATTACAACACCATCATGCATGAGCTAGAGGCCTATGGCAGCGGATTGATCAACAAGCCAAGGGTTACAGTTCTAAATAAGATTGATGAGTTGGATGAAAATGATCTCGATTTTGCACTGAGTGCTCTGCGCGGCGTATCCGGTGGCCTTCCTATCTTGGCCATGTCTGGTGGCACCGGCGAGGGCACGGCTGAGGTACTGCGCACCTTGGCGACACAAATTCAAATTGTACACTCGGAGGATCCGGAGGCGCCGTTGTGGCGACCTTAACCCAAGCCAAACGTATTGTTGTCAAGATCGGGTCTGCCCTATTGGTGGGCCGGGTTAGTGGGGCTTTACGGCAGGAGTGGCTTGCGTCCTTAGCCCAAGATATTGCTGGGTTTCGTGCCAAGGGTGTTGATGTTGTGGTGGTGTCATCAGGATCAATTGCACTTGGCCGGGCGGTGCTGGGACTGGGGCTGACTGAACTTACATTAGAGCAAAGCCAAGCGGCTGCGGCAGTCGGTCAAATCCAATTGGCCCGTGCTTATGCGCAACATCTGGCGCCGCATGGTGTGATCGCAGCGCAGGTTTTGGTGACTTTGGAAGACAGTGCAGATAGGCGGCGCTACCTTAATTCGCGAGCCACGCTAGGCCAACTTTTGCGGTATGGTGTGGTGCCGATTGTGAATGAAAACGACACGGTGGCTACCGATGAAATTCGATATGGCGACAATGACCGTTTGGCGGCACAGATTGCTGTGACCGTGGGCGCTGATCATTTGATCTTGTTGTCGGATGTGGATGGCTTCTATTCTGGCAATCCCAATGACGACGCCGCAGCGCTACGGTTTGACACGATCACTGAGTTGACGGCTGAAATAGAGGCCATGGCTGGCGACGTAGGTTCAGGCCTGTCCAAAGGTGGGATGAAAACCAAGCTTATGGCCGCGAAAATGGCCATGGGTGCGGGCTGCGCCATGGCGATCACTCTAGGATCACCGCAAAACCCGTTGCAAACTTTGCTCAATGGCGCCAATGCCACATGGTTCTTACCTTCTGTCGATCCACAAACGGCGCGTAAACAGTGGATTTCATCGCTCAAACCGCAAGGTCAAGTCCAAGTGGACAGTGGGGCCTTGCAGGCGTTAAGATCGGGCAAGAGCCTTTTGCCAGCCGGGGTGACAGCGGTCTTTGGTGACTTTGCACGTGGTGAATTAGTGCGCATTCTGCATGAAGATGGCCAAGATTTAGGCTGTGGGTTGATCGCGTTCGACAGTGTGGAAGCTCAGAAAATACTGGGCTGCCACACCAAACGGGTGGAACATATTTTAGGTTATGCCAGCCGCGGGGCGCTGATCCACCGCGATGACATGGTTTTTCAAGGCTGATTTTATTGAGTTGAAAAGGATAAGATGATGGACGTGCTAGCGACTATGAAACAGATCGGCATTGACACAAAAGCTGCTGCGGCAGAATTGGGGTTTGCCAGCGCGGAGCGCAAATGCGCTGCTCTGATTAGCGCTGCTGAAAATGTCTGGTCGTCCCGAACGGATATCATCGAGGCCAATACCAAAGACATGGCCTTTGGTCGCGATAAGGGCCTGTCTAATGCTATGTTGGATCGGTTGCTGCTGGACGAGCCGCGGATTCGCAGCATCGCTGACGGGCTGCGCACTGTGGCCGAGCAGGCGGATCCTGTGGGGCAAGTTCTCGAGGATTGGCAGCGTCCAAGTGGCCTGCATATCCAACGTGTGAGCACGCCTTTGGGTGTGGTAGGTGTAATCTATGAAAGCCGCCCCAATGTCACGGCTGATGCGGGCGCTCTGTGCCTGAAGGCGGGCAATGCGGTGATCTTACGTGGCGGCTCGGAGGGGTTTCACTCGTCAACCGCAATTCACAAGGCAATGGTTAAAGGCTTAGTCTCTGCGGGCTTGCCTGCAGCGGCCATTCAGCTGGTGCCGACCCGAGATCGTGCGGCAGTGAGTGAGATGCTCACCATGGTGGAATATATTGATGTGATCGTGCCGCGCGGTGGTAAGGGGCTTGTGGGCTTGGTGCAGCGTGAAGCGCGTGTGCCTGTTTTTGCCCATTTGGAAGGCATTGTGCATATCTATATTGATGTCTCTGCTGATCCGCAAAAAACCATCGATGTTGTGCTAAATGCTAAAACCCGCCGGACCGGGATTTGCGGGGCTGCGGAATGTCTGTTGATGCATAGAGATGTTGCCGCAACTTGGGGTCAAGATGTGATCAAGGCTTTAATCGCCAAAGGTGTCACGGTTGATGCTGACATGGCCCTTCAGGGGATCGTGGGCACGCAGCCTGCTGAGGCACATCATTGGGGCCATGAGTTTCTTGATATGGAAATTGCTGCCAAAACTGTGGCTGATGTAGATGAGGCGATTGCTCATATCCGCAAATATGGCTCAAACCATACGGATTGCATCATGGCCGAAGATGTGGCTGTTGCAGATCGTTTTTTTGAACGGCTCGACAGTGCAATATTAATGCACAATGCCTCTACTCAATTCGCAGATGGTGGTGAGTTTGGCATGGGTGCAGAGATAGGCATTGCCACAGGCAAGATGCATGCACGTGGTCCAGTGGGCGCGATGCAGCTCACCAGTTTCAAATATCTGGTGCGCGGCAATGGCACAGTGCGCGGTTAAAACCGCACTGTGAGGTCTGTTTTGGTGGTAATCACTGGGTTGACGGTCATGGCTTGCAGAATTGCAAATTGTACATGTTTGGCGGCCAAGTTTTGAATGTGCGCGCCGAATTGAAGTGGTCTCCAAAGGCTCGGGGTCTATAACAACCCAACGGCTTTTTCCTGTGTTTCAGATGCAGCATCTGTCATCTCAAGCCGTGTAATGCCACCCAAAAGCAGAGCTATTTTCTTAGCCTGTATAAGCAAGAAGTATACCTGCCTATCACGCTTGGCATTGTCTTGTTCCTGTAGATTTTCCTGTAAGCCAGCACCGGTATTTCAGGCTTCAGTCAGGGATGTGACCTCTGATCCGCTGCGCATGTCACTGCCTTTAAACTGCCCATATGCAACCCGAAACATCTTGAGTTGTGCAATGGCTGAGGCAAGGCTGTCTTTAGGCAAATCTCCTTATTTTCCCAATTTTATGCCGGTAATTTCAACCAGTTTAATTCCATTGCCGATTGCGCTGATGGGGCTGGCCAAGTCATGGCACATGTGCGCGGTGACAAGGGCTGTTATATAAAGATCTTCTGTCATATAATGGGTCCAAAATAGAGGGTCCATGGAAAACTTAAATTCATTTTTAGAGCCCGGCCAGCGCGTGCAGCATCCCAATCAACTGGATTGGGGGATCGGGCAAGTGCAGTCAAATATTAACAATCACATCACTGTTAATTTTCCGGAGGCTGGAAAGGTTGTTCTTGATGGCACTCGTGTGGCTTTAATTTTGATTTATTAAGCTTTATAACATGTTGAGAAGTAGTTCTAAATTTAACGCACCTGTCAAGAGCAGGGACCGACGGGTGGACCTGGGAAATATCCCTTATGCGTGGGCCATATGATGGATTTAGCTCCAAATTTCACCGTGAGGCTTGCTAAAAACACTGCAGATCTGCATGCTGTGCAGCGCTTGCGTTACGATGTCTTTGTCCGTGAGTTGGGGGCAATTGGTGCAGGCATTGATCACGACCGTCGGCTTGAGCAAGATGCCTATGACCCACATTGCCTGCATTTGATGCTGTTAGACTTGTCCCGTGGTGAGAAACTTGTTGATCAACTGGTCGGGGTTTATCGATTGTTGACGATGCAGGGCGCTGAGGCTGCTGGTAGCTTTTACAGCGCCTCTGAGTTTGATCTGTTGCCGCTGTTAGACAGTAAACGCCCGATGATCGAGTTGGGCCGATCGTGCCTTCGCAAAGCTTATCGGGGCGGTGAGGCAATGTTTGTCCTTTGGAAAGTGCTGGCGAAGCTTGTGATGCGCGAAGGGGCCGAAATTTTGTTTGGCACAGCGAGTTTTGCGGGCACCGATATTGAGCGGATGGCGCAATCGCTATCCTTGCTGCATGAAAAACATATGATGCCCTTAGCGCTCCGACCCAAAGCTGTAGCGACGGATTATGTTTCATTGCAGCAATTGCCCCAAGGCCAAGTGGACCGGATTGCAGCTCTGAAGGCGATGCCAGCCTTGATCAAAGCATATTTGCGGTTGGGGGGCGGTGTTGGAGATGGCGCTTATGTTGACCACGGATTCAATACCATTGATGTTTGTCTAGTCTTGGATATCAAAACAATGAATATGCGGCAAAAAGCGATCTATTTTAAGGGAGAAGCCTCATGACTTCACCGACTTGGGTGTCAGAGGAAGAGCCAGACTCGCCCCCGGTTTCAGCCATGGGCTGGGCGCGTGCGCTGTGGCGCGGTTTGGTGATGGGCCTCTATACCTTCGGCGGATTGGTCGTACTGCTGCTGGCGCGTATGATTGAAAAGCCAATTTATGGCATGGAGCGACCGTTTACCCCTAAAATTACCCAATCGGTCTGCCGCTTTGCCTTTTGGGTTCTTGGTATGCGTCTTGAGGTGGTTGGCACGCCGATGCAGGGCGAGGGGGCTGCTGTGGCCAATCACACCAGTTGGTTGGATATTTTCGCGCTAAACGCTTTTGATGATATCTATTTTGTGGCCAAGTCAGAAGTGGCCAGCTGGCCGATGATTGGTTGGCTGGCGCGCGCCACGGGTACTCAATTTATTGAGCGCGACCGAAGGCAAGCGCTGTCCCATACGCATATGTTTCAAACCCGATTACGCCATGGGCATCGGCTGTTGTTTTTTCCGGAAGGGACGTCAACGGATGGCAGGCGTGTCTTGCCGTTCAAGTCGACCTTGTTTCAATCCTTCATAATGCCAGACATGCGCGATGATATCTCGATCCAAGCGGTGACATTGGTGTTTCACGCACCTGTAGGACAGGACCCACGGTTTTATGGTTGGTGGGGTGACAGCGATTTGAGCACACATTTGTTAAAAGCTTTGGCAACCAAGCATCACGGATCTGTGCAGGTAGTCTATCATCCACCTGTGGCGGCAAATGCTTTTCCTGATCGTAAGGCAATGGCGCGACATTTAGAGGCTCAAGTCGCCTCTGCGTTACCATGGGCCACTGATAGGTAAGGCTAGCCTTCTCGGGCTGCTGCCAGCGCTTGAAGGGCAAGCAACGGATCTTCAGTGCTCCAAATTTCTGGGCCAATCGCGAAGAAATCTACTTTGTCGGACAGGGTGTGGATCAAACCCTGTGTGAGGCCACCTTCAACCACCACTGGAACCTCGATCATTTCGCTCCACCAAGACAAAAGCTCAGGATCAACTTGGTTGCCATCGCCTAAGGTCGATGCGGCCACAGGGCCGAAGCTGACGTAATCGGCTCCGGCTTCTCCGGCGCTGATGCCCTCATGACGAGATGTGTTGCAAAAGGCTCCTAGGATCACGTCGTCGCCCATGTCTTTGCGCAATTGGCGCAGATTGCGGCCGCTATTCATCAGATGAACGCCGTCCAATCCAAGCCGGTCAACCATCAAGGCGTGACGCTCGATCACAAGCATGATGTCGCGGGCATGCGCCACGTCTCGTAAGGCGTCAGCTGTACGAGCGATTTCATCTTCATCCGTGCTGGCCAAGCCGAGGCGCAGGCACGCTATGTCAACGCTGTCCAATATCCGTGCGAGCTGCGCGGGGTAGGTTTCCAAGTCCAGCACGGTGGGCGTGACCAGGTAGATCTGTGGCAAGTCTTGAGTGCTCATCTGTTCGGCTCCAATTGGACTGTCGTCCATCGCGCTATATCGTGACAAATTGGCTTTGGCCACCGCTTGTCGCGCGCGGCTGTGGGCGCTATGAGAAACTATGATACCCTCATTGCTCCAACAACCCGCATTCATCCTTATTCGGCCCCAGATGGGCGAAAACATTGGCGCTGCTGCGCGGGCCATGTGGAACTTTGGTTTAGACCATATGCGTATTGTTGATCCGCGCGATGGCTGGCCCAATCAAAAGGCGGTTGCCATGGCCAGCGGAGCTGGGCGGTTGCTTGACGAGGCCCGCTTGTTTGGCACAACGGCAGAGGCTTTGGCCGATACAACCTTTGTGATGGCGACGACAGCACGGTCTCGTGATCTTACAAAGCCCGTTTTTAGTCCTGAACATGCTATGGCTGAAGCGGCGAAACGTATTGCTGCGGGACAAAAAGTGGCCGTGATGTTTGGCCCTGAACGGGCGGGACTTGAAAATGACGATATTATTCGTGCCAACGCCATTATTTCGGTGCCGGTGAACCCGCAGTTTGCATCTTTGAATTTGGCACAATGTGTCTTGCTGATGAGCTATGAATGGCAACGGCATGTGTCTGAGATTACGGCCGAGTCGATGGATATGACCAAGGCAGAATGGGCCAGTGGGCTTGAGGTTGAAAAACTGGCTGAACACTTTGAGCAAAGACTTGATAAAGCAGGATTTTTCTTCCCTAAAACCAAGGCTGCAAGCATGAAAGTGAACCTGCGAAATCTATGGTCACGGATGCCTTTGACCAAAGCCGACGTGCAGATCCTGCATGGCACCATGCGCCAAATGGTCCGTTGGAAAGAGCGCGGTTGAATGCGGAGCCTGCCAGCTCTAGATTAACCTCAACAAAGGGGCACGACATGTCTGATAAACGTAGTATTTTTGAAGAGGTCGGAAACGACACCAAAATCACAGCCGCAGTCGTCGGGGCCATCTCCCGCGATGAAGGTTCGGAACGCGGTTTGGTGCGCCTATGGCTTTGGGCTTTGGTGGGGTTGATTGTGATCATGATCACAGTAGGTGGTTTGACGCGGCTCACCGATAGTGGCTTGTCGATTACCGAATGGGATCCGGTAATGGGGGCGGTGCCGCCGCTGAATGTGGCGGCCTGGGACGTGGCTTTTGCAGCTTATAAAACCACCGCTGAATTCACCTTGCAGAACACCGCCATGTCACTAGCTGAGTTTAAAACCATTTTCTGGTGGGAATGGGGGCATCGTCAATTGGGCCGATTCATCGGGCTGGTGTGGCTCGCAGGGTTCTTGCTCTTATTGGCTCTTGGAAAATTACCTAAAACCCGCCGGCTATTGCTGTTTGCCATTGGGCCTTTCATTGGATTGCAGGGTTTTATTGGCTGGTTGATGGTCAATTCTGGATTGGACGGTGTTCGAATCGACGTTGCTTCTTACTGGCTCATGACACATCTGGGTGCTGCTTTTTCTTTGCTGGGCTATATATTCTGGATCCTTCAGCTGTTTGGGCGGTCTGAAGCAGAGCTGTTGCAAGCGCGCCGGGTGCGGGAACGTAAATTGTTTGGGATGTCCACGGGGTTGATGCATTTCGTGGCGCTTCAGGTGTTGCTGGGGGCATTAGTGGCGGGCATTGATGCGGGCCGCAATTATACGGATTGGCCCTTAATGGCCGGTGGTTTTTTACCGCCAGATCTGTTTAGCCTTACCCCATGGTGGCGCAATTTTTTTGAGGATGATGGTTTGGTGCAGTTTATCCACCGGATGAGCGCCTATCTGCTGTTTGCCTTTGGCATAGTGGTTGCACTGCGCGCCAAAGCCTCTGCCCATAAAATGACCCGTGCAGCTTTTGGTACTGTTGGTTTGTTGTTGATATTGCAGATGGTCATGGGTGTTGTGACTGTGATGAACTCATCGCCTTGGAGTTTGGCTATTCTCCATCAGTTTACAGCTATTCTGCTCTGGCTCGCGGTGATCCATGGCCGGTTCTTGGCAGGTTATCCGATTGCAACTTCTGTGAGGCTAAAATTATGACTGCGTTAAATGATCTGTTGAAATTTGACAGCCAAACTCAAGCGTTGAGCCAAGTCGCCGGCCGTTTGGGCTGGGATCAAGAAACGATGATGCCGGAAAACTCTGGTGATCAACGAGGCGTGGAGATGGCCGCTCTTGAGGGTGTTTTACACGCACGTCGATGCGATGCGCGGGTTGGAGAATGGTTGAGCCAAATTCATATCGGCACTCAAGATGGTGTGATACAGGCACAGCTGCGAGAGATCAGACTGTCGTTTGAGCGGGCGGTCAAAGTCCCGGGTGATTTGGCCGAAGCAATTGCCAGCACAACCTCCATGTCGCAGGGCAAATGGGCCGCGGCGCGGGCGGCAGATGATTTTGCAGCCTTTGCCCCGGTATTAGAGGAGGTGCTGGCACTGAAGCGCGAAGAGGGCCAAGCCTTAGCCGTAGGCGCTGATGTTTATGACACTATGTTGGCCGATTATGAGCCGGGCACATCCGCTGCGGAATTAGAGCAGATGTTTGGAGCATTGCGCCCCGGATTGGTCGAACTGCGTGGTGCGATCTTGGAAAAAGAACCAGCGCAGGCGATGCAGGGACCTTTTGACGAAGCTGCTCAGTTGCAGATTTCTAACTTATTGGCTGAAAAATTTGGCTATGATCTCAAACGTGGGCGCATAGATAAGGCGGTGCATCCCTTCTCTTCGGGGTCTGGCCAAGATGTGCGGATCACGACTCGGACCAATCCTGACGATCCGTTCAATTGTTTTTATTCAACCATTCATGAGGTGGGACACGGCTGCTATGAGCAAAATGTTGACCCTAAATACCTGCTGACAGCCATAGGGCAGGGCACGTCAATGGGGGTACATGAAAGCCAGTCCCGCATCTATGAAAACCAGCTGGGCCGGAGCCGGGCATTTACCGAGTTTCTATTTTCGAAAATGCAGGCGCATTTTGGTGATTTTGGCATTCCTTCAGCGGAGGCTTTTTACAAATCGGTCAACTCGGTAAGCCAAGGTTTCATCCGAACTGAGGCGGATGAGGTGCAATATAACCTGCATGTGCTGCTGCGCTTTGATTTAGAGCGTGCATTGGTCTCGGGCGATTTGCAGGTCAAAGATTTGCAAACCGCTTGGAATGATCGGTTCTATTCTGATTTTGGCTATCATGTGGCTTCTGCTTCACAGGGGTGTTTGCAAGATGTCCATTGGTCTGTAGGCCTGTTCGGCTACTTCCCGACCTATTCGCTCGGCAATGTCTATGCAGGCTGTCTGCATGAGACGCTGCGCGAGGCCTGCCCTCAGTTAGATGAAGATTTGCGGGTTGGAAATCTTGCTTCAGCAACCGATTGGCTGCGCGATAATGTGCAATGCCATGGTGGCTTGAAGCTGCCACGTCAAACCATCTCTGATGCCTGTGGGTTTGAACCTTCTGAGGCACCGTTACTGGCCTATTTGAAGCAAAAATTTTCTTATATTTACGACCTTTAAGCTCAACTGAGAGGCTTAAAAAAGTAGACACGGCCCCCTCCACCCAAGGGGCCGTGTCTTAAGCAATGCAATCGCACATCAACTGGAGCTACCGCGATCATATTCCGTCACTCATGTTGCTTATCTGGCAGTGAAGTCAGAAACCCAATTGCCTAAACCGGACATAACACTGCAATAAACTAACCTTATCGGTTGCGGCGAAAGACCAAATCAAGATTGGCAAAACGACCCTAACGAAACTTATTTTGAGTTCAGACACGTTAACGTGCGCTTTAATCTCAAAAATCTTAATAAATTATTAACTCACCTGAGGAAATTTAGCGAGCCTGTTTGGTGTATTTGAAGCACTGCGTAACTTAGGTGGCATATAACTCAGTATATGTATATTTGCTGATATATGAGATTTTAAATGTAATGGGTGGATCAAGGCACAATCTTCAGGGTTTATGCCGCCATAAAGAATTACCAGCACCCTCAAAGGGCACTGGTGATGTTCGTTTATATAATATATTAATCCTAATCAGTGTCTTGTGGTCTTTCAATTGCCTTTTGATCCTCTTCCAGATGATCATCGCCTTGATCTGGAATATATGCCACACTCACAACTTTTTCATCGCCATTGGTGTTGAACACCCGCACGCCGCCAGCGCTGCGAGATCTGAACGAAATCCCATCAATGGGACAACGGATAGATTGGCCGTTGCTGGTCACTAACATGATCTGATCTGACATCTCCACGGGGAAGCTGGCCACAACTGGACCGCCGCGCATGGCTTTGTCCATGGCTGCAACGCCCATGCCACCGCGACCCCGGACAGGGTAGTCATGGCTGGAAGACAGTTTGCCCGACCCACCACGGGTGATTGTCAAGATCAAGTTTTCAACAGCTACCATTTCTGCATAACGCTCTTGGCTGAGGTTGAAATTTGTGGGCACTTCGTCATCACTGGCTTCATCCTCGCTGACACCGGCCATTGCCCGACGCATTTTGAGATAGGAAACGCGTTCATCTGGGGTGGCCTCGAAGTGACGGATCACCGACATCGACACAACCCGATCAGAGCCTGTGAGCCTGATGCCCCGCACACCGGTTGAGGCGCGTGAGTTCATCACCCGCAGATCGGTGGAGGAGAAGCGAATGGCCCGGCCACTGTCCGTGGTCAGCATCACATCATCATCTTCGCTACAGATCCGTGCATTTACGAGCTCAACCCCCTCCGGCAACTTCATCGCAATCTTGCCGTTGGACCGAACATTGGTGAAGTCTGACAGGCGGTTGCGGCGCACATCGCCTTGGGTTGTCGCAAATACGATTTGCAAATCGCCCCAATTTACCTCTTCGCGGTCCACTGGCATAACAGCTGCCACTGATACGCCCGGTGGAATCGGTAGAATGTTTACAATGGCTTTGCCCTTAGCAGTCCGTCCACCCATCGGCAGGCGCCACGTTTTCATTTTATAGGCCATGCCATCAGTGCTAAAAAACAGCAGCTGCGTATGGGTGTTGGCCACAAACATGGTAGTGACCACATCTTCGTCTTTGGTCGACATGCCTTGTAGGCCTTTGCCACCACGTTTTTGCGCCCGGAAGTCGGTCAAAGCGGTCCGTTTGATATAGCCGCCTGCCGTGACGGTCACAACCATCTCTTCGCGCTCGATCAGGTCTTCATCCATCATGTCGCCAGACCATTCGATGATCTCAGTCCGACGTGGCACGGCAAAATTGGTTTTCACTTCCGTCAGCTCTTCGGTAATGATGCTCATGATCCGTTCGCGTGATGACAAAATCTCGAGATATTCTTTGATCTTACCGGCCAAGACTTCCAGCTCGTCAGTGACTTCTTTCACACCAATCTGCGTCAAACGCTGCAACCGCAGTTCGAGAATAGCCCGCGCTTGGGTTTCAGACAGGTTATAGGTACCATCATCGTTCATTTTCTGGGTTGGATCATCAATAAGGCGAATGTAGCCTGCGATATCCTCGGCCGGCCAGCGACGCACCATCAATTGCTGACGCGCTTCTGAGGCATCACTTGATTTGCGGATAGTGGCGACAATTTCATCGACATTGGTCACCGCAACAGCCAGGCCGCAGAGCACATGGCTCCGCTCACGGGCTTTGCGCAGTTCGAAGGCGGTCCGCCGTGCCACGACTTCTTCGCGAAAATCAATAAAGCAGGTGAGGAAGCGGCGCAGGGTCAGCTGCTCAGGGCGGCCACCATTTAACGCCAGCATGTTGCAGCCAAAGGAGGTTTGCATCGGCGTGTAGCGAAACAGCTGGTTAAGAACAACTTCGGCGGTGGCATCACGCTTTAGCTCGACCACAACCCGAACGCCGTTGCGATCAGACTCGTCTTGCACATGCGCCACGCCTTCGATGCGTTTGTCGCGCACTTCGGCTGCAATCTTCTCAATCATTGCAGCTTTGTTCACCTGATAAGGGATTTCTTCGATGATAATTGCCCAACGGTCTTTGCGCAGCTCTTCAAAGCGGGTTTTGGCCCGGTTGATCACGCTGCCACGACCTTCAAGATAAGCTTTGCGCGCGCCGGTGCGGCCCAGCATGACGCCCCCTGTCGGGAAGTCCGGACCGGGGATATATTCGATCAATTGTTCTGATGTGAGATCTGGATCTTCGATCAGGGCCAATGTCGCATCAACTACTTCGCCAAGGTTATGCGGCGGGATGTTCGTGGCCATGCCAACCGCGATACCACCGGCTCCATTTACCAGCATATTGGGATAGCGTGCCGGCAACACTGTGGGCTCGGTATCTTTGCCATCATAGTTGAGTTGGAAATCCACCGTATCTTTGTCGATATCGGCCAAAAGTGCCTGCGCAGACTTTTCCATCCGCACTTCTGTATAACGATAAGCCGCAGCTTTATCGCCATCCATTGAGCCGAAGTTGCCTTGGCCGTCCAGCAGAACCAGAGACATTGAGAAGTCTTGCGCCATCCGCACCAAAGCGTCGTAAATTGCGCTGTCGCCGTGGGGGTGATATTTACCCATGGCCTCAGCCACAGGGCGCGATGATTTGCGGTAAGGTTTGTCGTGCGTGTTGTTGGTTTCATGCATCGCATATAAAATGCGGCGGTGAACAGGCTTTAAACCGTCCCGCAGATCTGGGATTGCCCGGCTAACAATCACACTCATCGCATAGTCGAGATAGGAGGTCTTCATCTCCTGGGTTATGCTGATCGAGGGTCCATCATAGGCGGAGACGGCCGGAGCCTTGGTTTCGCCGCTGTCGGGTGTGTTTGTGTCATCTGTCATTCTGGCCACCTGTCTGAGATTATCCCATATATAGTTGTCTGACACATTACTGTTCAAACATATGCGATGCAATTGCTTAGAGCCCTCGGAGTATGCTCAAATCAACTTTGCTGCAAAGTTTTTGCAATACGGCGCAAATTTGCCGTGAAACATGAGTGCAAAGGGCTCTGGGAGGTAGTCGTTTTTCATCTCAATCTGCCGCCACTACAATGGATTCGCAGGCGCAGCTGAGATGGGCTGAAAGCCTGCCTAGGATCGCCGGAGGGCGATCAGCCAGACCGCGCAGAGAAGGGCGGAAAACACAGCGTTCCAAGCGGGCATTGAAAGCTCTGCGAAAGCCCAAGAAATCTCATCGCACATCACAACCTTGTCCAACACATCAGTGGCCAGCAGGTCTTGTCCAGACAGACCCAACAACCCGCTACTATCACCGGAACAAGAGGCCGGGCCGTCCCACCATTTTTGTTCAACACCGGCATGAAACGCGCCAATAGCCGAGGTGGTGAAGGCCGCCAAAGCGCCAAGGCCGATCAAGAGGCGGCTTGGAATAGCAACTATGACCACTCCAATCAGAGCTGCTATTGCATGGGGGTATCGTTGCCAAAAACACATTTGGCAGGGCGCATAGCCCAAAGCCTGAAACACATAAGCGCCTGCGAGCAAACAGGCAGACCCAGTAGCGGCATAAAGAGCCATAGTACGCGGTGCCAGTGAGGTCATAATATGTCCCTTGAATTTAGATAAAGCGAAAAGCGAAAAATCCTGCGATCAATACGATGACAAGTAACGTGAAGACCAGCCCTAAGCGCCGCTCAATGAAGTCTCGAATAGGGGGGCCAAAATAATACAGTAACGTCGCCACCGCAAAAAACCGCAGCGCGCGGGCTGCAATTGCGCTGACAATGAAAACTCCAAAGGGCATGCCTGTCCAGCCGGACATGATTGTGATTACTTTGAAAGGGAAGGGGGTCACCCCGGCTACCAGCACGGCCCAAAGGCCATAGGAGTTGAATTTATCATTGAACTCTGCGACGCTTTCCGCGTTGCTAAAGCTGGTCAAAATTGGCTGACCAAGGGTCTCAAAGGCAAAGGCGCCGATGATATAGCCAAATGCCCCGCCCGCCACAGAGGCCACCACAGAAATAGAGGCGATCCAAAACGCCCGCGTAGGGGCAGCAAGGATCAAAGGGATCAATAGAAGATCCGGTGGAATTGGAAAAAACGAACTTTCAATGAAGGCCACGAAAGCCAAAACCCAAAGCGCGCGGGGGTGCCCTGCCATTGAGAGCGTCCAATCATACATCCGTTTTATCATGCTATGCCCTTGAAGTTAATTTGGCATTATGTGTCAGAACTCGGGTATGAATAATAGTCTTAACTCGGCCGCATCGGTCGGCGAGTTTTGCCTGCTCATCCGCACTAAACCGCCAAATAACATTCACGGTCGAGATTTTGTGAAAGGATATATCTTGGCTGTGTCTTATTCTCGTTTCTATAGAATATCCGGCTTTACCCTTCGAGAAAACCATTATACGAGAACCTATAAGATTCGGACCATATACGAAGTTTCACTTACCGGCTGCTTCTGGTTCGATCCTGCCTAATGTGCTTTGGGGTGTCTCTGGTCTCTTAGACTGACCCACCAACGACAATAATGGGCCCAAGTGGCGGAATGGTAGACGCAGGGGATTCAAAATCCCCCGTCCTAACGGATGTGCCGGTTCGAGTCCGGCCTTGGGTACCAAATTGAAGCAGACCAAAGTACACTTCTTAATGGTAAGCTACTGATAACATTCTCATAAATATTATTGCCTTAGCATTAGGCTGGAGAGAGTGTTGACCAGATTACTGACCAAAAGCGTTCCTTTTACGTTTAACCGGGCTGGATATTATTACTTTTCAAGACGTATTCCCACAGACCTTACTCAGCATTATTCTTACCCCCGTATTGTTCTGGGTCTAAAGACACGGTCTCCGCAAATGGCAAGGTCGAGGGCTTTAGTGGCTGCTGCTAAATTAGACGAATATTGGTCTCATCTTAGAATGACTGATCCTGATCTAATTGGGCGTAATTTGTTAAAGCCGGGATATCAGTCCTTTTCCAAGAATACCCAGCTTAATGCGTCTACTGCGTTAGAGCAGAGTATTTCGCTTGGTGATGCTCTTGAAACATATTTTGTCCAAAAGGGTGTTAGCAAAAGGAAGACCTTTCATGCGGCCGGCCAAAGAGCGTGTACTTATCTGGTTCATGCCTGTGGAGCAAAGAATTTGAATGCTTACACTCGAGCAGATGCTTTGAAATATCGAGATTATCTAATTGAACGTGGCATGGTGGGTAGCAGTGTAGGGCGAGTTTTGAATTCTATTCGAGCCATCTTCAATTTTGCCATATCTGAGTATGCGCTTGATTTTAAGAACCCGTTTTTAGGGATGTACTTTGATAAATCGGCCGGGGTGAGTAAGCGGCTCCCAATACCGATAGCTGACATCCGGAAAGTACAGCAACAATGTCAATTTATTGATGATGATCTGAGGTGGTTAGTGGCTTTAGTCTCAGACTGTCAACGCCGGACTAAAACTGCACCAGTCGCCGGAGCAACAGTGCACCATTTGGCAGATTTTGGTCGGAGTAAAAGTGCGCCATTTTTCGGGATGTAGGTTTGTCCATAGGCCCGCACGGCGGAGT
>Ga0206130_10002901_pt1 | contig 23255 bp, 23 predicted proteins | sample Helgoland_Spring_9_FD_148637 | JGI IMG/M metagenome (GOLD analysis project Ga0206130, IMG submission 148637) | Pelagic subsurface seawater microbial communities from Kabeltonne, Helgoland, North Sea - Helgoland_Spring_Bloom_20160512_1 | ecosystem: Environmental > Aquatic > Marine > Epipelagic ... | reverse complement strand
TGGGCCTGAGCCTCCTTGATGATGGTTGTGAAGGTTGTGTTCAGCTCAGCCACACGGGTCTTGGCTTGGGTGGCATCCCCTGTCTTGAGAGATTGCTTGAGGGCAGTACCCAAGAGGGGTTGCAGTGCCTTGGGGTAGGTCCTGCGGTAGACCCAAGTGTTGTGGGTCTTGTGGGCGTACTTAATCTGAGGTGACATGACGTCTCCTTTCTGGGGCAATTGCCCTGGTTTGTGTGATGGGTTGGGTTTTTGTGAGCAGCGCCAAGAAGGCTCAGGGATTAAGCCCTTCCCTGACGTGCTCTTGGCTTAGGTCGGTCTCGACAAGACCTGCAGAACCAAAGTGATGTCTGGTTCTCCGTACTCCCCAGCAAGGGGACCTGTGAGGGCTGTGCCTGTGATGCAGTCCTCGAAGACCTCCTGCACCAAGAACTGGTGAGCGGGGATGTCGTCAAAGCTAGCAAGCAACACGACACACCCAGGGGTGATGGGAAGGTTCGTCATCCTAGGTCCTCCTCAGCAGGAGGTCAGGCAACAGCAGGCCCAAGGTGAGGCCCAGTGGCACAGGGAAGGGGAAGGGCTTGATGAACTCAGGCAGCCCCGCCAGAACCACAAGGGCCCCTGCGAGTACCTGTGGGATGCCAAGGGATATCCCCCAGCGTTTCTTCAGCTGCCACTGTAGGACAAGCCGAAGTGCACCCCCTGCAAGCGCAAGGGCTGTGAAAAGGGTAAGCATAGTCGTTCTCCATGATGGTTGTTATCATCATAGATGCTCAAAACTCCCCAGTTTTTGGGGTGCCCGAGACACCACTTACCCGACACAAGACGCAAAAAAGCCCCCACTGTCTCAGACAATGAGGGCTAGAATGCAATGTGTTTTGGGCTTTGTCCTCTTGAGAGACGCCGAGACAGCGAGACAGCAGAACCTTTATGAATGTGTCCAGGAGATCGCCAGCCGTGCCGCCCGAGCTTGTCGCTGATCGTGCAGATTGTGTGTCTGTGTACCGGTCTGCAAGTGCTTGGGATTAATACAGGAGCGGTTATTGCACAGGTGACGCACAACGGAGTTTGGCAAAGGAACCGCCTGCGCACTACCCCAAGCTACCAGCTGATATACCCTCATGCGCCGACCCCGCCATTGTATTCGAGCAGGGCATTCTTCGCTTCCAAGCTCTAAGCACCCGCTCTCAGCTTCTTTTGCAGCTGACAAATATTGATGGATCCTCTGCTGAAGCTCCAAGGAGTGGTTTTGTTGTACGTCCTGCCACCAATCACTTGCCTCGCTTCGTATGTTTTTGGGCATCCAATCCATCGGTCAAACTCGAAGCACAAGTAGCTTAGCTTGCTGCAACTCATCTTGGGATCGTGCTTGCAGCCTCAGATGCGAAGTACTGCTTTGGAACGGCCCATATTGACCCTCCGTATTGTCATGAGTGCGTTCACACATAGCGGCGGACCCCTCGTCTTCTGTCCGGTACCCCCGAAGCAGTCTTTCTGTCCGCAACGTTTTCCAAGTCTGATTGACGTAGTAGTCGACATCGAACCACGTAAAGCCTGCCGTCTCAGCTGAAGGGTCAATGGTATTCGCAAGCCCCGCATGACTGATCCGCCGGTTTTCAATCAAAAGCGTTCGATGGCACCACACGCGATGCTGTCTGCCGCCAAACCGTACGCGTCGCGCTTCCCAGCCCAGTATTGCCAACATATTGCGTAAGGAGTTTGCATTGCGCAGTTTCAAGTGGGCTATCAGCTCTGGAAAATCCTCATTTGGCACAAGTGAGACGCAATACTCATCCAGCAAAGCCTTCAGGACTTGTTCGCCTTCATTCCCTGATGTTGCTTGGAGCTCCCGCATGATCGGTGTTGCATTCACATTGAACCGCATGTTTTTGGCATCAAACGTAGGGGGCAGTTGTCGAGTGATGAGCCGCTCATACAAGTCACGAAGGAATTGCGCATTTTGAGCGAGTTCATTCACCTTGCCTGCAATTTTACTGAAGGCATCATTGAGGCACCCTTGTGCGTGCCCATCATGATCCATGTTTATGATGTAATATCTACGCTCACCGCCCTCGAGCCAAAGTGGTTTGTGGTTTGTCATGAACACAAAACAAGACGTTTGTGGGATGGACACAATTGGCTGGTATTTACGCTCAACTGACACAACAGAGTTGGTGATCAAATCCTTCAGTGCATTCCCTTCCGCAGAGTGGCTGGAGATATGCACCTCCTCAGCAACCACAAGCTTCCGATCAAGGACATCTGCAGCAAACCTCTGGGTAAGCGCCCTGATACCATTCGTTGCAGCCGTGTTGTGCAACCCAAACAGCGATGTCAGGATTTTTGCGATTGTCGATTTACCTGTTCCTTTGGTTTCAGAGTACAGCATGATTGCCCAGTTTGGTTTGTCGCCCTCTCTTTGGAGGTTCCAAGCTATCCAATCCAAGAGCATATTGCGCTGTGGCGCCTCTGGTATAGCAAACTCCAACATCCGTTCGAACGGACAATCTTGTTGTGCGAACGGCTGCGTGGGCTGCAAAGAGCGATACGCTGGTCGCTGCCAGGTATTCAGATTCCACATCCCATCACGAAAGAGCCGTGGTGAAGGGTTGCCAGGAGCGGGATAGGCCTTTCCCGAGTACACCCCAAAAGTCATTCGTGGGTCTGGTCCAGCCCCGTACATGGCAGCAAATGTCAATTTGTCTGCATTTTTGGCGATGCGCTCATTGTCTGGAAAGTGCTCAGCCAACATCTGTGGCAAAAGCTTCTCAATCTCTTGCTGGCCCAGCCTACAGTCTTTGTTGCTGCTGGGAATGAACTTCTTGTCCATTTGGACAAACCAAGATGACACCTCCCGCAGCACAAAGTTCAAATATTGCTCCTTATTAAGATTGATGGGGGCAGGCTGTGTTGTCTGTGTGCCTGAGTGCCAGCAAACGCCTGCAGCGACATCCAACTCAAACAAAGCAAGGTCTTTTGCTTGCCATTCGTTTGGATCAGGCTCACTGCCGTCTTCTATCGACGCGTAGTCTTGTTGGATTACGCAAAAATTATCTTCATTGTTAAACATGATTATACCTCGTCCAGTGGCATCCATCGAGACACCACTGGCTTTCATTGTCTGATTTTGATTGGTGGATTACTGTGACATCACTGAGAAATTGATCAGCGACATATTGCTTTCAGATGTACAGAAAAAATCAGGCTCGTTTGCATCTCGAAACTTGTCCAGGTTGATGTCGAATGCCGCCTCGAGCTCAACCAATGCTTTGGTGTGCTTCCAAGCCAAGAATGATACTGCTGCATCAAATGGGTCCCTTACCGGTTGTGCCCAAATGAAACGTGCGAGCAGGCTGCCTTCGCCTTGTTCAATTTCTTGGGCGAGCTCTGCTGCATGCTGTCCGTTTTCGAAAACACCCTCTGCCAGCAGGCGTCGTACGCCCTCGAAGGTGGCTTTGTCGGCCTGCAGTTGTGCCTCAGACTCCTCATGCCAGCGCGCAGTTTTTAGCACGTCTGCCTTGAATTCCAGCATGGTCATCTTGCCTTCGAACAGGTCCTCAGAATGGTAGAAAAGGTCGTGCTCAACGTGCTCGTGTAGGCTTGTAGGAAACTCTGCATATACGGATTGTTCGAATGCAGTTTTATTTGTGATGTCTAGGTTGGTTGGTTTGGTCATGATAATACCCTCAATAATTCGTTTAAAACTTGTCTGTGCTGGACGTCAAAATCCGACGCCAGACGATGCTCTCGAAAAACATTACATTCTTCTTTAACGGTGGGTATTATTTTATGACTTAGAATCAGATGGTTAGATTTTGAAAGTTTTGGGCAATTTTGCTTCGTTTTCGTCATAATTTTCTATGATTTGATGCTGAACATTAACCCTGTTTTACGCACAGCTTTTGGTCAACCCAGCATTAAAATATCCAGAAAAATTGGATCACTCCCACACCCGCTCCAAGTGCTCCCGCATCACCTCAAGTGCATACCCTGAGCCATAGTTGGCAGCCACCGTGTTGGTGCTATGGCCTAGGTGGAAATGGCGGACAACGGACTTTCGCCGCACCGTGCATGAATTCACACAACGCGGACAAACCGGCCTGATGCAGGTGCAGCTATTGCCGACGCAGCATTCCCTCGCATTTGCGGCAAGTTTTTCGCTGCGGTGCGGCTTGCGTCGTGGAAGCGGCCATTTAAAGCTGCAATCTCGGTGGATTTCGGACCGACCGTTCGCCGCGTCATGTTCGACCTCACCCATCGCGGACAATTCGGCGGTTCATACGCGTCGCGCGAACGACCAGTCTATATCACGGGGCAGCGTGCGAGCAGTTGCTCAAACAATCTGCCAGTGGGTCCGCGTATCCTTTTGCCAACCGGTTTCGTGAAGGATGGGTGTATCGGTTTCTGTTTCAGTGTAACCAAGACAGAGATAACCGGTAAGCGACCAACTTTGCGAAACATCAAGCGCGGCGGAAACACCGTCCGGGTCGAGAATAGATACCCAACCCAACCCAAGCCGATACTCTCGGCACGCGCGGCCAGCCAAAGCGTGTGAATTGTCATGACAGTCGAGTAGAATAGCATTTCTGACATCGTTCCGCGTCCAAGCCCACGTCCTTCAGCCACGTTTTGGTCAGTGAATACGGAAAATTGGACTGGTGCCTCGCGCAAACCCGCCAGCTTAAGAGCAAGGTATTCGTGACGCGTCTTGCTGTCGTAGGTGTCCGTTGCCTCAGAGTTGCAAACCTCGAAGATTTCCACGATTTGGGAACGCTGGTTAGCGCTGTTCACCTGAATGACCCTCTAGGGACGCGCGTTGCCGATGGAAGTGCCGGGCGTCGCGACGCCAATTGAGAATATCGTCGAGCGCGTCACAATGATGGTCTGTAAGCTTCATAGTTGTCGGTTAAATCACATTCGTTCCGAGAGCAGAAGCGGCCATTCGTGCTAGCCGCAGCATTGGTCAACACAGGCTCGCAGTTGACGCATGCTGGAAAATCTGGAGCTCCCCCTAAACGAAAGGGAATGATGCGCTATCTTGAGGTTGCTTCTATATTTAGCAACATTTTGAGTAACTTGGTCTATATGACGGCCGCCGTCACCAACGGCATGTCTCAGAATGCCAATTCATCTACCATTGCTTCGACACCGCAAGGCGGCTTCGAGCCCAACCTGTAAATTCGGTTTCTTCGTTGCAGGTGCATGATAGTCTGTGCTGAAGTGCAGCGACAAAAACGCCATTCAGTCAAGGCACAGCAAGAGCGCTCCCACGACTCACAGCCTCCAGGTTTCGCAGTAATTTTGTGCAATCGGTCAAAGCTGTGCTTCTGATTGACGGAAACAACCATCTAGCAAACCCTCGGGGGCGAGTGCTGCAATCCTAACCAATTGAAGTGAGGCGATGAATGCAGACACCGACCGTCGAAAGATCGACCCATTCTCAGTAATTAGAGAGTGCAGAAGCACAAAGAGCAACCGTCAGAAACAGACGGTCAGGTACAGCATGAAACTGTGTGGAATTGGCGGAATTCGCATCTTACCAAATAATAACGCAACCGGGTTAACAAATTAATCTGGTCAAATTTTTTGGGAGGAACAAATGAAATACAGTGTCACAATGGTAGCTTCAGCTTTGGCGATTTCGGCTTCTGGCGTTATCGCGGAGCCGTTGAAAATTGGAGTTCTGGCCACACTCGAAGGGACCTACACGGTTCTTGGCGAAGATGGCGTAAGGGGGCTAAAAACAGCCCTGACAGAAGCAGGTTACACGGCCGGAGGACGTGAGATTGAGATCGTCATCGCATCCACTGATACCAGCCCGGACAGCGCCGTACGTGCGGCCCGTAAAGTGGTTGAACAGGACGGCGTGGATATCGTTATTGGTCCACTCTCAGGTTCCGAAGGAATTGCGATCCGAGATTATGCCAAGACCCAACCAGATATCACCTTTTTGAACGGGTCTTCGGCTGCTCAGGAAACAACATATGTGACTCCAGCTGAAAACTTTTTTCGGTTCAATACAGATGGCGCGCAGTGGTCCGTGGGTCTAGGGGACTACATTTACAACGAAAAAGGTTACCGCTCGATTGCGACCGTAGGTGAAGACTACTCCTTCATCTACACACAGGTCTTCGGCGTCGTAACCGAATTTTGTGCCGCAGGTGGCGAAGTGACTGAACGTTTCTGGGTTCCGTTGGGTACCAAGGATTTCGGGTCCATTATCGCGGCATTGCCGGATGATGTGGACGCAATCTATCTTGGATTGGGCGGTGGAGATGCCGTGAATTTCTTGGGGCAATATCAGCAGGCAGGCGGTGACGCAGCGTTGATCGGCGGCTCTCTAATGGTTGACGGCACGGTATTAAACTCCACAGGCAATGCAAAGAATGCGTTGATTGGAACACCTGCAGCGGGTCCGCAGGCCGACAGCTGGGATAATCCTCGTTGGAAAGAATACGTGGTTTCCTATCAGAACACTTTTGAACCCGAAGATCGTTTTCCAAGCCCGTCTTTGTTGGCCACAGCATACTATACAGCCACTTCTGCTGCGCTAACTTGCATTGACGAAGTAGGTGGAGACCTTGGCGAGGGTCAAGAAGCGTTCCGCTCTTGCTTGAGTTCATTGGAGCTTGATTCCCCAACCGGCATGATCCATCTGGACGAAAATCGTCAGGCGATCGCTGCTAACTTTGTCTCGGAAGTCGTTGAGAATGAAGATGGCACATTATCGACCAAGATGGTGTCGATGGTTGAGAACGTAAACCAACAGCTTGGTATCGATCCAGAGGCCTTTGCTCAAATCGGTTTGCCAAGCCGGGACACGCCCGCGTGTAAAGCGTCGTACGAGTAGTTAAAGAAACGCAATCGCCCGGTGGACTTAACTGCCGGGCGAATTTTCCAGGCTGATACGCGGCGTTTACATGACACTGATCAATTATCTTTCACGCGTGCATTTTGCAGATAGCGTCCTTGAGGACGCGCTGCATTCTGAAATGGAACGGAACCAGTGCACGCGGCCTTTGGTCGTTTTTCAAAACGGATACGATGGGGGAACCGATTTTTTGGATCGCCTCATTTCGGGTTTCCCATATCGCAGTGAAATTGCACTTCATCCGATCCCCACAGGCCGCATTGATGAAGCGGACATCCAAGCACTGAACGTTGCCCGCGCTTCGCATAAAGCAGATGTCGTCGTCGCATTTGGGAGTTCTAATGCGATTGCGATTGGTGGGTGGTCCGTGTCCAGTGCCGGTCGAGATGGAGCTGCCCAAAATATCAACACAAGAAGATGCGCCCCTTACTTCTTTGCGGTCCCCGGAATTGAAAACCTGCCCACATTCCACGCCAATGCTCAAATTCTGGCCGATGAAACTTTTCCCAAACCAGCAGCGTTCGCCCAACCGGATGTGATCATTTTCGATCCGACCCTGACAGTAGGTGAGACACCTCAACGAACAGCAAGTGCCGCCGTGACGGCTATGGTCCGTTGTGTCGAAGCGTATGTTTCAGATGCTTTCAATCCCCCCGCAGATGGCATCGCTCTGGACGGGGTGATCCGGACAGCACAGAATTTACATTCGACCATCGCCACAGACACCCTTGATGGCCGCCGCGAGCTGATGGCAGCCTCGTTGAATGGCATGCTAGCACAGCAAAAAAGTGTGGGGATTATCCAGTCACTGGCCAGCGCGCTTGCGCATGATGCGCATGATCAAATTGATCACGGCGCTATTTCGCGACTTTTGCTGCCCGCCGTGCTGGAATTCCAGGCGACGGACAGGACAAATGCCCGATACGATCAGCTAAAATCGGTCTTCAACATTCCGTTGCGTATGGGGCTGCCAGAAGGGTTGAAACAGTTTCTGGCGGACCTTCCGTTACCTCAGAGCCTTTCAGAATTGGGTTTAACCCAATCTGACATCCGAAGAACGATCCGGTCTGCACAAATGTCCTGGGGGACAAGTGCAATCACCGAAGAAACCCTGATGCCGCTACTGGTGTCAACCCCTTGAATGAGCAGGAAAATAAATGCGCCCTCTTTTGATCAATGGTGAATGGCTGACGACCAGCCACGCGTCTGAGAACATTAACCCAAGCGATACCTCGGATGTCATCGACAGTTTTGCACAGGCTGGACTGGCAGAAACACAAGATGCAATTTCAGCCGCTGACGCTGCTTTTGCGTCTTGGTCGCTGTCAACGCCACAGAAGCGGCACGACATTCTTAAGACGGCGGGAGATGAGATCATGCGCCGCAAAGATGAAATTGGTGAGCTTCTAAGCCGTGAAGAAGGAAAGATACTTGCTGAAGGGATCGGCGAGACAGTTCGGGCCGCGCAGATATTTCTGTTCTTTGCAGCGGAATCGTTGCGTTTGACCGGTGACAAAGTTGCCTCTGTGCGCCCCGGGGTGGAGGTGGACATCACCCGCGAACCTGCGGGCGTGGTTGGGATCATCACACCGTGGAATTTCCCGGTTGCTATCCCTGCGTGGAAGATCGCACCGGCACTTTGTTATGGCAATACGGTCGTTTTCAAACCGGCCGAATTGGTGCCGGCTTGTTCATGGACGATTGTGGATATCCTTCACCGCGCAGGCCTTCCCGCCGGTGTTCTCAATCTGGTAATGGGTGCGGGTTCCGTTGTCGGGCAATGCATGGTTGATGACGCGCGGGTGAACGCGATTACGTTTACCGGGTCTGTCGGCACCGGGGCTCGCATCGCGAAAGACAGCCTGCCGCATATGCGCCGGTTGCAATTGGAAATGGGCGGTAAAAACCCCTTAGTGATTTTGGATGATGCTGATCTTGATGTCGCGGTTGATGTGGCCGTGAACGGGTCGTATTATTCAACTGGCCAACGATGCACTGCTTCATCTCGATTGATCGTGACCGAAGGTATCCATGCGCGTTTTGTCGAGGCTGTGGCTGAACGGCTGAACAATCTGGTCGTTGATCACGCCCTAAAGCCGGGAACCGACATCGGACCCGTGGTTGATGCAACTCAACTTGAGCAAGATTGCGCATATATTGAGACCGCAAGACGCGAGGGCGGCAATCTGCGCACTGGTGGCGCTCTTTTGAAGCGAGATACACAAGGATATTATCTAAGCCCTGCATTGATCACTGATACGACCCCAGACATGCGCATCAATCGCGAAGAAGTTTTCGGCCCTGTCGCCTCGGTCATGCGGGTGCGTGATTATGACGAAGCACTGTCTGTTGCCAATGACAGCGAGTTTGGCCTGTCGGCTGGGATTTGCACAACAAGTCTGAAATATGCCAGCGATTTCAAAAGGAAGTCCGAGGTTGGAATGGTTATGGTCAACTTGCCAACGGCCGGTGTAGACTATCATGTCCCCTTTGGCGGGCGCAAAAATTCCAGCCTTGGTCCGCGTGAGCAAGGCAGTTATGCCAAGGAATTTTATACCACGGTTAAGACAGCTTATACTGCTCCATAAGCGCCCTACTTTACCCTCAACTGCCCCATCTCGGCGTGACTTACAGTCTGTTTTTTGGCGTATGGCTATTGCCATAGAGCAGACTTGCGAGTCACGCTCGGGTGAGTAGCCATATCTTTTAAGGAAACGGACACCAAGGAGCGACACCATGAGCAATGCTATTTCGGTATGCCACGGCGCGTTTGGGCGTGCATCACTGCTGCGTATGGATAGGGACATGATCCCGCATGCGCATCGTGAAGGACATTTGCTTTTCCACGTAGATGGGAATGCCGCTGCAGCGTCCGTGGCTGGGGAATCCTACTTGATCGATCAACGTCATGCCGCCGCCGTTAGTCCCTGGGAACCGCATAGTTTTGCTGTAGATGGTAGCGGGGAATGCTTGTGTTTAGTTCTCTATATTAAGCCGATCTGGTTTCTGGAAAACTGCAAGTCAGCCGAATTTGCGATGCAATTCGGAAATCCAAAAATTGCCCTGACAGAACTGGCGCGCAACTTAGTTGGCAATCTAACAAAGTTTTTGCTGGATGAAGACGATCCGGCTGATTTCGACAGGTTGTTGTTTGATCTGACCCGAAACTGTTATGAAAGCTCTTGGAATGAACGCATGCCTGATAGCGTTTTGAAGAGCATCTCTAGCAGGTTCAGTGACTACCGTATCCGGCGCAGTATGCGATTGATGCAAAGCAACATGTCAGAGGACGTCGATATGGAAACTCTGGCCCGCGACGTGGGGCTTTCGCGGCCGCATTTTTTCAAGCTGTTCAAAAAACAGATGGGCGTCACGCCAAATATTTTTCTCAATACACTTCGCTCAGAGCACGCGATTGATGACCTTTTGAACACCCAAAAAACGGTGACAGACATCGCATTTGAACTCGGGTTTTCATCGCAGGCCAGCTTTACGCGCTTCTTTTCAACGAATGTGGGCATCCCTCCGTCAGAGTATCGGCGGGTAGCAAGCAAACACGGTTCATCTTTTGCTATGGTCGGATAATCCGTAATACTTTCGGGTACGGCTTTGAACCGATGCCCAACATATGATTTTCCCATAGCCCGGACCAATCCGGGATGTCTGGGAGGGAATCATGAGCCGGGTCGCGAATACTGATATACTGTCGCCGCTGTGCGACGTGTGTGTGTGATGCGGAACTTCGCACGTAAACGCCCAATCTGGACGGTGATCATCGGCTTTGCCGCTCTGATTTTTATCTGGTTGATCTTTGCACTCTGGCCGCCATTCCTTGTCGATGCGATCGGCAAAAAGAAAGTCTTTCTGAGTGCGCTTTTGAACGGCATCACATTGGGTGGGCTATATTTTCTGGTCGCCAGCGGCTTTACCTTGATCTTTGGCCTAATGCGCAATGTAAATTTGGCGCATGGTTCACTGTACCTTTTCGGGGGGTATGTCGGCTATTTCGCCGCCGAATGGTCAGGCTACTGGCTGATGGCCTTTCCCGTCGCGTTTGTTGTTGTGGGATGCCTTGGCATTTTGATGCAGCTTTATGTGTTTCGCAAGCTTGAAGGGCAGGACCTGCGACAGACCCTCGTAACAATTGGTATCTCCATTGTTCTTGCCGATCTGATGCTCTGGGGATTTGGCGGGGATTTCTACAACATTGCCGCCCCCAGCTGGCTGTCCGGCCCAGTAGAGACCTTCATTGCCACAGGCGTCAAGCGGTCCACCGGTGAGTTGATTTTCCTGAAATACCCGCTTGTCCGAATAGTCATATTCTTTGCGGCGGTGGTCTTGGGGGTCTCCATGTGGTTGGTTTTGAACCGTACCCGGATCGGGATGCTGGTGCGTGCAGGTGTTGATGATCGCGAAATGCTGTCTGCAACTGGCGCACGCATCCAGTATGTTTTTCTTGGGGTATTTGCCTTTGGGGCCGGACTCGCGGGAGTTGCAGGCGTCGTTGGCGGCACCTTTCAATCAGTCGCCCCCGGCGAAGATATCCGTTTTCTTCTCGCGTCGCTTGTTGTGGTCATCGTGGGCGGCATGGGGTCAATCCCCGGTGCGGCTTTGGGGGCTTTGATCATCGGCGTGGCGGAGCAATTCGGGTCGGTTTACTTCCCAACGTATTCTGTCGTTTTGACATTCCTGATCATGGTTGTCGTCCTTGCATTCCGGCCTCAGGGCCTAATGGGTGAAAGGTAGTCCAATGGAAAACGCATCCTCGATCAATCGCAAACACCTTGCCTGGATCGAACGTATTCCGGGTCAGTATTGGGCTGTTGCAATTCTTCTTCTGCTAATGCCGCTCTTTGCCGGAGATTTTGTCCTATTCCAGATATTTGGCTGGACATTCATCCTTGGAATTATCGCGCTTAGCCTAATGTTTTTGGCGGGCTATGGCGGCATGGTTTCGTTGGTGCAGATGTCGATCGCCGGAATGGCCGGTTACATATTGGCCATCTTCGGCGACAGCGCCGTCAGTCAAGTCAGTCAAGGATGGCCCTGGTACCTGGCTATTCCGTTGGCCCTGGCAATTGCGTGTCTTTTTGCCACGGCAGTTGGTTGGCTGGCCGTCAGAACCGAAGGCATTTACACGATCATGATCACACTGGCGATCGCCGCGGCATTCTTTTACTTCACCCGTCAGAACTACGATATGTTCAATGGGTTTTCAGGCTTTAACTCCGTTGTTCCCCCAGCTCTCTTTGGGGTGAACTGGCGCGACCCGGTCGCTTTCTATTACCTTTCGTTGTTCTGGGCGACTGTGTCCTTTCTTGCGGTGCTTTACCTCTCCCGGGCGCCGTTTGGTCTTGCTTTGCAAGGTGTCAGGGACAACCCGCGTCGAATGGCAGCGCTTGGGTACAATGTGACGGCGCACCGGGTCGCGGCATATGCATTTTCGGGCCTTCTGGCCGGTGTTGGAGGCATCTTGCTGACGTGGCAATCGACACAAATTTCACCCGGGACGATTGGGATCGGGGCAGCCATCGATATTCTGGTCATCGCCGTCATGGGTGGGCTACGCCATCCAATCGGGGCTTTTGTCGGAGCTTTTGTCTTTGTTCTTCTCAAAACATTTGCCAGTGATTTCCTCCTGATCCTTGGGTTGGGTGGCGAGCGGTTCCAACTTTTGATCGGGCTTGGTTTTCTTGCCATCGTCTACTTTTCACCAGATGGGATTTTGGGTCTCTGGGCCAAACTTCGAAATTGGCAAAAACGCGATCACCTTCTTGAGCACAAGGAACGCGACCTATGAACGTCCTGACATCCACCGACGCAACGACCCAAACCGTCAGCGACAATGCGTTAGAACTGACAGGAATGACCAAAAAATTTGGCGCGCTTGCAGCCCTAACCGATATCAATATCGCCGTGCAACCGGGCGAGCGGCGGGCAATCTTGGGATCAAACGGCGCAGGCAAAACGACCTTGTTCAATTGTATCACTGGGGATTTTCCCCCGACGTCGGGCACGATCAAGCTGTTTGGCGAAGACGTGACAAATTTTCCGCCTCAGGAACGTATACGGCGTGGCCTGCGGCGGACTTATCAAATCTCGTTGTTGTTTGCGGGACTATCGGTCTTCGATAATATCTATCTGGCGTGCCGTGGCGTGTCGCGTGGACGTTTCTCTTTCCAGCGACCAAGTGCGAATGATGCACTGATGGCCAGCGCCGAAGAACTGATCAGGGTGGTCCATCTGGAGGATGTCCGTGACACCATCGTTGCAGAGCTTTCTTATGGCCAACAACGTCAACTAGAGATCGCGATGGCTTTTTCGGGTGCGCCGCGGTTCATTCTGTTTGATGAACCTGCGGCGGGCCTATCGCCCACTGAACGCTCTGAGCTGGTTGAGATTTTGACCGGCCTACCGGCGCATATGGGCTTTATCATTATCGAACATGACATGGACGTTGCTCTGCGTGTCGCCCAGTCCGTGACGATGATGCACAACGGGCGCATTTTCAAAGAAGGCAGCCCGGAAGAGATTGAAAACGACCCCGAAGTTCAGGCGCTTTATTTAGGAGATGATCATGAGTGATCGTGCAAGCTCTCCCATTTTGAAAGTACAGGATCTGAACGTCTATTACGGTCAGTCGCACGCATTGCAGGGGGTAGATCTGACTCTCGGGCAAGGTGTGTTGTCGGTCGTCGGACGCAATGGCATGGGGAAAACAACCCTTTGTAAGGCAATCATGGGGCTGGAGCCCGTTGCTTCGGGCGGCATTACATTCGATGGTCGATCGCTTGCCGGGATGGAACCGTCCGAGATTGCCCGGCTTGGCATCGGTTACGTTCCGCAAGGACGGCGCCTGTGGAAATCGCTTACGGTAGATGAGCACCTGCAACTTGTGGCCCGCAAGGGTGGCCCCTGGACGATAGAGCGGATCTACTCCGTTTTCCCGCGTCTGGCCGAACGCAAGGGCAATGGGGGTGCGCAGCTTTCGGGTGGCGAGCAACAGATGCTGGCCATTGGTCGTGCTTTGCTTTTGAACCCCAAACTTTTGGTGATGGATGAACCGACCGAAGGGTTGGCGCCCGTTATCGTCACCCATGTGGCTAATATGCTGATCCGGTTGGGTCAGGAGGGCGATATCGATGTGCTGGTGATCGAGCAGAATATCGGCGTGGCCTGCTCGGTCTCCGATCAAGTCGCGATCATGGTCAATGGTCGGATCAATCGCGTGATGGCGTCAGATACGCTTGCCGCTGACAAAGATTTGCAACAGGCGTTGCTGGGTGTGGGCCGCCATGCCCATGACGACGCCAACGCAACAGAAACGGCTGGCAATGGCGCAGATACCGTCGAACCACTCAGCCGCGTCTATCAATCCAATCCAAAGATCCCAAATCGTTGGTCGCAGGCCGCATCAATTCGCCAAATCGAACAATCAGCACGGACGATCACGCCCGATACGCAGCCCGACGCGTCAGGGCCGAACCCGATCGAACGAGATGCCCGTAACGGTCTTGTCTATATTTGCGGGACGCTTGACACCAAAGGCGACGAGCTGCGGTTGATGCGAGATCTGGTCAAGGCACAGGGGTTGCGGACGGCTATGGTCGATCTGTCTACGAGCGGGCACCCTTCGGGGGCTGATGTCCCCCCGAGCACCATCGCCGCCTTCCATCCGCGCGGTGCATCTGGCGTTTTCACACAAGATCGCGGCACGGCCGTCGCCGGAATGACGATCGCATTTGAGCAATGGATCAGACAACGTGATGATGTCGCCGCAGTCTTGTCAGCCGCCGGATCAGGCGGCACGGCAATAGTCGCCCCAGCCTTTCGTGTGCTTCCCTTGGGTGTTCCGAAGTTGATCCTGTCCACGGTGGCTTCGGGGCAAACGCACCATTACGTCGGCGGTTCGGACATGATGCTGATGAATGCTGTTGCGGATGTCCAAGGTGTGAACTTTATCACCCGTCAGACGCTCACAAACGCCGCTGAAGCACTTGCAGGAATGGCCAAGGCGCGGCGTCTAACCACGCCACATATTAAGAAAGTTCCAACCGTCGGTATGACGATGTTCGGGGTCACGACGCCCTGCGTCTCGCAGGTGTCACACCTTCTGAAACCAGATTTCGAGCCTGTTGTTTTTCACGCAACTGGCAACGGTGGCAGGTCAATGGAAACCCTGTCGGCGCAAGGTGCACTGGACGGGGTGATAGATATGACCACCACTGAAATCGCTGATCATGTTGTCGGTGGCGTGATGGCCGCTGACGACACCCGGCTTGATGTAATTGCCCGCCGAGATGGTCCCTATATCGGTGCGTGTGGCGCGTTGGATATGGTGAATTTCCATGGCCCAGAAACTGTCCCGCCAGAGTTTTCAGACCGGACATTGTACCATCACAATCCGCAGGTCACTTTGATGCGGACCAACGATAGAGAGTGCGCGCTGATCGGCGCGTTCATCGGCGAAAAGTTGAACGCCATGAATGGCCCGGTGCGGTTTTTCTTGAACGAAGGCGGACTATCAACTCTCGATGCCGAAGGGCAGCCATTTCATGCGCCCTCAGCCAATGCCGCCCTGTTTCAGGCATTGGAAAGCACAGTCCATCAAACCGGGCAACGTCAGGTGATCCGGGTGCCACATCATATTAACGCCCCTGAGTTTGCCCAACAGGTCGTCGCGACTTTCCGGTCGCTTACAGGCGGCGCGGCAAAACAGAGGAAAGTTTGACATGTTTCACCGAGAGGAACTGATCGCAAAATACCGCGCTGCTATTAATCGCGGCGAAGCCATTATCGGTGGCGGAGCAGGCACAGGTCTGAGCGCAAAGTGCGAAGAGACCGGTGGCATTGATCTGATCGTGATCTACAATTCAGGCCGCTACCGCATGGCCGGTCGCGGTAGCCTGGCAGGGTTAATGCCCTACGGCGACGCCAACAGCGTCGTGATGGACATGGCGCGCGAAATCCTACCCGTGGTCAAACACACACCGGTGCTTGCTGGCGTCTGCGCAACTGATCCGTTCCGCGACATGGGCCGCTTTTTGGACGAGGTTAAAGCCGCCGGGTTTTCCGGCGTGCAAAACTTTCCAACCGTGGGTCTGATCGATGGCACGTTCCGCTCCAATCTTGAGGAAACCGGCATGTCTTACCGGCAAGAGGTCGAGATGATCGCGTTGGCGCGGGCACGCGGACTTTTGACCACCCCTTACGTCTTTAATGAAGATGACGCGCGGTCCATGGCTTTGGCTGGGGCGGACATCATCGTCGTCCATCTTGGCCTCACCACGGGTGGGTCCATAGGGGCGCAAACCGGAGTGTCACTCAAGGACGCGCCTGCCATCACCGACCGACTGGCCGAAGCTGCGCACAGCGTAAACCCGGACATTATCGTTCTGGTGCATGGCGGCCCGGTCGCCTCGGTTGAGGACGCCGAATTTGTCCTCAACAACACACAGCATTGTCACGGATTTTATGGCGCCTCCTCGATGGAACGTCTGCCAACCGAAATCGCACTGACAGAACAAACAAGAAAATTTAAAGCACTGGGTCTTGGACCAACGGGAGAAAAACTATGACCGGACAAATAATTGGACAATTGGTTCTTTGGCTGATCATCGCGGTCATTGTCGTCTTCATCCTTTATTGGGTGATGAACTGGCTGTATCGCCGATCCACCAAAGAGGTCGCCTTTGTACGCACCGGGTTTCTGGGCGAAAAGGTGGTCATTGATGGTGGGGCATTCGTCTGGCCGATCATTCATGACATCACGCCGATCAGCATGAACACGCTTGATCTGTCGGTCACCCGTACCGACGAGGGCGCGCTTGTCACCAAAGATCGCCTGCGGGTTGATGTTGAAGCGGAATTCTATGTGCGGGTTCAGCAATCAAAGGCGTCTGTTTCATTGGCAGCCTCAACGCTGGGGCGCAGAACATTGGAACCAGAACGCATTCACAAGCTCTTGTCGGGCAAGTTTGTTTCTGCATTGCGCACAGTTGCTTCGGAAATGACCATGGAAGAACTGCACGAAAGCCGCAGCAGCTATGTGGACCGGGTCCTGTCGGTCGCGCAGGAAGGACTGAGCTTGAACGGTCTGGAACTTGAAAGCGTCGCAATTACCGATATCGATCAGACCGATATCGCGTTTTTCAACCCGTCGAACAGATTTGATGCCGAAGGTCTGACAAACGTGATCGAGGCCATCGAATCCCGCCGCAAAGTCCGTAACGACATCGAACAAAGTTCGGCAGTTGAAATCCGCGCGCGCAATCTTGAGGCGGAAAAGCAGACGCTTGAGATTGAGCGCGCCGGAGAAGAGGCGCGTCTGGAACAGGAACGTGACATCGAAACGCGCCGTGCCAGGCAGCGTGCCGAGCTGACAAAAGAACGCGCCGAAAGTGAAACGGTCGCAGAGCAGGCCAGTCTGATAAATCGCGAAGCTATTGAAACAGCGCGAATAGTTCAGGGTCGCGAGATTGCACAGGCGCGGATCGAATCTGAAAACACCATTCGCCAGCAAGAGATTGCCCGCAACCTGTCTGTTGATCAGGCCGAAATTGCGGCCCGCGAAAAGGTTGAAAAATCGAGGATCGCACAAGAAAAAATCGTAAACTCAGCGCGTATCGCATCGGACGCAGAAACGCGGGTTCTGGAAATTGAACGGCAGCGCAGTCTGGATGGGGCAGAAATCGCCAGGCAGCAGACGACTGAGACCGCTCAAGTGGAACGCGAACGTGCCGTCGATGCCGCCAAGATTGTCGCGAAGGAAAAAACCGAGGCCGAACGCATATCGTTGGAACAGCGTGTGCGCGAGATGGAGATTGCTCGCAATGGTGCGGTTGACGCGTCGGAAATCGCGACGCGCGAAGCCACCGAAAAGGCCCGCATCGCGCAGGATCTTATGCTCAAGCTGGAACGATTGGACGCGCAGGCGCTGACGGACGAACGCGATGTAACCCGTGCAGCCGCCTTAAAAGAGGCCGAAATCGCCGCAACTGAAGCGACTGAAGGTAAACGCATTGCTCAGGAAAAAGCGGTGCAGACTGATCAGATATCGCTCGAAAAAGACCTTCGCGAACTTGAAATCGCCAAGCAGGAAGCGGTCGAAACCGCCGAGATCACATCGCGCCGGTTGCTGGATCGCAAGCGCATCGAGGATGAAGCAGACACCAGTGCCGACAAAATTGCGCGGGACCAGAAAATCCGGGATCTGGAAATCACGCGCAATCAAGCAATTGATACAGCACAGATCGCAGCGGATCAGGTAATCGAAGCTGCGAAAGTGGCCAAGGCAAAAACTGTAGACGCCGAACGTATCCATGCCGAGCAAGAGCTTGACACGACACGTTTGGAGCGACGTCGTGTGTTGGAGCAGCTAGAAATCGGGCGGGCGCAGGCCTTGAACGAAGCCGAGATCGCCAGCCAAGAAGAAGTCGAGCGCGCGCGCATTGCCTCGGAACGAGGGCTGGATGACGCACGCATTGGACATCAAACCGATCGCCGCAAACGTGAGATTGAACGTGAACGCGCCGTTGAAGAAGCGACGATGGAAAAGGCCATCTCGCTTTATCAGAAGTCGCTGGATGAAAGTGCCGCGGCGGTTGAAGCAGAAGTCGCCCGCGCGCGCGCAGTTGAGGCCACCGAAAAGGTCAAAACCGCAAGCGAGACCGAAGAGGCCACGCGTCGCAAAACCGTGGATGTTCTGTTGGCTGAGAAAGCCGCCGAAGAAAACCGCATTGCCGCCGGCGCCGAGCAAATTCGTGCCGCTGTCGAGGCAGAAGCTCAGAAATTGATAAATGAGGCGGAGAATGTCCTGACGGATGAGGCCCGCAGTTCATTGTTCAAGCGCAAGATGCTGGAGCATGTCGAAGGGATTATTGCGGCTTCGGTCAAGCCGCTTGAGAATATCAATGATATCAAAATCATGCAACTTGGCGGCAGCGGGTCGCAGGGATTGGGTTGGAACGGAGACGGTTCTGACAATTCAGGCGGTGGGTCTGGCGGCGCGTCCCCGACGGACGAGGTGATCAATTCGGCGCTGCGTTACCGTGTTCAGGCCCCGATGGTGGACAGCTTGTTAAGCGACATTGGCATTGATGGTTCCAACATCGCGAAATCCGGCGGTCTATTGCGCGAGGCATCAGATTTGAACCGGATGGAATACGAACAAAGCCGCAACCAAAAAGCCAAGAAAGGCGACGAGTGATGGCACGTGTTTATGTCTCATCCGTTATCCCGGCAACGATAGATCAGGTTTGGGATCGCACTCGTGACTTCAACGGGCTTGCCAATTGGCACCCCGCAATGCGCGAAAGCAGGATCGAGGATGGCCGGCCAGCTGATCAGGTCGGATGCATTCGGAACTTCAAATTGCAAACTGGGGAAACCATCCGCGAACGGCTTTTGGGGCTAAGCGATTATGACAACTCCTGCACCTACGCCATTCTCGAAAGCCCGATGCCCGTCACAAATTATCGGGCAACGTTGTCGCTCCTACCGGTCACGCTTGGGGATCGTTGCTTTGCGCAGTGGTCGGCTGAGTTTGAGTGCGCACCAACTGATCTTGATGCCGTTACAAAGCGCTTGACCCACGATGTTTTTCAATCGGGCTTCGATGCGCTTAAACGGCATTTCGGGGGGTAAGAACATGGCTCTGATCGCCCAAAGCACTGTGTTGCCTGCCCCGCCTGAGGATGTCTGGGACATCATTCGCGATTTCAACGGGCATGAAACATGGCACCCCGCTGTTGCTTCAAGCCTGATCGAGCGTGGATATCTATCTGATATGGTCGGTTGCGTGCGCCAGTTCCGGTTACAGGATGGTGCAGAACTGCGCGAACAACTTCTGGCGTTGTCAGATGCTGATCACAGTTTCACTTATTGCCTGCTAGAAACTCCCGTACCGCTGTTCAACTACATCGCCCATGTCCGATTGCTGCCGGTGACGGATGGCAACGCCACGTTCTGGGAATGGCAGGCGCAGTTTGACGCGCCCGAATGCCAGTTGGACCAGATGCGAGCCCTTGTCGGCAATCAGATCATTCAGGCGGGGTTTCAGGCTATCCACACGCTTTTGGGTGCGGACGGACCATCAAGCACGCCCCAGCACCATGTCGCTCAGGTGCACGAATGAGCCACTTCACAATCGAAAATCCGGCAAGACCGGACCTCAATTCAGCCAAGGGAGAATATTAATGGCACTAACAATTCACATCCTCGACTATGGAGATATCGAACTTGAAACAAGTTTCCTTGTTTTGGGTCACGAATGCGGGCGCGTGCGGCGCGTTCCAGTTTATGGATTTCTGATTTTAGGGGGCGACTACCCGATCGTTGTGGATACAGGCTATCGCGACAATGCAATCATGGAGAGCCTCGGAATGAGGGGGCTTCAGTTTCACGAAAACATGATCGAGAACCAGTTGGCCAAGCACGGTGTGAAAATGGGTGATGTGCGTTACGTTTTGCACACCCATTTACATATCGACCATGCAGGCAAAGACGATCTGTTTCCGATGAACACCACAGTGGTGATCAACCGCAAGGAAATGGAATTTTCCGTTTCCGGCATCATGTATCCACAGTATCCCAAGCCGGATATCCTGCACCTTGTCGAGCGTATCTATGAACCCGAAGCCATGCGGTTTTTGGATCTGGAGATCACCACCGCCGAAGAAATCATTCCCGGCGTTTGGTGCGAAGCCGCGGGCGCTCACACCGAAGGGTCGATGAATGTCATCGTCCAAACAGCCGAAGGTCTGGCCTGTATCTGCGGCGATGTCATTTATGACTTTAACGACCAGATCATTAACCACGTGAACACCAACAACGATATGGAACCACGTGTGACTGGTAATCATTCGCAGACGAAGCGTGAAGAAAAAGGTGCGATCAAGAAGCTGTTGAACAACTACACGTTCCTGCTGCCAATCCACGATCGTCCGGCAAAGATCGAAAAGCAAAAGGTCGTTGGTCGCCTTGGCATGACGGTTCCAGGTCCGATGACTGAAACGCTACCTGACCGTCCTTGGTTTGCGGCATGATATAAGCGCTCGCCCAACGAAAACGCCGCTTGGAGTGTTAGAATGGGCCGCCTATGTGGGCGGCCCTTTTCCATATTAGTTGGGGCAGTCTGAGACGGGTCTCACTGCGCGCGCGCGCCCCAACTAATCCTCTCCAACAGTCGCTGAATTCAGACGCATCATGCAGAAAACTTAGGGAGTTTGCACAAGCTCTTCGTGTCTTGATTATTGGTTCAGACGGCAGCGAAAAATCGGTTTAAAGTCAGCCGAAGTCGGCACGTTCGAACGAGCGGTTCGGTGAAATATGCGGCACTTCCAAATGGGCGACGCTGCAGCTATTGCAACCGTTTTCTGCGTTCGCAATAGCTGCAACTGCACAAGTCTGATTTGTCCGCAGTCTGTGAGATCGCCGAATTGGCCTTGCTGCGTCTTGCATGAATGGCCGGTTTTCCCGCCGCGTGGCAGCGCGGCTGATTTAGCACTTGCGGCATTTTCTGTGCTGCGAGCGCACGCAGCACAAAATACGGATTCACAGATTGGGCTCTTTCCTGCCGTTAGCTGCGCTTTGGTCAAATGTCCATTCAGACTCACTACTCACACACTCCACCATCACTCCTCCCACACCCGCTCCAAGTGCTCCCGCATGACCTCCAAGGCATACCCCGAGCCATAGTTAGCAGCCACTGTGTTGTTGCTGTGCCCTAGGATTGCCATGGAGATGGCCTCAGGACAGCCAGTGTTTCTCAGCTTGTCTTTCATGCGGTGGCGTAGGGAGTGCATGGTCAGCTTCTTGTCTGTGATGACTGAGCGTAGGCGCTTCATTAGCATGGCAGAGCAACTGTCAGCACCTCGGTCCTTGGCATAGTTTGGAAACAGGGGTGCCTCTGGGTCTTTGCCTTGGGCCAGCTTTGCCAGGGCTGCGGCAGCAGTATGCGAGAGTGGCACAGAGCGCTCCGAGTTGTTGGTCTTTAGGCTTCTCCAAGGGGTGGCTGTCAGATGGAGACACTGTTGCCCTAGGTCACAGTCTTTGACCCTCAGGCCTGATACCTCCGAGACCCTCGCACCAGTATCACGCAACGTGACAAACAGGGCCCAAGCCGTGTCATCCCTCGAGAAGGCGGTCTCTAGAGGGACCAACTGGTCATCTCTCAGTGGCAACCTGTCGTGCTTGGTAGCACCAGCTCCCTTTATCTTGAGGTTGGTGAAGACGTTGGGGATGGTCAGGGAGTGCTCAACAATCACATGATTGATGGCTGTCCGCACAACACCAAGCATTCTCACGGCGCTGTTGGCTGAGACCCTGCTCAGCAGGTGGTCCCGCAGGTCATTGGCATCCTGTCTCGTGATGTCTGTCAGGGGCGTGTACTTCAGCTTTTGCTTGCCAAAGACGCTCTTCATGTCTGTGCGCAGTCGTTCTACCCGCTGTCCAATTTCTCTGGCAGTCTTAGGGGTGTCTGATTTGTAGGCCTCATACTGGTCGAGGGTCATGGCGAGGGTCAGGACGTCAGGCTTCAACTTGCCGGTGTAGACCTGCTGGACCACTTCTGTTGGCATCTTTTGTTTGTGCAGGTCTTTGCCCAGCTCATTCAGGGCATCCTCAATAGGAGAGTACTCAGGGACAGTCTCGGCCAGCACCATCTCGGCGACCTCATCGCCCAGCGCTCCACGGATAATCTCTAAGCTGCGTTCTCTGGCTGACTTGTCTGCTTCATCGTTCAGCAAGGCTTCGATTCGAGCGTGCACCAAGGGCAGGGCCTGCATGGCCTCTCGGTAGCTGTCCCCCAGCTGTCGATACAGGGTGGCCTTTCCGATGAGGGGTCTAAGCCGCTCTGGGACGTTCCTCTTGTAGCGAAAGCTGCCGTTGGCTCGTCTAAAAACATAGCGGGGGAGGTGCAGGGGCATATCATCACTCATGGTTGTTAGGTTTGCGCCTAACGTGACCCAGTTCAAGCCAAAACGGTCCTACAGGTCTGACTATTTTGGTCCTAAACCTGACAAAGCGGTCCCGAAAGCGGTCCTAAAAGTGGTCCTGTTGAAAGTTATACCACTGTATTTGCTTGTTTTATTATCATTTTGGGGAGAGTTTTGGTGCCCAGAAGAGGACGTCGAACTTTGTATATTTCTATTTAATTACAGTTACTTATTTTAAGATTGAAATTAAAAAGCGGTCCCGAAAGCGGTCCTGATTTGTGCGTTACATCAGGGTGACTTTGTGGCTTGCACCCAGAACTGAACATTGACCGTGCCAATGCCTGAGGTCTGCTATGCGGACAAGGACGAAACCGCTCTCGCGGTATTGGCGCGTGTTGCTAGTGTTGCGCATAGATTGGAGCGCGGTGATTTTGCGAACTGACTGATCTGTTG
>Ga0206130_10002899_pt1 | contig 23261 bp, 22 predicted proteins | sample Helgoland_Spring_9_FD_148637 | JGI IMG/M metagenome (GOLD analysis project Ga0206130, IMG submission 148637) | Pelagic subsurface seawater microbial communities from Kabeltonne, Helgoland, North Sea - Helgoland_Spring_Bloom_20160512_1 | ecosystem: Environmental > Aquatic > Marine > Epipelagic ... | reverse complement strand
AGGGATTAAAGTCATCTGTTGGCTTTATTCCTAACCATATAATGGAAAGATTGTATGACCTTTCTGATTTGGCTTCTTATTATGTCTATTTGTTGAAAGTGGAAATTAATAAAGTCATTGATGAGAAGAATGCTTCTGGAGAAAATTTTTTGAGATTCAATAATCTTTATCAACAATTTAATGTTGATATTTATAAAGATTATTTATTTTTTGAAAAATTTACAACTCCACATCCTGATGATATTGATGGTTGCACTAATCAATGGTGTTTGAAGGAAGGTAATCAAATGGAAACTCCTCAAAAAGCGGTTGATGTTGTATTAACAATTAAATACTTTGGAGAAACTTATCTTTTGGTTATTACCAGAATGTTTGCTCCAGGAAAAAATTGTTATGCATTGGTTGGTGGATTTGTTGATGAAGGTGAAACCTTTGAGGAAGCATCCTATCGTGAATTGGAAGAAGAAGTTGGTAAGAAGTTAGGTTTTTGGATGAAATATTTAGAACCTTTTTCAAGTGTTGGATTAATTGAACCTTATATTACTACTACACACGATCCAAGACCAAAATTTATTGTTGGAATGGAACTTGGTGGTATTGGGTTTAATATCAATCTTGATATGTTGGATTTCGTCTTTTGTGTTTGTGCTTTATTGTCTTTATTTTTGAAATAGATATACCGCGTTGTTAGTGGTTGAGTTTCAAAAGTTAGTTTAATAGATATTACCACGATGTTAGTGGTTGAGTTAATCTAACATAAGATGTTTTATAATTTTTATATTGTATTACATCTTTAACTAAAAAAATTTATTTATCTTGATACATTGTTTATTACTATCAACATATTTATATATATCCATCCAACTATCCGTTTTTTTAATAAGTTTCTCTAATTCATTTGATGATATATCATTTATTGTTCCATATTCCACAATTTTATAATCATAATTTTTAACAAGAAAATGTAAATAGTCAGTATTATGAAAAGCTCCAGTATATACTATTGAATTTTTAATATAATCTTTATCTAATAATCTTCTTAAAAAATAACAATCCATTATATAAACACCAATATCCTGAATTAGTGTTTCTATTTTCTCACCAGTAATTAAAACATCATCTTTAATTTTATTATATTCATCCGTATCATCAAAACCTTCTAATAATAAATATTGTTTATAAAGTTCTTTATTACTATTCATATGTTTTCTTTCAATTTTATCTTTATTATCATCAAATATTTTTTGATATTTATTACAATCAGTAATAAATTTTGTAATTTCATCTATTATGTATTTCATTCTTTCATAACACATTACTTTAAAAAATTTATTTATTTTAATTTTATTTTCTTTATTATTGTATTTTGTAATTATTTTATTAAATAAAACATCTACTATATTTTCTTTATCTACATTACTTTTTTCATCTTTATAATATTTATCAATTATATTAATTTGTTCATTTAATAATTTATTAATAATTTCTAATGTATTTATTATATATTGAAAATCATATAATCCTTTGTTATTTATATAACCTTGTATATCTCTAACATATAAAAATGGTTCATTAATATTATTAAAAAAGCGAATATCAATATAATGAACTTTTAAATACTTATAATAAGGATTTTTATCATATAATTCTTGAAATACATTTCTTATTTTGTCTAAATATATATCATTATAATTATAATCAATTTTATAATTTGGTTTTATAGGTATTTCAAGCATAAAATCAATATTTTTTGTATTATGTTTAAAAAAGTATTTTAGATATTTATCAAAATTAAAACTTTCTAATTCATCACATTCTCCTTGATTTTCAATATTTTTATGACGGTCTCCAAATAAATAAACTTCTTTATCACCATTTTTTAATTTAAAAAAATTTACTGGTCCATTTAGATATAAAATATCTTTATCCATATAATATTCCTTATATATTTAATTAAATAACTTATTTATCTTGACACATTGTTTGAATGATTGTTTAGATAAAAGAATATTAATAACGTCATAAATTGAATTATTATTTTTTATAATATTATTTAATTCTTTAATAGTATAAGAATTTTTATCATCTATTTCAACAATTTTAAAATCACAGTGTTTTACTAAGAAATATAAATATTCAATTGTGTGAATAAAACCGGTATAAACAATATTATTTGTTATGTAATCTTTGTCCAAAAATCTTCTTAAAAAATAACAATCCATAATAGTTAATTTAATAATATCAACCTGTTCTTTAATTTCACTGCATTTACTATTTATTTCATATTTAACATCATAATATTCTTTTGTGTTATAAAATGAGTATTCATAAATATATTTTTCATAATCTTTTTTATTTTTATTACAAACAACATATTTATCTTTTTTATTACTATTTTCAATATTTATTGAATATTCATTTAATTTAATCTTTAAATTAGTAATTAGTTCATTTGTATATTTTATTTTTTTATAAAAATTAGTTTCCAAAAATTTATTAATTTTTTGTTTATTATCAATATTGTTATATTTATTCATAATCTTATCTAATAAATTTTCAAAAATATTTTCTTTATCAGTATCATAACTTTTATCTAAATTATTTACATAATAATCCATAATTTTATTGAGATAAAACTTCATTGTATCTAATTTTTCATTAATTGTTTTAAATTTATAAATATTATTACTTTTAAGATAATCAATCAAGTAATAAGAATTTTGATGTATTTGTTCTAAATATTTATAATTTCTAATGTCCAAATAATGAATTCTTAAATTTTCATAATAGGGATTTTTTTTATAAAAAGAATTAAACATTTTTCTTAATTTAAATAAATAATTTTGGCTTTCACAATTATTTTGATAATCTTTATATGTTTCAAGCATAAAATCAACTTGTTTTTTATTATTTTTAAAAAAGTTTAAAAAATATTTGTCAATATTGATACTATTAATTTCATCACATTCAGTTTGATTTTTTAAATCTTTATGAATATCCGAAAATAAATAAATATCTTTATTATTATTTTTTAATCTAAAAAAGTTTATAGGTCCATTAACATATATTTGAGATTTGTTTAAATCCATATAATTATATTTATATAATATTTAAATTTTTAACATCCAATATATCCACATTTTTATGTATTTATAACCTATCATAATCATGTGTCTCATATTTTACAACATAATTACAATTTTTTATATTCATCATTTACATTATTTAAACTTTAATTTAAATAATGTATTTTTTTTTAATATCGTTTGTTTTATTTATTTGTTTATTTAATTTATTTAACTTTTTGAAATAAAAATTTTAACGTTTTTATTTATAAAATAAATTATTTATCACTTTATTTTCAATTTTTATTTAAATTGAAAATTATATATTAATATATAAATGTCATTACTACTTGAACCTGTAATAATTGGAGAATCTGAAATTATTAATTTGGAAAATAAAAATTACACAAATTATAAAAAATATTTTAATATTCCTAATGTTAAAGGATATATTGAAATAAATGATACAAATGATGATGATATTAAATTACTGTATATTGTTAATAAAACATTGCATTTTTATTCTAAAAATGTTGTTATTAATAAAATAAATAATTCAGTGGATGTATATTTGATGTGTGTTCCTCCTGAACCATCTACAAATAGAGTAGAAAAATTGCCATATATAAATCATAAAAGAGTTAAATTTAATGTTAAAAATTACAATAAAATTGTATTGATACATCAAGAATTTTATGGTTATTATAATTATATTGAAACAGAACAAGAAAAGAAAGATAGACTTAAATATGAAAGAAGTTTATTAAAAGAAAAACTACACAATGAAAAAATTAAAAAACTTAAAAAAGAAAAAAATAAAAAAAGAAGAGAAGATAATTTAATACTAATGGAAAAAGCCAAACATCAAGAAGAATTAATATCTGAAGATATTAGTATAAATAGTTTATATTATGGAGTAGAAAATTTTAGTATTAATGATTTAGAAGATGTTGATAATATTGTTAATAATAATAATTAGTGTGTTGATTGTTTTATTTTATTTTTGTAATATAAATTATCTAAATAGATTTCTAATTTATTATATGTTTCATCACTTAATTCGTGAATATACATAAAAATGCCATATCTATTTTCCATATGACCTTTTTCGTCTCTATTAATAATAGTAAAAATTTCTGCCAAATATTCTTTATTTTTGATTTTTTCAATTCTATTTTTGAGGTCAATTTTAAATTCATAATCATATTTGTTATTTTTAATACAAATATCTTTTTCTTCATTTACCTCATTAATATTATATGTATTCATATATTATTTATATAATAAAAAATATTATGAAAAAAACCACATATATAAAAATTGATAATTAATTATTATTATACATATAAATAAAGATGTCCATCCAATTACATAATTTAGTGGAATATTCGTTAAATTGTTATAGAGATGACAATAAACACAATCCTAATAAAGATATAAGAAAGAATTTAGATAAATTTAAAAACAATGAAATATTTGATTATAATTTTTGTGAATTAAATTTATTCATAGATAAAAATAATGATAATATATCTTTTAATGATATGGTGTTAATCAGTCCCATTTACAATGAAGAATATTTTTATCAATGTATTAACTGTTTATTATTGATTGATGATAATACTTATATTAATAAAAATAATTTTGAAAAACTTTATAAAATTAAAGAAGTTTATAAAACTTTAAATCACACAGATTTTAATTATGAAAATATTAATACATTATTTAATAATTATGAGTATAATTTGATAGTTATAAATGATGGAGTAAAATTTTATTCAAATCATTATAAAAAATATATAATCGTTATAAAGATTGACAATGAATATTTTCCACTGTATAATATAAATAATAAATATTTTGATAATGATAATCAAATAATTAAAGAAATTAATAATAATTATAATGTTAAAGAAGAGGATAAAATTGAATGTATTGATTTACAAACATATGATGATTTTAAATTAGAAATTTCTGAAATAGAACAAAAAGAAGAAAAAGAACAAAAATATAAAGTTTCAGATACTATATTTATTTGTGAAGAAGATACAAAAGAAATTACAGAAACTGAAATTTTTAATAAAACATGTAATTTAACAAAAGATGATAAACTTACACTAATTTCTTCAATTAAAAAAACACATTCATTGGAAAAAATTCAAGAAATCGCTATTAAATTAGATGTGCCTATTATTTCTGGAATACAAAAAAATGGAAAGCCAAAAAATAGAAAAAAAGATGACATATATAATGATATTAAAGATTATAAAATATAATAATTTAAAATGAATGAAATTATTTTTAAAAAACAAGATTTAAAAAATATACATAATATCAAAAAGGAAAATATTAAATATTTTGAAAATGAAATTATTGAAAATTTATATAATGAATATCATAATAAAGAAATTATTGATTATAGAATTTATGAATGTAATGAAGAAGAATATTTTTATTTAGATTTATCTGTTATGAAACTTAATAATGATAAACTATATTCTATTTTTAATGATGAAAATATTAAAACTTTATTAAGTAAAATAGAAATGTTAGATTTATCAAATAATAACATTGATAAGTTTCCAGATTATATTAGCAATTATAGTAATATTAAATATTTAAATATTAGCAATAATAATATTAATGGAATAATTGAAGTTAATAATATTATTGAATTAGAATGCAGTAATAATATTATTGAGGGAATATTATCAATATCTCTTAATGTGTTAAATTGTGAAAATAATAAAATTAATAATATTTATTGTCCAAATATTACCATTCTTGAAATCAATGATAATGATATAGATGAACTTTCAATATTAAACAATATAGAACAATTAAATGTTGTTAATACAAAAATAAAAAAAATAGATTATTTTAAATCTTTAAAAGAATTAAAATGTTCTACAAAAATTATTTCAAAAGATTATAGAATAAAAGATATTTCATTTGTGAATGAAATTTATTATATTGAATTTATTTAAAGTTTAAAATTAATTAAAAATATAAAATTAAAGTAATATTATGTCTGAAACATATAATCCTGAACCTGTAGCTAATATTGCTGATGATTTTATTGCTGTTATGGAAACTTGTTTAGAAAACAAAGAAATTTATCAAAGTAATAAAGAAGAAATGTTAGGAATTGTTAGAACTAAACATCCTATTTTTTATAGTAATTATTTTAGATTATGTAAATCTGCGGTTGATTCGGATGTTGGACCTTTAATCGCTCAAATGAAAGCATTTTATAAGGTTCAAATGGGTCAATTGGATTTTAAAAAGGCTGGTGAAATTTTAACTGAAGCTACTAATAATACATATGTTAATCCAGTTTTAAATTCTGATAAATTAAAACAAGAGAGAGCTAAAAAAAATTGAAAATTTATTAATTAAGAATTTATAATTAATTATAGAAGAAAATAATAATGTCAATTGAGAAATTAATAACATCTATTATTAAAAAATATAATGAAAAAGAAAAAAACTTGGAAAATATTCCTTATAAATATTATACATATTATGAATTTGATGCGAACAATGCAACAAAATTTGAAGAATTGTCTAATTCTAATTTAATTGGTATTAAATCTAAATTAGATAAAGATGATATTATTGTTATTATAAATATTTTTAAAGCAATTTGTGATAAAAATTATTATATATTTGATTTATATTTTATTACAGAAATAATTAATGATGAAGAATTAGAAAATGAAACATATTTAATAAATTCAATAAAATCATATGATAATATAAATGACTGGATTACAGTTTTAAAACTATTACCTGATACTTTTAACATATCAGAAAAAAAATTATTACCTTGTAAAGAAAATTTATTACGCAATATTGAAACTAATAAACTTGTAAATAAAAATTTTAAAAAAATTAAACAAAAATATTATTTAATTAATGAAATATTATATGGCAAAGAATATTATACCTAATATTTTTATTTATTATAAATTAACAAATTTTTGATTTGTAAATAATTATTGATTTTTCATTATTTGTAATATTATTTAAATGATTAATAATATCTTCATATTTTAAATTTTTTAATATTTTTAATTCTATTTCTTTATAATTAAAATTATCAGAACCGTAAATAATATTATTTTTGTAAAATGACATTTGTTGTTTAATACTTGAAAAACTTTTATTTTCATATTCTTTTAGTTTTGTATCTTTGATACTATCAAATTTATTTTTAATACTACCTCTTTCAATTAACTCTTTTAAGTGAATATTAAATTCTTCAACACATTTTCTAATATATTCAATATCTTTTGATGATTGAATTAAATAATTAATAATCATAATGTTATTATTATTAGTTTGATAGTTAATAAATAAACACTTTACAATATAACCAAGTTTTTTTTCTGTTCTTAATTTATTAAAAATAATTTCATTTACAATAGTTGATAGTAAAGAATATATTAATCTATTTTTAATAATGTCATTTTCATATTGTTCTTTAATAATAATTTTTTCATTATTATGAACTAAAATAATATTATTAACAATATTACAAAAACTGATACAATTATTTTTTTCAGTATCAATTATTTCATTATCCGGAAAAATAAAATTAAATCTGGTTATTGGATTAACAATAACTTCATTTGTATTACAAATATTATCATAATGAGATAATTTATTAATTAAATCTTGATTATTTATATTTCCAATTGAAATAAATGTTTCGTTTTCAAAACAGAATACTTTTTCATAATTTTCTATTAATTTTTCAAATGTAAGAGTTTTAAGAAAATTAATTTTATCAATATTTGACATATTATTTAATACAATATCTTCTAATTTATTTAGTGATAAATTATAAGGCATATCAAATTTATCATTTTCTAAATTTTTAATATATGATTTAATAATATTATCAAAATACTTTTTAATTTTATTAATAATATTAGGTTGTAATATTTCATTCTTTTGAAAATTCTTAAAAATATGTAAGATATAATTTTCTAATAAAACATTAAAACCATAAAAGTTAAATGATATAAAATTATTTGTTATACTAACACCAAATTTCATATCAAAATCATTTAATGGATCTAAATAATATTTAAATCTTTGATATATCAAGCTAATATAAACATTTAACATTAATAATGCTTCATTATTTAATAAATTATTATTTTTTCTTATTATTGTAAATCCTGTAAAATCATTATTAAATATATTTTTTGTATGATATAATTTCTTATTGTCATCAATATTCATTATATTAACTTTTTTTGCTTCATTTCCACCAATCAATGGTGTCATATCATTAAAAATAATAAAATTACTTAATGAAAAATCATATTTATCCTTTTTAATCTTTATATTTGTTAAATGATAATCAACTTTATAATATTTATCTTTTTTGATTTTAATTTTATTTGTATCTTTTATTTTAATATTAGTTATTATTTTTATTTCACAAGAATTAATGATATTTTTATATTTATTGAATATTTCATTTGAATATGGAGTGAAAAAGTATTTTTTGTTTATACAATAATTTTTATCATATCTCATTAAATTTTCAACTGTATCTAAAACTAAATCATCTGTATTTGGTTTTTTGCTATATTTTGCTTTTAATAATTTTATATTTCTATAATTATTATAAAAATTTTGAAAGTCTATTTCTGGTATATTTTGTAAGTAATGTATAAAACTGTTTACACACTCAATAATGATAAAAATATCATTCTTATCATTAGTTAATGGTGTTATACTAATATTAATAACCATTTGTTTGTCATAATTTTCATCAATACTACAATTAATATCAAAACATAAATTTTCTTCTAATAAATAATATGCTAAAGATTTTTCATATTTTGATTTAATTATTTTACTAATTAAATATCTTGTTAATTGAGAATTATCATAATCTTTTTCATCACAATTAAATATTAAAAATATATTCAAAATATTATGATTTGATACTGAATTATAAATAATTAAATTTTTATTTTTTAAACAAAAGAAATCATCAAATGCTTTATTTTCAAGTTTAGTTGATGGTATAGTATTAAATATTGGTAAATATTGATAAGCCATATCTTGAAGACTTTTTGAATCAGCAATACATACAAAAATATTATCAGATCTATAATACTTATCAAAAAATCTTTTAATATAATCTCTTGTAATACCCTTTAATGAAGAATTATTACCTGTTCCAAAATTTTTATAATTTGATTTTTTCATAAATTTTTTAAATAATGATGATATTATCCAATCATCAGAGTTAATGTTTTTATTATGTTCTGAATTTATTATATTTTTTTCTGAAGCAATATATTTTTCATCTAAAAGAGGTTCTTTAAAAAACCAAACTAATTTTTCAATTGCTTCTTTCATTTTATTTGTATTTATGTTGATAAAATAACAAGTTGAAGTTTGAGTTGTATAAGCATTATCATAACCACCCGAATTTTGAATAAATGAATGAAAATCATTTTTATCTGGATTTTGTTTATTTCCTAAAAATAATAAATGCTCTAAAAAATGAGCTGTTCCCCCAAATTCATCATCTGAATATCCTGTATGAACTCCAACACAACAACTTGATTTACTTAATTTTTTATCACTTATTAACAAAGCTGTTATATTATTGTCTAATTTAAATCCTTTTATTTCTCTTTTATCATTTTGTGTTTGTAAAATGTCAAAAGACTTATATGCCATAATCTAATATATTTAATATATAAAAAATATTATAAAAAATGTATAAAAATTTTAATATTTAAATATTGTTTTTAATACAACATATTTATAACAATACATAATAATAATACATACACATATTCATCATAATAATGAAAATGTGGAAAATAAGAAATGTAATGATGATAAATATATGCGGATATAATAAAAATTAGTAATAATTTAATTAAATACATATTAAATAATATTATGAAATATATTTAACTATATTTTTAATACTAAAAATTTTAAAATAAAATTGAAAATCTATTTTATATATAAATTATAAATTGATAATGTCCTTTGATTATGTAACCGCAACAAATAATACTATTAATGATATTGTTAAATTAGAATTTAATAGTAATGAAAAATACTATAAAAGTGTTCTTAAACTTCTTAATAAAGTGTTTGATAATGAAAGCAAAACAATTTTAAGTATTAAAACACACAAAGCGGTTATTACTCCACAAATATTAAAATTTTATAATAAAATTGTTGATAAATTTGAATTAAATAAACCTCTATTTGACATTGATAATTTTGATGATGAATATTATTTTAGTGATAATGATATTGAATATATTGTAGAAAGAATTTGTAATAATTTATTGAATAAAATTGACTACAAATTAACTTCATACAAATATAACAATAAAAAAAAACACAAAATTATATCAATATAATTATTTTTATATAAAAAAATTGAAAATAATATTTAAACAATATTACTATCTAATAATGTTCTTAATATACAATTTTTCTATTTCAGAAAATTATTATAATATTTCCAAAGAAGATGAAAAAAATAATATAAATTTTGATGATTTAATTAAGAATCCAAAAATATTAAAAAATAATGATGTTTATGAAAAATATAAAGAATTAAATAAATATTGTCCGGACATTAATGTTATTAATGAAGACCTTAAAAAAGAATATAATATAAAGTATAATGTATTTGATATTTATTATATAAATTATTTTAAAGAAGATGTTGAAATTGTATCTTTATTTTTTCATATTAATAATATTGAATTAATAGATAATGATAAAATTGAAAACATTGTTGAATATTCTGAATATAATTTTTTAAGAACTTTATTTGATAGAACAATTAAAATACAAAATAATCTATTAGAGAAATATGATACAAAATTTAATATTGATTTTATTAAATTTAAACAATTGATAGAAAAAAAACCTAAATATAAATTAAAAAAAATTAAATTAGATTTATTGAATACAAAATTATATAATTATCAAATAAATAATTTAAATTGGATGATTGAAATGGAACAAAACCCTTTAAAACATCACATAACAAATGACAAATTATTATTTTTAACAGACAATCGTATTTATAATTTAAATAATAATAAAATTATTTACAAAAATCAAATTAAAAAAACACTAATTAAAGGTGGAATAATTTCGGATGAACCAGGACTTGGTAAAACTTTACAATTATTATCTTTATGTTCTTATAATTTGAATATAAAAACATTAATATTAGTCCCAGAACATTTAATTGATTGTTGGAAAGAACAAATTAAATTACATTTTAATAAAAAATTAGAAAATATTAAGATTGTAGATTTTAATACATTTAAATATTCAATTAATGAATTTAAAAATTATAAAATTGATAGATTAATTATTGATGAAATACACGAATTATTACCATATGTTGTTAATGAAGAGGATGACATATATGAAAATGAAGAAATTTTTGAAATATTAATTAAAATGAATTGTAAATATAAATGGGGCATCACTGCAACACCATTTATTAATAATAAATCATTATTTTATTTGACACAATATTTAACCAATTATGAATTAACATATGAAAATATTTATAGATGTTCTTATATTTGGGATTTATTTCCTAAAATATTTAAAAAAAATATGTATAATAATGTATCAAATGAAATTATTATACCTAAAATTAATATACATAATATATTTTTACAATTAAATATTAATGAAAGATTAATATATGATTCTGAATTATCATTAAAAGAATATGTTAATGAAGATATTTTAAGGCAAATATGTTGTGATATAACAATGGATTATACTGATGAAAAATATATGAATATTAATGATTTCAAAAAAATAATAATAAGTAAATTTGAAGACAATTGTGAATATGTAAATAATAAATTAAATTATTACAACTTAATAATTTCAAACCTATTAAAAAGTAATAGTTATAATAATTTTTTAAAAAAATTTGTTCATAATAATGAAAAAATAAAAAAACTTAATTCATTTAATAATAAAAAAGAAGCATTAAAATATTTAACCGAATTAATAGAAAAGCAAAAAAATATAACAAATAATCAAAATAGAAGATTAAATTTTATTAAAAATCAAATTAATAATGAAAAAAAATGTCCCACTTGTTTAGATATTATTAATGAAGATGCAGAAAATTATTGTATATTGCCCTGTGGTCATATATTTTGTAAAATATGTAATGAAATATTAATATCACAAAAAAAAAGTAATTTTTGTTGCTCTATATGTCGTAAAAACACTAATATTATTGATATATATACAATAACTAAAAATACTGAACTTAAACATAATTACAGTTCTAAAATTAATAAATTAATTGAAATTATTAATCAATTAGATGATAAAGTTATTATTTATTCACAATATGATAAAATATTACTAAAATTAAATAAAATATTACAAATTGAAAATATTGATAATATTATTTTTAAAGACAGTTATGATATTGAACGATTTAAAATTGATAGTAAGGTCTTATTATCAAGTTCTAATAAAAATTCTTGTGGAATTGATTTATCTTTTGTTAAAAATTTAATTATTTTTGAACCTATTAAAGGCTCTTCAAATTTTATGAAAGATGTTGAAAAACAAATTATTGGAAGAATTTATAGAATAGGACAATTAAATGAAATTAATATTTATTCTTTAATTACTCAAAATACTATTGAAGAAACTTATTGCAAATAATAAAAAATGTAATTAAAAAATTGAAAATTTATTTATTTGCAATTATTATAATAAACTGTATTTAATTATTTAGAAGATAATAATTATGACACATTATTTTAAACTTTCTACTTCTACAAATAACAATCGTAATATTAATGTAATTAATACATTATTTGTTGGCACATCTGAAAATAGATTACTTATTGTTAAATCGGATGAAACAGATTTACCTGATCTAATAAATTCAAATGGAATGGTAGTAGATCCTATGACTTTTCAAAGTAATTTAGAAGAAAATAAAAAAGAAATTTTTCAAAATATACAAAAATTATATACTAATCCTGTAATTAAATATAGTACAATTTGTCCTAGTTATTCAAATAATAAACGAACTCAACATGATGATGTAAATTTTATAAAACATTATCAATATTTACTAAAAGATTTAGAAGAAAAAACAATTTATGATAATATATCAATTGTTGGATGTTATAAAGATTTGTTTGATGATATTAATATTGATAAAATAATTTCAATTATTGAATGTGATGGTTATTTAATAATACATGATGATGTTCCATATATTTTTAGTGATTATTTTTATAAAAAATTTAAAATTTGTTATTTTTAAATAATTAAAACTAATTTTGATGAATAAATTAATTTTATATTCATTCAATTTTTATTATTTCATTCAAATAAATATTATCATTTTCATCTGGATAACCAACCGGATTACATAAAAATAATGTTTTATTTATTTTGTCTATTAATAATTTCATTACAATCTGAAGCAAAGCATTGATTCATATCATCATTTTTATATTGATTATCTACTAAATCATAAAATGGTAAATGATGCGTAATAACTATATTTATTAAATTATCATTTATTAAATTATCATTTATAAAACATTTATTATTTTCATATATTTCATTATATTTTTTTATTTTTTTTTTTTTTTTTTTATTAATTTTAAAATCTTTTATTTGAAAAAAACAATTTGTTAAATTTTTTGTTTTTTTATTATGAATATAACTCCACAGTGTTGATCCAATAAATCTTATATTTATATATATATATACTTCATTATTTAAAAATATAATATTATTCAATTTATTTTCAGTAATTATATTTTTAATTTTTTCATTAGTTTCTAAAATTGATTTATTATGACAATAATATTCGTGATTTCCAGTTATTAAGATTATTTTATTAAAATTATTTGATACTTTTATTAAAAAATTCATATAAATATCTTCATATGGATTTCCAATATCTCCTGATAATATTAAAATATCAGCTTCATTATTTATATCAAAATATTCATCTTATTATATCTATTGTCATAATACAGAGTATTTAAATAAAAAAAATTGAAAAAATATATTATTTAAATATTATACTATATATAATTTTCTGTTAAATTTTGTTATTTATAATGGCAACTATCAGACAATTTAAAAATAATTTTAATTTATTAAATATTTTAGAAAATGGAAAACTTCCAAAAAAAGATATATATATTAAAAAAGATACTAGAAAATTAATTATTAAATATAATGAATTTATTTCAACATCTATTGATTTCTATCAAAACAATAATAATTTAAATAATTCAATTATTAATTTTAAAAATGATATAAATGATATAAAACAAATTTTATTAAAAGCAAATGGAAATAATAATATTAGTTATATAAATATGGCGAACCGAATTTATATTAAAAATACGTTTCATCAAGGTTTAAGAATTTTGGATAGATTAAGAGAAATTAGACAATAATTTAATATAATTATTCAACTGTGGTATTTTTTCCAGAGTAAATAATTTTCATTAATTATTTCTTCAGCCAAATATTTATCTTGGATTTTTCCATTCATTCCAATATAATTTGTAATATTAATATTTTTTTTATAATTAACAAACCAATTAATAATTGAATTTAATAAGTTTGGTATTTCTCTTTCAACATCATTTATATTATATAATTTATCAAATAGTATATCATCAGTTGAAATGGCAATTACTTTCCAATCTGTTTCATTATTATCAATGAATGGTATTATTCCTAATACTTTTACTTGTTTTATTTCTCCAAGTTTTATTTGTTTTAAACCAATTTCAATAACATCTAAGGGGTCATTATCACCTTTTAGATTTGTTAATTTTGAAATTACATTAGGGTCTTCAAATGTTTGAGGTAATGCTCCATAATTAAAATAAATGTCTCCATAATCATATTCACGTGGTTTATTGTTAATAGTATCTTGGATGATTGAATGATATTTATGTTCTTTATTTATTTCATATTTTTTTCTGGTCCATTTAGGTATTTCACAAATGAAATTATATAAATATTCTTCATCTAATAAATTTTTATTATGGGGATTACCTAAATTAGAATAATATTGTTTTATAGGAATTTTCAGTGAAATATCATTCCAAGGAGAAATTTGATTATTATTATTATAAAAGTTAATTATATTATTTTCATTTTTGGTTGTTATATTATTCATTAAAATATAATATATAATTAAAATTAAAAATTGAAAAAGAATACCAATAATAAAATATAATACCAATTAAAATGGATGAAGATAATTTAGAATATCATTTAACGGATATTGATAATTATAATAAAGAATATATTGATATTAATAAAGATAGTATAACAAAGGATAAAACCATTAATAATATTTATAATAATCAGATTGACGAGCCATTTCATAATTTTTGGTTTTTAATAAATCATTGTAAATTTATTAAGGGATATAATGATTTCAATACTTTATATTTTGCTTTAAATAATAAAAACAAAGAACATAAAAAAATATTGGATTATTTAAAAAAAATATTAGAATATATAAAAGAAAATTATGAAATAAAATTTAAAAATGAAAAATTCACATATAAATTATTAAAAGAAAAAGATTATAATTATCCCATTGTTTTATCTTTTAATAAAAATGACAATTCAAATATAACAAATAATGACGGTGATGAAATTAATTTTTTTGATATAAAAAATAATAATTTAATAAATTACAGCATTTTATTTGAAACAAATTATTTCTATGTAAAAGATAATACTATATATTTAAATCTAAATATAATTACACTTCAAAGTAAAGAAACAAATAAAAAAAAGTTTGGCAATTTAAATATTAAACCAAAAACTATTCAAAATATTAAATCACAAATTATTTCTTATAAAAATGATAATATTAAACCACCCGAAACATTAAGTGAGAAAAAAAGCATATTTCAAATTGATTCAAATATTCTTATGCAAAAAATAGGAAATCTTAAAAAATCTCAAAATGAAGAAATTAAAAAAGAAATTGAAGAAAAATCTAATCCAGGAGATTCTTATTTAGAACAAAAAAAATTATTAAAAACATTTATTGTTGATATTTCACCTGAAATTGTCAATAAAAAAAACAAAAAAAATAAGAAAGAAAAAAAAGAAAAGAAAGAAAAAAAAGATAAGAAAAATAAGAAATTATAAAATTATAAATAAAAGTATTAATTTTTTAATATTTAAAACAAAATATTTCTGATATTATTAAGCAATATCCATAATTGAAATTCTTCATCACATCCACTATTAATATTATTTTCAGTATTTGTTAAATCAAATAATATTTTTGATTTAGTTTTATCATCTATTTTTTGTTTGAGTATAAATTTAACATAACATTCTAATATTGAATTAAATAAATAACCTTCATTATTCAATTCTCTTGATACATTAATAACATCATCACAATTTTTAATATTCAAAACATATTTATTAAACTTTTTATATGTAATGTATCTACTGTTTTTATAAATATTTTTTTTATTTAACTTAATATTTAAATATTTTAAATTTTGTAAAAATAAAATGCATTTTCGCATATCACCTGAAGATAATTTTATTACTGCATTTATTCCTGAATTTTTAATATTTATATTTTCATTATTTGAAATTTCTAATATTTTTTCTTTGATATTATTGCAAGGTATTTCTTTGAATTTAAATTTCATACATCTACTTTGTATTGGTTCAATAATATTATGAATATTATTACATATAAATATAAATCTTGTAATATATGAATAAGATTCCATTACTTTTCTTAATGCAGTTTGGGCATCTTTTGTCATTGATTCTGCTTCATCAAGTATTATTATTTTGAATGGAGGAGATGGATAATTTGGGTCTTCAGTTGTTGTTTTTAATTTTGTAAAATTAATAATTTTATTTCTTACAACACCAATACCTCTTTCATCTGAAGCATTTAATTCTAAAATATTTTGTTCTAATCGTTTAAAACCATATAATTCATAACATAATGATAAAGCTGAACTGGTTTTACCTACACCAGGAGAACCCCATAATAATAAATTAGGCATTTCAAGTGTTTTAGTTATATTAATCATAAAATTAATTATTTCATCCTGTCCTATAATGTTTTTTAATTTTATTATTCTATATTTTTCAATCCAAGATGTTTTATCATTTTCAAATGCATATTTTTCATTATTCATATTAAGTTATAATAATATTTTATTATTTAAATTCAATTTTTATTTAAAAATATATTTAAGCGTTTTATTGTATTATTATTTATAAATAATATTTAATATGGATACTGTAAATTTAGTAAATAAAACTTGCAATGAAATTACTAATAAATTATTTAATTCATTAGCAGATAATTCAGATAATATTTCACCAAGTGATAATATTGTTTCAACTAATTTTCTTATTTTTGGATATGAATTATCACTTTTTAGCATTTTCATAATTGTTATTGTATTAATTGTTGTTCTTAAATTCCTTTATTCTTGGTTCTTTAGTTCTAAAAATGAAGAAATTGTAAATATTACAAAATCAGATAATGTATCTTCAAGTGATAGTGATGATGAAGATAATAATTCTACAAGTAATAATGATTAAATTATTACTATTAAATAAAAAAATTTTAATTATCTATTTTCAACAGTATTCATAATCTTAATTTTGAATTTAGTTGAAATAGTTTTACCATATAACTTTGGAAGAGTTTTTAATAATTCTATCATATTATTAACTATAAATTCTATTTTTTCATCAATTGTTATTTCATTCAATAAATGACAAGACATATCAATCTTATTTTCAACATTTGCTTTATTAAATGTTTCTTCATTGTATTCAATATCTTTTTTTAAATCATCAATAATTATATTAATTATATTCAAATCAAAAAAAGATGATTGATATAAATATACAATTGCTGACAATATCTTATTTGATTTATCTTGTTCATATTCTTTCATAATATTATCATACTCAAATTTAGTATAATCTCTTAATAAATTTTCAAATGTTTTTTTATTATTATCATCATCAATATAATACATATCTTTAATACTATAACATAATCTTGCAATAAACATTTTATTAGCTTTAATTGTTGATTTTAATTTGTTAAATACCAATACAACAAGTTCTTTAAATTCTTCAATATTATTAAATGTTAAACTTTTAATATTATTAACCGAATTATCAAAATTATTATTATTAAGAGTATTTAATGATTCCATTATTACAGATTTATTAACATTATCCACTATAGATTTTTTTAATACACCATTATTTTTATTTTTTTTTTCTTGCATTAATTCCCAAGTATTATTATTTAAATAATTCATAATAATCTCATTATTTGTTTCAACCATATCAATGGCCTTTGACAATTCATTACTATCAAATGCTTCCATTATCAATATACTATTATTAAATTAATATTTTTAAATAAATTTCAATTTTTATTTTCTTGTATAAATTGTGCTCTTCTTTCCAAAATATTTATCCTTAACTTCCTTCAAATTACCCTCATCCTTTTTGAATACATAATATCTATATAAGAAAGAAATATCCTTATATATTTTATTAATATCACTTTCATCAGTGTAAAATGAATATGTATTTTTAGAAAATTTTATATTTCCTAATTTATTGCCATTAGTCTCATTATTAACAACATTATTTAAATAATTTTCACTATCATCATAAATTGTTTTAAAATTTTCACTTTCAATTAATCGCATATTACATTTTTCTTTAAATGACTTAATCATAAAATCATGATCAACTATATATTCAGAAACAAATTGCTCATCGTCATAAATCCAATTTAAATGAACGTCAATTGTATCTCCTAAATGTGTTTTATTATTATCATCATATTTCTTTTTTAAACCAAATATCATTTTTTTATTTCCATTTTCATCGGTATGATTTAAAATATATTCATTATTATTCTTTAATAATTTTCTTATTTTATCACCATCCATTACTTCAAATATTAAATAACCTCCTGGTCTTAAATAATCATTTAAATTTTGACAAAAATTGCTCCAAGAATTTTCATTCTTTAAATAATAATGCAATGACATACTTGAATTTGCTCTATCAAAATATGTTTTATTATTTTCTCCAAAAAATTTATTAAATAATTTTATTTGGTCTTCATCCATTCTTTGTATTTCTGGAGATCTTAATTGATCTTCATATGTTAATAAACAAGTGGCATCGCCTTGAATAAATGACATTGGAGGAAAATTAGCATATTGTTTTTTAAATTTTTTATATCTACTTAATGCATTATTATGACCATAAATTGACTGTTTAACAGGTTCAATACCAACATAATCTTTTACAGATGTATAATAAAACTTTTGTATATCTCCACCTCTGCCAGAACCAAAATCAATTACACGATATTGCATTTCATAATTATATAGATAATTTATATAAGTATAAATAATTTGTGTTTTTACCCAATTTTGAAATTGATTAAATGGAGCATATCTTCCTTTATCTTTATAATATTCTTCATCTTTAATAAAACTTTTTGGTCCTTCATCAATTTTACTTCTCATTTCTTTTATATATTTATCATACTTTGAATTATCTTTTAATTCCATAAAGTCATTATCAGTTACTGGAGACATTATTGTTTTCCAAATCTTATGTGCAACCGCTAAACTATTACCATAATTTGTTTTATATTTTTTAACTTTTTCAGTTTTATCAAATCGTGTTCTCATAGGGGTCCATCTCATATAATCATTTAATTCTGTAATTCTATCATAATAAAATTCCACAACCGTTTTATCATTAATTATTTTACCATCAATTGACCTTACATTTCCATCTTCATTTATTAATAAATAACATCTACTTTCTTTTTTATTCATTGAAAATAGTTCTGGTTTTTCTTGACCTCCTATTTTATTTCCAGCATATAAATTACATATATAATAATAACTTCTTTCATCATTTGTATTTTCTTCAACTTCATCATCATCATCATATGTTTTAATTGTGTCGTCAAATACAACCAAAATTTTATTAGTTTTTGGGTCTTTTTCAAATTCAATATAAAAGTCAATTGAATTCATATTTTCTGGTTTCCATTTTAAATCAGATAATTTTGACTTTTTTGCATTTATTTCATATTTTTGTTCTAAAGGTTGATAAATTAAACCATCTAATTCATAAGGACAATTCATATCTTTATCTTTAGTAAATGTATTCCACAATAAATCAGAATAATAAAATATTTCATTATCTTTTAAACCATAAACATCTACAAAATATTTTTTTCTTACAATTACATTATTTTTTGACTTTTTTAAATTACTCATAATATCATCATACATTGAATACAAATTATTTTTATGAATATTTAATATTTTATTCATATTATCTATATCATCTGTCTTAATTTCCTTAAATTTTACATTTACTTTATTAATATCATTAATCAATTCATCTGTTACAGATAATCTTTTCATTAATCTTGCTTCATTTCTATAATCAATACCAGACAATACTAAACAATCAAACACCATATACAAATATTTATTATACTCCTGAATAAATATATATTCTCCATCCAATATACTATTATTAAATTTACTATTAATGTCAATTCCAGTGTCCTTCACATTTAAATTATTTGATATTAAAAAACATCTTTTATCTTTAACAATTAACATAAATCTTTCACCATCTGATTTATCAGTCACAGCATAATTATTTGGTAAATTATCAACGGTTTGTTCTAAATCTAATGAAACCGGTTGTCTTCCTAATAATTTTATTATTGTTTCATTACTTCCTAATAAGTTTTTATACAAATCAATTATTTCAGTATTTTTTTCTACACTTACAATATTATTGGTTTGTTGAACTATTTTAATAATATTTTCACTCAATGAAAACATTTCTTCCATAGCAACCTTTTTATCACTTAATAAACATTCTAATTCTACTTCATTTTTTGATATAGCATCTTCAATGTTATTAATATTATTTGCTTGTTTTACTGATGTTAAGTCAAATCTAAATACATTTTTATTCTTTGTAATAAAATAACTGTTTCTACTTTTAAAACGATACAATATTTTATATTCACCTTTTTTAAAGTTTTTATTTACATTTGATAATTTACTCTTTTCTTCCTTTGTTAATTCTAATTCTTCATCCAATTTTATTTTAATGTAATAATTCAATATTGTTATATATTTATTAACATCTTTCACCTTTTTAATAACCTTTAAATTATCATTATTCTTTTTACCAATAGCAAGTTTTAATAATGTGCTAAAAATTAATTCATTTCTCTTCTTACTAAACATTTTAATATAATCATTTATAGTATCAACATTGTCTACAGTTATTCTATAATTTTCTAATACATTATCTTTTGTTTTACAACTTAAGATTATGTCTAATTGAGTGGAATTACTAAACTTATATTTATCATTTTTAGAGGTTATTATATTTAATACACTATTTAAATTATTAAATCTTTCTAATGTTAATAAATCTGTTTTTTGAAATAATGATAATTCTAATTCATTCTTACTTTTATCATATTTATCTATAAATTTCTTAATTTTATCAATCACTTCTTTTTCTAAAGTATCCAATATAACCATATTCTTTATTATATATATAGTTATATATTAAAATCAATTTTTATATTTTATATCTATAATATCACAAAAAAAATTGAAAAATAAAATCACTGAAGTTTCTAACATATTAGAGTTAATTAGCTATTTTTATTGTAATTTATTAAAAATGTCCGGTCCTATCTTTGTTCAAACTATTTTCACCGTGAATGGTGAGAAAAAGACTGTTAACGCTCTTTCCAAAGGAAACTCATATATGTTGGATTTCAACTGTGTGGGATACAAATCTCTCAAAAGTTCTGATGTAATCAGTCATGATGGAAAGGAATATTTTCTTTCCAGAAACTTTCTCAATGAGAAAAAAGAGAGCCCCCCTTCCAACAAAGGAAAAATTTCTTTTGAAGAAAAAACATTCTTATTGAATGGAACAAAAGTTCCAATTTCATGTGTTTCGACAAAAAAAAATTCCTATATGTGTGATACATTTTCACTCACTTTTGGATTGTTGAATTCCGCCAAAACAATTGAAGCTGAAGGAAAGACTTACATTCTTCAGGATAAGTTTTTGAATGCCACTGAATTCAAGAGAATTGAAGTTTCAGCTCTCTTTGACAGAAAAGATGGTTTTCAAGGCTCAATCAGATTGACAATCCAAGGAAAAGAACCTTCTGCAGGAGGTTTGATTATCAATCAAGAAATCTTTGAAGAAAAAACTTTTTCTTCTGATGGTTTTGTTTGTTTAATTGACCACAGACCTTGGAAAATTGTTGTGAATGACAAAGGAATTTGGGCTCATCCTGTTCTTTATGGTGAAGTGTTTGAAGCTTTTAGAGCTTTAAAACGCCCAAGTAATGATGTCAGCGCTTCTGAAGAAGATGATTTTGATGCCAAACTCAACATTGATGGTAGTGGAGACTGGGCTTAAATGATTCACACTTGATGGAAAAACATCGCTTTTTAGCAAAAGTCCCTCGGTTGTGTATTGACAAAGTTTTAAAATTTTTTATTTATCTTGATAAACTTGAACGTTTTTAACTTTTTAAGATGATTTGAGTTTCACACTTTATTATGTTATAAGAATATATCGTTGCACGTCAGTTCTTGACATTCTGAAGTGAATACTTTAAAAATTTAGATTAGTCATAAAATAATTGTTCTTATAATTTAATGACAAGATGAATTTCTTAATAATATACTTTTATTTATTACCCTATTTTATATATTAAAAAATTGAATTAAATTTTATATATTTATTAATTATAATAATGTCAATTTTCAATACATTTAAGCCATTGATTTTTAAATTAAATGAAAGCACATTTAATTTAAAAGATATAGATTATAATATTGAATTTAGTAATGATAATTCATATCCATTACTTAAGTTAGGTTATAATCATTTTATTTTGCAAAATTTACACAAATATAATACTGATGGATTAAAAAAAAATCAAAATATAAGTAATTTAAAATATATCACAGAACCATTTACAATTAAAGAATTTACACCCGGAGAAAAAAAAAA
>Ga0206130_10002896_pt1 | contig 23282 bp, 17 predicted proteins | sample Helgoland_Spring_9_FD_148637 | JGI IMG/M metagenome (GOLD analysis project Ga0206130, IMG submission 148637) | Pelagic subsurface seawater microbial communities from Kabeltonne, Helgoland, North Sea - Helgoland_Spring_Bloom_20160512_1 | ecosystem: Environmental > Aquatic > Marine > Epipelagic ... | reverse complement strand
AGCGCAGCGCAAAAAGTGTTTGGACGCAGGGCGGATGCGAGAGCTGGTACGTGACAAAGGACGGGTTTAATACTAATAATTGGCCCGGCCCGTGGCTCGAGTATAAGCGTCGAACTCGATGCATAAATCCAAGCGAATACCAGTTTTATTAGCCCGATCGCGCCGGCAGGTGGGCTGCGCTTTGTCGACCTGAACGCTACGAATACCGGTTACAGTCTAGCCCTCCGCGGGCGGATCCGGATTAAGTATGTCTTGGGTGCGGAGCTCGAAGTCGCTGGCGTCGTGTCGCTCAAGTAGTTGCGACGATTTTGCACCATACGGGCGGTTCACCATTCGACCCCGTTTCACGGCAGGCCTCTGAGAGATCTCCTCCACGTACCGAGCCAGGTGGGTATAGGTGTGTGCCTCCAAAAACTCGGCGGCATTGTAGGCTTTCCCTTCAATCACTGAGCCGTACCAGGGGTAGATGGCCATATCGGCAATGGTGTACTCCTCGCCACAGACATACCTGTTGTCAGCAAGCCGCTTATCAAGGAGATCGAGTTGGCGTTTGACTTCCATGGTGTAGCGGTCAATGGCGTATTCGATCTTTACAGGTGCATAGGCGTAGAAGTGACCAAACCCACCGCCTAATAGTGGTGTTGCACCCATTTGCCAGAACAGCCAGTTTAAACACTCGGTTCTTCCCGCGTGATCAGAGGGTATGAACTCACCAAATTTATCGGCGAGGTAGAGCAGAATCGAGCCTGACTCGAATACTCTTAAAGGCTCCTCCTCACTGTGGTCAACAAGCGCTGGAATCTTTGAGTTGGGGTTGGCCGCCACGAAGCCACTTCCAAACTGCGAACCATCGCCGATATTAACCAGCCACGCATCGTACTCGGCACCGCTGTGTCCCTTTGCTAGGAGTTCTTCGAGCATGATTGTGACTTTCACGCCATTAGGGGTTCCAAGGGAGTGCAGCTGAAGTGGGTGCTTACCGACCGGCAATTCTTTTTCTTGCTGAGCGCCGGCCGTAGGGCGGTTGATGTTCCCGAAGGCTTGATTACTATTTTGCTTCCACTCCCAGACCTTGGGGGGTTCGTAGGTATCGCTCATGGGTCTTATTCCGTGGCTATGAGGTATTGGTTACAGTGTCACTTAATGGTGGTGTGAGACAAGTCTTTGATCAAGTTCGCTCAACGTACTGAGATTTAGGAATAAAAAGAGTGATACGACGATTGCACTGCCGCGAGTGTGAGTTAACTGCACCTATATCTTTAGGGTTTCACCCATTTACACGTTGCAACCTTTTGAGTCCTACTCAAGAAAGGGCGATTTGTGTCCACCGTGGCGGTGCGATTTCGAGATAATCAATGACTTACCTAGATTTTGGTAGGACCAAGTGGATTGCCCGAAACAGGCTTGAGCCTGTTTCGTCCCAGTGGGTTTCGCGCCACGGGCGCTCGGTGCCAAATGCTCCGGTAGTCGCATTTTGTCGAACTGGCGACCTCTACCATGTCAAGGCTCACAGAACTCGCTACAACACGTTTGGACTATTCGTAACTTAATACTTAGTAGTTCGTCATGACACATGTTTTTAATAAAAACATAACGAGGACTTAACTTTGAGCCTCAATAGTATGTGTCTCGCTATATAACTACTGAGGAATGGACATGAAGACAAAGCAGTTAACGCTTACCTCTCTGGCAATCGTTTCAGCATTGCTACTTTCTGCCTGCGATGGTGACAATGGTCAGGCCGGTGTTGATGGACTCTCCGGCTCGCCTGGTGCTGACGGTGTGGATGGGTCAGATGGGTCAGATGGGTCAGATGGGTCAGATGGCCAAGACGCCAACGCAGCTCTCTCACTGAAACTGGTGGGTAGCACGCCAGCACTTGCAGAAAACTTTGATGAGTCGGCAGCTGAAATTGTGGCCTACCATGTGGGAAATAAGACTGCTTTTTTGGTTAATTCGAACTCAAAGGCGGTTGATGTAGTGAGCCTTGAGGATATCTCCGCACCCGCTATTACAATGACGCTTGACGTCGCAGGTGATGTTGAAGCCGCGTTAGCGGATCTTGCGCCCGGTGACCTTGGGGCCGTTAATAGCGTCGATGTTTACGGTAATCATATGGCAGTCGCTGTAGAGGCCGATACGAAACAGGATACGGGGTACATTGCTTTTTACAACGTCGATGGTACCTATGTATCGGCGGTGGCAGCGGGCGCGCTTCCCGACAAGGTGGGCTTCAGTCCGGATGGTAAGTACGCGGTTGTGGCGAATGAGGGAGAGCCCAACGGAGACTATAGTAATGATCCAGAGGGTTCGATCACAGTTATTGACGTGTCTGGTGGTTTCGATGTCGCCGTTGCTGCGACTGCAGACTTCAAGGCATTCAATGCCGGTGGCAGTAAGTCACTGACGGGGCCGGTGAGAGTCTCCTCGAAAGCGGCGAGCGTCGCGCAAGATTTAGAACCTGAGTTCATCGCGTTTTCGGAGGATGGTTCGACTGCATTCGCCACACTCCAAGAAAACAATGCGGTGGCTATTGTCGATCTTGCTTCTGCAGAGGTAACAACGGTTCTAGGAATAGGCTTTAAAAATTACGGACTTCCAGGGAATGAGATTGACGCTAGCAATAAAGATGGCGGCGTAAATCTAAAGAGTTGGTCGATTTTTGGAACCTACATGCCGGATGGGTTTGATGCTTACGAGGTGAATGGCATTACTTACTTGGTCACTGCAAATGAAGGTGACGGGCGTGAATATTTAACCGATGCGGCCGATGAAGCTGATTGCTCGGCTCAGGGTGGTTTCTTGTTTGATGACGGAGATTGCTTTCATTACTTGGATGAGATCCGTGTCAAAGACCTAGATGCTAGCCAGTTTACTGCGGACTTAGTGGCTAAGTTGGGTGCCGATTTTCAGGATCAGGACAAGCTGGGTCGCTTAAAAGTGATTACTGACTTGGGTCTAGAAGACGCATCAGCCTGCGCGACTCTTCCTACCACCGGTCAGCCCATTGCGTTCCCCGATGAGACGCCCGTAGCCGGCTGTGTGTATGAAAACTTGTACTCGTTTGGCTCGCGGTCGTTCACTATCTGGGATACATCGACCGGTCGTCCCGTCTTTGACAGTGGCAGCGAGTTTGAGCGCATTACTGGCCAACAATTGGGAGGTTCCTTCAACGCGAGTAATGACAGCAATGATGGTGATGACCGATCGGATGACAAGGGACCGGAGCCTGAGGCGGTTGAGATTGCAACGATAAATGGCAATACCTTCGCCTTCATAGTGCTAGAGCGCGTTGGTGGTGTCATGGTCTACAACATCACCAATCCACAGAATGCTGAGTTTGTGCAGTACATCAACCCCAGAGACTTCACGGTGGATGATGACGCGGTCGAAGCAAACTTGGCTGGCCCGCTTGGCCCTGAGGATGTCAAGTTCATTACTCAGGATGGTGAAATGTACCTTCTGGTATCGAACGAGGTTTCTGGAACCTTGTCAGTTTACAGTGTGACAATGCTGTAGTTTTCGATTGAGGCAATGGAATAGTGTTATGGGTTTATTTGAACGTTATTTGAGCCTTTGGGTCGCGCTATCCATTGCCTCGGGCATCGCTCTTGGCACTATGTTGCCTGGCGTGTTCCAGTTTTTTGCGAGTCTGGAGTACGCCAGTGTCAATCTACCGGTAGCAGTGCTGATCTGGTTGATGATCTACCCCATGATGGTGCAGGTGGACTTCGCATCGATTAGAGATGTCGGTAAGCGACCGAAGGGGTTACTGCTGACGCTCGTGGTCAACAAGCGCTGGAATCTTTGAGTTGGGGTTGGCCGCCACGAAGCCACTTCCAAACTGCGAACCATCGCCGATATTAACCAGCCACGCATCGTACTCGGCACCGCTGTGTCCCTTTGCTAGGAGTTCTTCGAGCATGATTGTGACTTTCACGCCATTGGGGGTGCCTAGGGAGTAAAGCTGTAAGGGATGTTTGCCTATGGGTGCATCTTTTTCCTGCTGAGCACCGGCGGTAGGGCGGTTGATGTTCCCGAAGGCTTGATTGTTATCTTGCTTCCACTCCCAGACCTTGGGAGGTTCATAGGTATCGCTCATGGGTCTTATTCCGTGGCTATGAGGTGCTGCTTACAGTGTCACTTAATGGGGGTGTGAGACAAGTCTTTGGTCAAGTGTGCTCAACGCAGTGAGATTTAAGAATAAAAAGCGCGTTGTGACGACTGTATTACCCCTAGAGACTCTGGCTTGAGGTTTGCTTGATAGGGCCTTGATTTGGCAGGGCCAGGCTGATTATCTGCAATCGCCATTGCCTCTGGCGGTTGAGTCCTTCTGGCGTCTTCACTTTGCTGCGGCGGAACAAACGCTTATCAGGTCGGGTTTTTCGCCTGGCGACCTCGAGCGGCTTGTCGCCGAACATCGATCATGTTTCGAGCGTGCTGCAGTGCGTGTGCTGCCAAACGAGTCTCACCATAATATCCTCGCTGTTGCAGTTGCTCAGGGGTTGCAATTCCTCCTCTTACCGGAACATAAGCGGGCTAAGACGTTGTGGTAAAGGGTTTGCACGATCTTGCCAAACCTAACCTTCCGACAGCGTAAATAGATCGGTATTGCCGCCTTTGGCCACCACATTGTCCGTGCGCGTTTTCTCTGAAACAAATCGCTGCAAGTAGTGAGGCCCGCCAGCTTTAGGTCCGGTGCCTGACAAACCTTGGCCTCCGAAAGGATTCACTCCAACGACAGCGCCAACGGTATTGCGATTGATATAGGTGTTACCCACTTGCGTGTTTTCAAATACCATTTGGGCGAAGCCGTCTATCCGGCTGTGAATACCCAGGGTTAGTCCATAGCCTGACGCTCTGATATCGGCCAGCACATCTCGTAGCTCTGATCTCTTATATCGAATTACATGCAAGATGGGTCCGAAGACTTCGCGTTCTAACTGGCCGAGGAGATCTATTTCGTAGATTTGCGGCGCAACAAAGTGACCGCTGGTTAAATTGGGGTCGAGCGAAGCCTGCGACAGAAGCCGCCCCTCCCGGCGCATTCTATTTGTGTGCTGTTCGATAAGCTGCTGGGCCTCGGTGTCAATTACAGGTCCCACATCGGTTCTGAGTTCCATTGGGTCGCCAACTTTGAGCTCCAGCGTTGCTCCGCAAAGCATGTCGATCACTGCGTCGGCAATGTCCTCCTGTAAATAAAGTACGCGCAGAGCACTGCAGCGCTGCCCCGCGCTTTGAAATGCCGAAACGATAACGTCATCGACAACTTGCTCAGGTAGCGCTGTTGCATCCACGAGCATTACATTTAACCCACCGGTTTCGGCGATGAGTGGAATGATAGGACCATCGCGGGCAGCGAGTTGCCGATTGATGCCTTTCGCGGTTTCTGTGCTGCCCGTAAAAGCCACGCCTGCAATACGGTCATCAGCCACCAGAGCAGCTCCCACACTTTTGCCACCGGGCAGAAGATGCAGGATATCCTCGGGGATTCCGGCCTGATGCAATAATTTGACTACATGAAAAGCAATCAGTGGAGTTTGTTCTGCAGGTTTTGCTACGACCGCATTACCGGCTACGAGGGCAGCACCCACCTGTCCCATGAAAATAGCTAGGGGGAAGTTCCAAGGACTAATACAGAGAAAGACGCCTCTTCCGTGGAGACTAAGCTCGTTAAGTTCTCCGGTCGGGCCTGGAAGTTTTATTGGATCGGTAAATTTCTCCCTTGCCTGTTGTGCGTAGTAACGGCAGAAATCGATCGCTTCGCGCACTTCAGAGAGTGCGTCTTCAAGCGTTCGGCCTGCCTCGGATACGATGATTCCCATCAGGTCCGGTATTTGCGCCTCCAGTAGCTCAGCTGCTCGCTCCAGACACTCGGCCCGATGATGAGCGCCGCGCAGATCCCAAAGGGGCTGTGCGGAAACGGCTAGTTCGATTGCTTTGTCCTGCTCTTCTGCGCTGGCTGATGCCACGAAACCGGCGGTTTCGCCCGAGGCAGGATTAATAACGGGTCTTAGTTCGCTCGTTAAGGACTGACCACCTACAATCGGTCTCGCTTCCGTGTCTTGCGACAGTGACGTTAGTCTCGAAAAGAGGTCTCTGACCACCGACGCGTCGTTCAAATCAAATCCCATTGCATTGAGCCAGGGTGCGGACTCTTGGGCGTATAAGTGTCTTGGCAGAGGAATCTTGGAGTGGCGTCGCTGGGACACAGCGAGTACCTGTTCGACCGGGTCTCGGTTGAGGTCGGTCGCCGACACGCTCGCATCCAGAAATCGGTTCACAAAGGAGGTGTTGGCACCATTTTCTAGTAACCGTCTAACGAGATAGGGCAGTAGGTCCTTGTGATTGCCGACGGGAGCATAAACGCGGATTGGCGTACTTGCGTCAGACTTGGACAGCTGGGCGTAAAGTAATTGACCCATCCCGTGCAAACGCTGGAATTCAAAGTCACTGTCGCCCTGGGCCAGCGCTTTGATCATTGAGATGGTATGCGCGTTATGGGTAGCGAACTGTGGAAATACAGCACCAGCCGCACCCAGCAGTTTTGCCGCGCAAATTTGGTAAGAAAGGTCGGTGTTGCATTTTCGAGTAAATACCGGGTAATCGGGTAGTCCCAACTCCTGTGCGTGCTTGATCTCCCTGTCCCAGTAAGCGCCCTTTACTAGCCGAACCATCAAACGCCGATCGGTTTCCTTCGCTAGAGCAATAAGCCAGTCGCACGTCGCTTCTGCTCTTTTCTGATAGGCCTGTAGGACAAATCCCAAACCGTCCCAAGCGGTGAGATCTGGGTCTCGAGCCAGAGCTTCAAAAAGGTTAAGTGAAATATCCAGCCGCTCTGACTCTTCAGCATCAATCGTTAAGCTCAGACCGCCCGCTCTTGCCATCTTGGCCAGTTGCTTAACCCGGGGCAGTAGCTCTGAAATAACACGGTTATATTGGCTGAAGGCATACCGTGGGTGTAGCGCAGAGAGCTTTATGGATATTCCGTCTGCGTGAGTGATGTCACCCCCTGTATTGGCGTCCGCGAGTACACGAATTGCCTCGGCATAGGCATCAAAATAACGTTGCGCGTCGATGGCGGTGCGAGCGCCTTCGCCCAGCATATCGAAAGAAAAACGGGTGCTGGGGCTGTTAGCTGCACGACCTTTACGGATGGCCTCCTTAATCGTGCGCCCCAACACATACTGACCTCCCATGATTTTCATGGCTTGCAGGATTGCCCGCCGGACGACAGGTTCCCCCAACTTTTTCGCGAGGGTTTGCACCCAAGAGTCCGGGTCTTTGGTGGTCTCATTTCCCACGGCCACGACACGTCCGGTCAGCATGAGCCCCCAAACGGAGGCATTCACAAAGCGAGATGAAGATGCGCCTTGATGAGACCCCCAGTCTCCTGAACGGATCTTTTCTGCGATAATCTGATCGGCCGTCGCTTCATCGGGTACACGCAGCAAAGCTTCGGCGAGGCACATGAGAGCGACACCTTCCTTGTTTGACAGTCCAAACTCTTGGAGGAACGCATCTAGGGTGCCTGCTTCATGGCTACGCTGACGACAACCCTCGACCAGCAGGGTCGCTTGGTCGCTAATGGCGGTTTTTGCCGCGGAATCTAGGCTGTCTTCCTGCAACAAGCGGTTGACCACTCTCTCCTCGTCTGCATGCGCTTGAGCCCGTATGTTGTGCCTCAGTTCTTCTTTCATGAAAGCCTGCCCGCTAAAAGATATTTAACTCTGAATTATCACTATAATGTGCAGTTTTAGTCTCTTATATAGGCATTTGTTCGCTATAAAATATTGTAAAATATAAAAATATAAAATTTTATGCTGATATAATACCCGGCATGATATTAGACCGCATAGACCGCAAAATTCTTGAGCTCCTGCAGCAGGATGGCCGCCTATCAAACGTGAAGCTCGCGACTCAAGTGGGACTTAGCCCTACACCTTGCCTAGATCGTGTTCGTCGGCTGGAGCGCGAGGGCTACATTTTGGGCTACGTTGCGCTGGCCAACCCCCAAAAGCTTAACGCCTCGACGGTCGCCTTTATTCAGGTACATCTAACCAATACTAGTACCGCCAATCTGCGTGAATTTTCAAGAGAGATGCGGTCGCTGCGAGAAGTCGAGAGCTGTCACATGGTGGCTGGCGGGTTTGATTTTCTATTGAAGATCCGCTGTTCAGACATGCAGGACTATCAAAGATTTTTAGGCGAGAAACTAGCGATGATCCCTTTGATCGATCAAACCCATACTTACGTTGCAATAGAAGAAGTTAAGTCCGAAACAGCAATAAGCCTCGCAAACCTAGCATGACTCTGCCCTGTGGGTTTTGAGCGCTACCTTTTCGAGGCAGCAGTAACGCGCTTTTAAACGCCATTAATCAGCCAGCTTGGAAATAAAAGTATGGCAACTGACAATGGGCTGAGCGACTCTAAAGACATAAAACATTTTGGGTAAACCCTATGGCAGCCGATAAAAAGATCGAGATCTTGCGACACGCAATAGAGCTGATTGCCGACGAGGGTTACGGCAGTTTAAGCATGCGAGCCTTGGCAAGAGCGAGTGGAATGAAACTAGGTGCGCTGCAATACCACTTTCGAACCTGGGACATATTACTGACAGAGCTGGTGCATTACATTGAGTCTGAAATTACCTCGGCGTTTGAGTCAGGTGGCTGGTCCGGTGATGATGCCTCCATTCGAGATTTGGTTGAATTTATGCTCGATGAGCATGTTGGCACGTTAGATGGGTTGTTTAGCGATCGTCTCTGGGCTCAATTGTGGGCGATGGAGCAGGTAGAGCCCCTCGTTTCCGACTTACTCGAGGATGTTTACGCCAAGTTCTTATTGATCTTGGAGACGAAAATCGCGACCTACGGTGTCAAGCAGCCACGATCAGAGGCATTGGCCATTTTGAGTATGATCGAGGGCGAATCATTATTCATGGGGGCAGGTCGCCGCTGGATGACGGACCGATCATCGGTTCGCGAGGTGATTCTAAGTTTTGTCGCCCAGCGCTACTCACGCGCGTGACAGACACAACCGACCGTAGCAGACCGGATTAGGTCATTTTTAGACCGTCTGCTCTTCGACAGCGCGATAGGCGGCGTCGAAGGCCGCATCCATCAGCGGCATTGCTTCCGAGTCTGTGTTGGCCACAGAGATACGACCAAATTGTGCTCGACCAATTTCATGAGGCGCCTGTCCAGGCTCCCAGTCGGGGTCATCTAGCTTTACGTAGGGGTAAGCGTATCCGTGGGGTATTCGGTTGACCGTAATTGCCTGAATATCCGATGCATGATTAAAGCCATATTGCCCGAGCATCGATTGGAGTTGAGCCCGGATCTTTTGTTCGTAGTCCTCGAAACGTGTGCTGTATATCTGCGTACGAGCCAACCGAAGTTGATCTCGTACTGATACACCCGCGTCGGGTGCGCCCTGTGACATGGGGGAATGCATCATAAACATGACCATAGGGTCACTGGGATCTCGGGGAGGTTCATAACCACCCACGCTCACCGTGGGCGCGCAGCTTACCCACTGAAAGGGGTCGTAAGGGCATTGAAAAAGCGTGGCGCCCGCCTGTGAAAAAGCCTCTCCATCACGCAGTTGCACGTTGGCGTAGACAAATGGGGTTTTGACGCCATACCGCAGACCCTCTTTTTGTGTCTCCGACATTTCAGGGCAGATATCAGGGATGAGACCGTTATAACAGGCCATGATGCAATGCGATGCGGTGACACGTTTGGCCTCTCCTCGCTCAACATAGTCCACTTCCACTCTCGACGAAGGTAATTCTCTGACCCCAACCACCGTACTGTTAAGACGCAGCCGCACCCGATGATTCTCCCGGTCCAGCGCGTCGTAGTTGAATCGCGCTGCGACGATATTTTCCGGGCCCGTGGCCTCGGGTGCCGCCTCGGGAATCAAGTGTCGGACTAGTAAGCGGGCTACCGACGCATTTCCGTCAGGGAACATTCGTGTATACAGAAGACTGTCGAGAAAGGCGCCGCCTATTTTAGCTGTGGCCTTACCGAACCACCCCATTGACTTGATACCGCTTCCTCCGCCTAGGATGGCTTCTCCAACTGTTAAATTCCAACCTGACATGCCACTGAGGTGGAGGATAATCGCATTGAGTATGGGTAGGGTAGAGGGTAACAAACCCACCTTATCCACCAGGTATTGGTTGTAGCTTACCGAGTTGATGTAGTCCCACTTCTCGCTCATGGATAGCTCATCCAGGAAATCTTGCTTGCCTCCCCAGAACGCGGTGAGTTTCCTCTTCTCGTCTTCTGGTAGGGGAAGGGATGCAATGACGTCGTCGTAACCGTCCGCACCAAACATCACGTTATTCCAATTTCCACTCACCATGGTATGACCGGCCTCCCCAGGAAGTGCCACACCGTTGTTGGCATCCAGATTCCCCACCAGAGCCAAGTCAGCGGCGGTGCGCTCGGCCATTAGGTCAAGGAAATCCTCATTGAGACCAATATCGCTCATTAGCTGGGCCGCTTCATCGCTGTAAGATAGCCACTCAATATTCTGAGCACCGCCAAGACTGACCATCATTCGGCCGTCTTGATGAAACTCATTGCGTTTTGCATGCCCGCCAAAATCGTCGTGGTTGTCCAAAATAAGAATCCGCGCATCCGGCCCCATCTTTTTCTGAAAGAAGTGCGCAGCGGCTAAGCCGCTCATGCCTGCACCCACAACGGCAAGGTCGTAGTGTTCGTCCAGTGCCCGATACGCACTTGGTTTCTGTCCACGCCAACTCAGGGCATGTGCGACCTCGTAGGAGCCCTCATGGCTGCCACGCATACCGGTCTCTGTGGGTGGGTAGTAGCCAGAGAAGTTTCTCGATTGAGGGCCCGGAAGTGCCGCTGTTTCCACCGGCGAAGTCGACTTTTTGTCGCATCCTCCGAGAAGCATTCCTCCAGCTCCTATAGCGATGCTCCCGACTAAATCCCTGCGCGTAATTTTGTAGCTCATTGGTCAACCTTGCCAGCATGTCAAATGACATGTTATAACCTGTCACTTGACATGTAAAAGCCTTTGTCCGGGTTCAGAAAAGATTTAACAGGATACGGAGAATAAGAATAAATGCAGAGCAACAGGTCGAACACTATGGTTGATGCATCATTTGATCGCAGTCTTAATCAATTCGGATTTTTCACGGTTATTCTGTGCATCCTTACAGGTTTTGCGGCGGCGCTACTTCCTTTGGATGCGCCCGCTGGAGCCAACGCGACAGACGCCGAGCGGCTGGCTTGGCTCACGGGAAATATGGGGTCGTTTGTCGCGGGCTGGGTGAATCAGATCATCGCAATGCTAAGCCTATCAGGCTTCTTTCTCGCTATTGCGTTGCGCGCCCGTCACGTTGCACCGCTAAGGGTGATCCTCGCTGTCGGCGCAGTGGCTATGGCCACTATGGCATTTGCAATTCCCAAGTTCATGGCAATTTGGACAATTCCCATGTTGGCTGAGGCATCAGTCACCGGGGGCTCGGGTTCCAAAATGGCTGAAACACTACTCCCGCTGCTAAACGTGTCCATACCCTTTTCTCTGTATACCTCTTTCGATTACCTCGGATTTTGGCTCTACGCACTTTTTGCTGTCCTGATGATGGGCGCGGTAGACCGTGTGGACAGACTTTCAACCATTGCAGCTGCGTCGCTGGGCCTGTTTGGCCTGGGCTTTCACGTCGCTCTGATTTTGTTGCTCACCGGCGTGATTGGCGCTGCCGATATTGAGATCGTGTTTGGACTCACATTCATACCCCTCCTCTTTTTACTGCTCGTCATGCTCGCCATTTTCAGGCGTGACCGAACACCTTTGGGAGGGTGACTCCCCTAACTCGAGAGCGTCTACAGACGTCTACATGGGGATGTGTTTACCCCAGCATATTTTTCCCTTGCAAGGAGATAAGACTATGAAAAATATTAATAAAAAACAGATTTCTATTGTTATCGCGGTGTTATTCACAGCGAATTCCGCCTTCGCACAACTCGAGGAAGTGTTGGTTACGGCTCAGAAACGTGAGCAAAGCCTTCAGGAGGTGCCGATCTCGATCAGTGCTGTGAATGAGGAGCTGCTTGAGCAAACAGGCGTCAATACGATTACCGAAGTCATTCCGATGGTCGCTGGCTTAAGCGGTGCTGACTATGGTTTAGCGACCAACACCTGGGCCATTCGCGGTATTGGTAGTAACGACTGGACCATTGGTTCGGAACCCTCAGTCGGGGTGTTTATTGATGACGCTTACGTGGGCCGTAATATCTTTGCGACCAGTAACTTTTTTGACATCAATCGTATCGAGGTGGTGAAGGGTCCTCAAGGCACGCTTTTTGGAAGAAATGCGGCCGCAGGTGCGATCAGTTTGGTGACAAATAAGCCGGGTGATGAAGATGAGCTCCACCTCGGCTTGTCGATGGGTGACGAAGGTCAGCGGCGTTATGAGCTAGTGGGAAACTGGGCGCTCAGTGACTCGTTTGCATTGCGTCTCGCCTATCAAAACCAAAAGTGGGAGGGAATGTGGACCGAGGTAAACAGCGGTCAAGAAATGTATACCGAGAGCGACGTATTGCGCTTATCGGCTCGGTGGGATATTTCTGACAGCCTCGAAGCGCTTTTTAAATACAACAAGGGCGATGCCGAAACAAACTACACCAGCGCCGTAAGCATCCTTACCAATCCTGCTCAACCGGGTGTTGAGTACCCGGATCGTTTTGCCATTAACCAGCCCAACTTTGAGCAAAATAAAGACGACGGCTTTGGCTTGCGCTTGACCTGGTCGTTGAGCGAGTCACTGACCTTGGTATCGATAACAGACTCGCGAAGCGGTGAAAATGATTACTTTGAGGACGTTGATGGAACAGCCGACGATCTTACCATCGACGAGGCTGTCTTTGGCGTTCCTGGCGGGGCGGTGGGCGGTCTCGATATACCCGTGGGTCTCGGAGGTGATGCCGACTCGTTTTATCAAGAATTTCGGTTGAGTGGAGGTTCCGAGGCCATCGACTGGTTCGCAGGCGTGAGTTATTACAGCGAGGATTTAGACAATTCCCGATGGGAAGTTGACTACGTAGCCACCGCGCTCGGTTTTCCGGTCGGAAGCCAACGCATCTCCAGCAAAGCAGAAAATGAATCAATGGGGATTTACGGCGACATCACCTGGCAAGCATCTGATCAACTAGCACTGACCGCGGGCGCTCGATGGAGCTCCGATGATAAGGACTGGTGTACAAACACCTTACAGGATGATTTTGGTGAGGCTGGCGGACCGACGCCTGGCGAGCTGTGTGAGACAAAAGAATGGGATGAGCTTACCTCGCGCTTCATCGCTCAATACAACGTTAGTGACGCCACAATGCTGTTCGCGAGCGTTTCGCAGGGCTACAAGGGTGGTGGTTTTAATACCTCAGTCGCTGACTTAGATGGTGATTTTATTGCCGAGACCATCATCGATTTCGATCCTGAGACCAGTACTGCCTACGAGCTAGGCTTCAAGTCGACGATGATGGAGGGGCGGATGCAGTTAAATGGCTCGTTCTACGTTATCGACTATGAGGCGCTGCAATTCGCGACTTTGACACTTGAGACGGGGCTACAAATCGCTAACGCGGGAGACGTCGACTCGCGAGGCTTTGAGGTTGAACTCAATTACGCGCCCAATGACAGCGTCCTACTCATGGCGAACTATGCGAACTCCGAAGCGGAGGTCGGTTCTGGAGTGCTCGATGGTCAGACCTTGGCGTACGCACCCCAATCGACCTATTCGCTAGGCGCTATGATTGACCAACCCTTTGCCAGCGGCACTCTCAATTGGTTCGCCATGTACAACTACACAGGCGACTATTTCCATGACATGGATAACTTCTCGGAAGAGGATGGTTATGGGGTCATGAACGCCAAGGTTACCTACGTGCCCAGCAGTGAAGCCTGGGACTTCGCAATCGCAGTCGATAACCTGACTGATAAAGATTACGCGACGCTACGGGGGGACTTTGGCTGGGGGCCTATGCTGCATTGGGGTTACAAGCGCATGATTAGAGCTGAATTGAACATGCGTTTTTGATCGGCTTTGTGTCTGCTTACATAGGAGTATTCAATGACTAAACGACTGACGTTCATCCTTGTATTGGCGGTTACTTTAATGACTCCACTCTCACAAGCTGACTCCTCCATATTGCCACTTAGGACAGAGTCCTTAATGACGGAGCCACTGCAAGCATTGCCACCCTGGCCAGAAAGCATGCTGATATCCGGTGAAAGTGCTCATGGGCAAAAAGTGCTTCATGAGGGCGAGTTTGTTGTCGTCATTTACGAGTCAGTGCCTGCTGTTATCGGCATTAATGAGCCTTATCCGTACGATGAGTTCGTGCGGGTGCTCGAGGGGACAGTCGTCCTGACTTCCGTCGCAGGCGATCGTCAGGTCTATGGACCGAATGATCATTTCCTGGTGCCCACGGGGTGGATGGGCACCTGGGACATGCCTACACCTTTTCGAGAGTTGGTTATTGTAGAGACTGCGGCGTGGAATCAAAGCGAGAGCACTATTGCTTCCACGTTTGGCTCCAAACGCCCCACAGGTGAGGCTGACCCTGAGGTACTGCCCTTGCGGGTGGATGCACTGCTAGAAGATACCTTGGAAGCATTGCCACCGTGGCCAGAGGGTGTTGTTGTCGCTGGGGTGAATAAGCATGCCCAGAAGGTGTTGCATGAAGGGGAAGTGGTCGCCGCACTTTACGGTGCTGACGCGGCTCGTCTAACGGTGGCCGCACCGTTCCCCTACGATGAGTATGTCCTTGTTCTGCAAGGTCAGGTAGTTCTTACCTCCGAGGATGGCAGCAGTCAGACCTTTGGTGTCGGTGACGGCTTTCTGGTGCCAAAAGGGTGGACAGGCACCTGGGATATGCCTGAACAATACCTTGAAAAAATTGTTGTGGAGACTGCTGCTTGGAACGAGGCAGAGGGTTAAGCCATTAGGGTGATAGCTGTATGAAAAAAGGCGTTAAACGAGAGATATCGCGTCGAGATTTCCTCGATGGTGTGGCTCTGGTGGCTGGTGGTCTGGCGCTCTCTCCCTTAAGCAGTTTGGCCGGCTCTGGTCAGACTTTTTCGCATGTGGGATATCCACCCTCGCTGACTGGGATGCGGGGTAATCATCCAGGCTCTTATGAAGTGGCGCACGCCTTGGCCCGACACGGACAGCGTCCGACCGACTTCGCACCCGTTGATATCATCTATGACTTGGTGGTCGTGGGTGCGGGTATCAGCGGCCTAACCGCAGCCTACCTCTATAAAAAACGCGCCGGGCCAGACGCGAAAATTCTGATACTCGACAACCATGATGACTTTGGTGGTCACGCCAAGCGCAATGAGTTCTCTCTTGACGGTAGGACCCTACTGGGCGTGGGTGGAAGCCTTAACTTGGAGCAGGGAGCCATGGGCGATGCAGCTCTGGCGTTGCTCGAGGAGATCGGTGTTGACTTTGCTGGCCTCAGGCAGGCGATTGACCCGCAATACATGATCAGTGACCCCTTGGCCGAGCACGGTTTGTATCTCAATGCCAATGACTTTGGGGCTGATAGGTCTATCAATGGTCCCTGGAATCTCACGTGGGCCGGTTTTGGTGATTTTTCTACGGCAATTCAATCGCTCGAGTTGGCAGCGGCGGATGAGGCCGGATTGATAGCCCTCATTGCTGCACAGACGGACTTTTTGAAGGGCATCCCTAATGAGGAGCGAGAACAGTTCCTGCATGAGACCGCCTATGCCACGTTCTTGTCGGAGCGAGTCGGCATGTCCGAAAGCGGAATTAAAATTGTAGAGCCTTGGATTAAGGCCCTGTTTGGCGTCAGTGCAAAAAGTGTTTCGATTTACGAAGCACTGAAAGCAGGTGCTCCGGGCGCAACCAGTGTGACACCGGCTGCGCCGGATAGCGCCGAGGCTGAGGAGGTTGACCCTGATCTCTATCGCTACCCGATATTTCCCGACGGGAACGCCTCTGTCGCCAGATTATTAGTTAGTCATCTTGTTCCAAGCGCGGTGTCGGGCGATGCCGCCGAGAGTATTGTGACGAGAGTCGTTGATTACGGTCGTCTCGATCGCGAGGGGGCTAGCGTCCGATTGCGCCTGAATTCCACTGCTGTGAACGTCACAAATCGAGACGATGGATTGGTTGATGTAGCTTACGTAGTTGACGGCAAGAACAGGGTGGTTCGGTGTCGTTCCAGCATTCTTGCCGGGTACGCCGGCATGGTGCCAAGTCTTTGCCCTGACCTTCCCGTTGAGCAGCGGCAAAACTTAGCCTATGGCGTAAAAGTCCCGTTTATTTGCACCAATGTTCTTTTGCGTTCTGGGGCTGCGGTGCGAAAACAAGCCGTATCGGGTTATCAGTGCCCGGGATCGTTCTACAGCCTCGTGGCCTCGGCGCCACCGGTGAGTCTCGGGGGTTATGAAGCTCCGACCGGGGATGATGACCCGCTGGTTGTGTGGATGATCAGTGCACCTGCACCCGAGGCTACCGGCGGAGAATCAGCCCGTGATCTATGTCGGCAGGGGCGGCACCGTTTGCTCTCCATGTCGTTCGATGAGATTGAGGCCGCTACCCTAAGCCAGCTAACCGGTATGTTTGGATCTTCGGGCTTCGATGCTAAGACGGATGTCGAGGCGATCACCGTCAATCGCTGGGCGCATGGGTACGCCTACGAGTACATGGATTTACACGATCCAAAGTGGCCAGCAGGGGAGGCCCCTCATGAATTGGCAAGGGCGCCTATTGGCCGAATCAGCATCGCCAACTCCGATACGGAGGCACACGCGTACGTGCAGTCCGCGATCGACGCGGCGATCAGAGCTGTGAACGAGATCTTGTGACGAAGTCGACGTGTTTACTCCGTAGGTGACACATTACAGCAAACATTTTTGGTGACTTGAAAATGCCAAAAACCGAATACAGAGCGAGGTGAGATAATGGCGTCATCGATTGGTCATATCCCTGCTGAAGCAGCGGCGCAATTTGGCAATAAAACAGCACTGATCTGTCCTGATAAAACGCTGACATTTAACGAACTGAATCGGCTATCTAATTGCTTTGCTAACGCGCTTGCTTCTCTTGGAGTCACGCCAGGTGATCGCGTCACTCTCTATTCAGGTAACTGCTGGGAATGGGTGGTTAGCTATTATGGCGCGCTGAAAACAGGAGCGGTGATCAACCCTATCAATGTCATGCTCACTCCGTCAGAAGTGGAGTTCGTGGCGAATGATTGCGGTGCCACCGTCGTCATAGCCTCCCGCGAAAAAGCCCTATCGATCGCGGGCGTAAAAGCTCACTCCAGTGTTAAACAGTTGATTGCATTTGGTGACAGTGCATTACCCGATGACACGCTCTCATTCAACGATTTACTCGCGTCCGCAAGCGACGAGTTCACTATGGGTGAGATCGACCCAGATAGTTTATCTACCATCGGTTATACCTCTGGTACGACTGGCCATCCGAAAGGCGCCTGCCTTTCGCACAGGAGTATCGTTCTCAACGTGGCGATGACGGCGCTGATGCACCAGCGCTCTGACCGAGACACTGTAGTCACGGCACTTCCTTGCCCTCACGTATATGGCAATGTGGTGATGAGTGGTGCAGTTCAGTCGGGTATGACCTTGGTGTTACACCCCGTATTTGATGAACAGGCCGTGTTAGAAAGTATTCAGACACACAGAGCAACGATGTTTGAGGGTGTGCCAACGATGTTCATGTTCCTGCTGAACCATCCGGACTTAGATCGGTATGACCTGTCATCGCTTCGTTGTTGTACCGTGGGTGGGCAGACCATGCCCAAGCCGAAAATGGAGGAGGTTGAAGCGCGCTTTGGCTGCCCTCTTATCGAGCTGTGGGGAATGACTGAGTTGGGTGGACTCGGAACCACATTTGCATCTAATGGCCCGGTGAAGCACGGATCAATCGGCGTCGCACTTCCTTATACAGAGGCTCGGATTGCCGACGCTGAGGATCCGAACAAAAGCCTACCGAAAGGTGAAGTCGGGGAGTTGATGATTAGGGGCGGCATTGTAATGCAGGGTTATTACGGCAATGACAAAGCGACACAGGAAACAATCGAACCCGATGGCTGGCTGCACACGGGGGATCTCGCCTCCATGGACGATGATGGCTGTGTGTTCATTGTGGATCGGAAGAAAGACATGATTCTCACTGCAGGCTACAACGTCTATCCGGCAGAAATCGAGCGAGTGGTTGCAGGCCACCCGCACGTCGCATTGGTCGCTGTGGGTAGCATTCCTGACGCGGAAAAAGGTGAGCTGGCCAAGGCGTACATTGTGCCTAAGGTTGGTGTAACACCCTCCGCACAGGCGATTATCGACTATTGCCGCGAGCACTTGGCGGCTTATAAAGTCCCTCGGGCCGTTCAGTTCGTTGAAGATCTGCCGAAAACCAGTACCGGGAAGGTCATGCGCCGTGAGCTGCGAACACTAGATGAACATTGAGAGTCGGGTCTTGTGCATTTTTAAGGTCGGACATTAACTGAATCAGGACAGTACCCTTTGGTATTTACGGTCGTTGACGAGATCACGAGATGAGCGAAAAGAAGTCTAAGAGCCCTGATTCAGCGTTACCTATTCTTATCCCGCAGCATTTTCTCGACGGCGAGGGACTGGTTATAGGTGACCCGGCGGAGTTCGACGATGAAGGTATAGCTGGTGAGGGCGAACCCTTAGGTTTCAGAACGCACAATTTCCATACAGGCAATATCATAGTGTCAGTGTATGAGTCGAAGCCGGGCAAGGTCAGAATCGAGGGCGCTGTCTATGATGAGTTCATAACGGTTCTAGAGGGTACTTTGATTTTAAGGCCCGACAGTGGAGGCGAGTACACGTACAAAGCTGGTCAGTCGCTGATAGTGCCGAAGGGCTACACAGGCGGATGGGAAATGCCTGAGTGCTATCGAGAGTTAATTGTGGTGGATACCCAATTCATGGAAGAGCAGGATTGAGCCCATGATGTATTCATCTGTGCGGTGCTGGACAATCGGCCCCAAAAAAATAGGAGGTAGGACCAGCCAGATTGAACCCTGCGGGCGCCTTCGCGTTGTTCTGGCGGACTAAACGCTCCTAAGGTCGCGTTTGTCGACTGGCTTCGCCACCCTCAGAGTGTGGTAAGCCTCCAAACACAAAAAAGCCCGCTATAAGCAGGCCTTTTTTATGTTTGGTAGGACCAGCCAGATTGTCTTCAATCGCCATTGCCTCTGGCGATTGAACCCTGCGGGCGCCTTCGCTTTGCTGCGGCGGACCAAACGCTCCTAAGGTCGCGTTTTTCGAACTGGCGACCTCTATCATGTCAAGGCTCTAGCTACTCACCAAGACACGTTAGGACACGTTGAAAAATACCACGCGCTTCGCGGTATTTGAAAATTTTAAAGAGGAAATAAAGTGCACTACTTAATGCACTTACTCGTTGATTTTGAGTTGAGTATCTACCCAATTGCGTGGAGAGACCTTATTCGTCTCTTTGAATCGACGCCGAAAGTTCGAGGGGTTCTGGTAGCCAAGTTCGTAGGCGACGGCATCCACTGAGTTGTCTGATAAAAGCAAGCGTTTTGCTATGTCGTCAACAGCGCGCACTTTAAGCTCAGTAAAACTCGTCCCTTCTGATTCCAGTCGTCTATTGAGTGTTCGGACAGACATGTGTAGATGCGAGGCGCAGTCCTTCACTGTAATTCCAGCCGGTGATTTAAAACACAGTCGATGCATTACGTGATCGGTAAAGACTTTAATGTGCTGTTCAGAGGCCACCTGCATCCGGCGACCCAAATCTTGCATGGATGAGTTCCAGTTTTGCTCGTCAAAGAAAGGTGAGGGTGTATCAATTAGATTGGTCGGTAGCTCCACCGCATAGTAAGGCGTCAATCTGATGCGGTTTTTAATCGCTCGGGGCGCCACGCTAATCGAGTCAGCGATTTCCTCTCGCAGGCAATAGGTAATGGTCGACTGCTCTTGGCCAACAACATCCGCGATGTAATTGCTGATAACAATTTGCGCAACAATGACATGAAGCGCCGTTAGCTCTCCCAAGTCGGTATCAAAGTCCACGGACAGCCGAGTTACATCGCCATAGGTGCGCATATCGAGCTTCCAGTAGGATGCTTCCAGCTGGAAGTACGAAACCAAAGCGCTGAGTCCGGCACCTAACGTGGGGCTCGACATCATGGCGAGACCAACGGGCCCCAGAGCGGCGATATTAGGACCCGAGTAGACACGACTTAAAAACACCTCTTCGCCCAGTAGCGCCCTGACATTCCGTATGACTTGCAGAAACTGATCAGTGGGTAGGGTGGCTGTATGCCACAAGTCATTTGCCGTCAAAGAAGTGCCTTCAAAGAGCAATCGGTCGCTGATACCGCGATTTTTAACGTCACGATGAATAATGCGGGCATGATACGACTTAATCATAAATAGAAAATTTGGCGTTAAATGACACCCTATTGACTCATAAAGAGACAGTGAAGAAAAGGCGACTACTTCAACATGCGCCCATGACAGACATGATGGAGTCAGTTGTGCCTAGGATTATATTTGTTCAAGCAGATGGTTCGCAGAGTGAAGTAGAAGTGAGCAGAGGACATCAGAGCGTGATGGAGTTTGCTTTGGAAAGTGGCATCGGCGGCATTGATGCAGACTGCGGTGGCAGCGCTGTTTGCGGTACGTGTCATTGCTTTGTGAATGACCCTCACATGTTTGGAGCGATTGAGCCCAATGAAGAGGCCATGCTGGGCCTACGACCCGACAGAGAGAACAATTCGAGGTTGAGTTGCCAACTCTCGTTATCGGATGTTTCAGCAGACACCACCATCACGCTACCCGAATTCCAGATGTAAGGCTGAGGAGAAAAAACATGAACGCACCCACACACCCATTTGCCTCAGATCTGACCCTCCCGCTAACCGAAATCGATGTTGCCGACCCAAAGCGCTTCGAGCTCGACTGTTGGCAGCCATTGTTTAGCCGTCTCCGAAAAGAGTCTCCGGTTCATTATCAAACGGTAGGCGATCTCGGCCCTTTTTGGTCCATTAGCCGTTTCGATGACATTGTCGAGATCGAAAAGAACGCTGAGGTTTTCTCATCGGAGCCATCGATTGCCATCATCGATCCACTTCCTGAGCTAGACATCAAAAACTTCATTGCAATGGACGAGCCTAGTCACAGCCTGCAGCGCAAAGCATTCCAGCCTGTTGTCGCGCCAAAGAATTTAACCGAGTTTGAGTCGCTGATTCGCAGCAGAACGCGTGCCGCGCTCGAGTCATTACCTGAGAACACACCCTTTAATTGGGTGGAGCTGGTTTCACGGAATTTAACGACCCAGATGCTCGCAACACTATTCGACTTCCCATGGGAAGAGCGACAAAAATTATCGATGTGGTCAGACGCAGCCGTGTCTGATGAGCGCATTACCGGCAAGGCTGATCTAACATTGGAAGAGCGTCAGTTGATGGCTGTTGATATCTTCGAAAGCTTCTCGAAGTTGTGGCAAGAACGCTTGGATGATGGCGTCGAATCATTCGATCTGATTCGTTTGATGCAAAAAGACCCCAACACCAAAGACCTTATTAACGACCCCGTGATGTTTATTGGCAATTTGCTGTTGCTGATTGTCGGTGGCAACGATACGACACGTAATTCAATGACCGGTGGCGTCATCTTTTTTAATGAGAATCCCAGTGAGCTTGAAAAGGTGCGCAACGATACCTCCTTGATTCCTTCCATGGTGTCTGAGGTCATTCGCTTTCAAACGCCGTTACCGCACATGCGACGAACCGTTACACGAGACTTTGAGTTCAAAGGCCACCGCATGAAGGAGGGCGATAAGGTGGTGCTTTGGTATTGTTCTGCTAATCGGGACGACGACGTGATTAAAAACCCCGATTCGTTCGTAATCGACCGAGAATCACCGCGTAATCACGCTTCATTTGGATTTGGCATTCACAGATGTATGGGGAATCGTCTAGCAGAAATGCAGCTTCGTGTTCTGTGGGAGGAGTGTTTGGACCTGTTTGAATCTATTGAGGTACAGGCTGAGCCAACGAGACTCAGTAACAACTTTGTCCGCGGGTACTCAGAGCTTGAAGTGGTCGTTAAGCGGAACTAATTGTCTTTACCGATGTCAGTGTTTGCCAGTTTGAAAGAAGTCGTCAGGGTATTGAATGAGATACGGCAGTCTCGTGCTGCCATTGGCTTCAAAATGCCCGCACTGGATGAGGCGATTTCCCTTGGGGTGATCTTTGAAGAGTCGGTCCGTAGGCACGGTAACTTGCCTGCCCTGGAGTTCGAGGGGCGCAGGTGGACGTACACCGAGCTGAACCAGGAAATCAATCGGCTGGCGCATCTACTAAAAGCGCAGGGTGTGAAGCAAGGCGAGGGTGTCGCCCTGTTTATGGAAAATCGGGCCGAGTTTGTCATCTCGTTGTTGGCCCTTACCAAGATTGGAGCCCCTGCGGCACTCATCAACAATAGCCTGAGCGGCGAAGCCCTGGTGCACTGTTGTAAAGTGACGGACGCCAAACACTGTATCGTAGGTGACGAGCGTGCCGATGTGCTGGCGCCCGAGTTGGCTAGCTTGCCTTTTGGCCAGGGTCATGGGTCTTGCTTGTGGATGAAAGACGCTGTTGATCGCAAAGCCCCACTCTGGGCGATCGACGCCAGTCAGGCCATGCAGGGGCATTCTGATCTGGACCTGCCTGAAACCCGAGGGATCCTCGCCGGCGATGTGGCGCTGTACATTTTCACTTCCGGTACAACGGGCCTGCCCAAGGCCGCAACATACAAGCACCAGCGCCTGGTCACAGCCGCCAATTTATTGGGCAAGCTTACCCTGCGACCCAAACCAGGCGATCGGCTATACCTTTGCTTGCCGATCTACCATATCACCGGCCTGGGCCCCGGATTGTGCGGTTTTATCGCCGCTGGTGGCACGGTTTGCCTGCGTCGGACCTTTTCAGCCGGCAAATTCTGGAGTGAGGTGCAGGCCTGGCAGACCAATAGCTTTGTATACGTGGGAGAGTTGTGTCGTTATCTGGTGACACAGGCTCCCAGTGATGCTGAGAAGAACAACCCGCTGCAGAAAATGGTGGGCAATGGATTAAGGCCTGACGTATGGGATGAGTTCAAGTCCCGCTTTGACGTGGATCGCATTTGCGAGATTTACGGTTCCAGTGAAGGCAATGTCACCTTTCTTAATCTTCTGAATAAGGACCGCACCATTGGGACCACGTCTG
>Ga0206130_10002894_pt1 | contig 23286 bp, 20 predicted proteins | sample Helgoland_Spring_9_FD_148637 | JGI IMG/M metagenome (GOLD analysis project Ga0206130, IMG submission 148637) | Pelagic subsurface seawater microbial communities from Kabeltonne, Helgoland, North Sea - Helgoland_Spring_Bloom_20160512_1 | ecosystem: Environmental > Aquatic > Marine > Epipelagic ... | reverse complement strand
TGGTCTTTAACAGATGATAGCACGCTGAAAAGTTTTTCTAAATCTATTCTAGTTTCTAACGTATCCAAACGATCAAAGCGCGAGTTAAATGGAATATTACTCTTTTCTAGATTCTCAAAAGCACTTTTAGAGGCAAGTCTCACGTTGCCGTAATCATCTATAGAAAAAACCACAAGTTTCCGATCTGTTCGCCAACCAGAAATGTTTTTCAAATGATTTTTTATACTCATTTTTTACGTGCTTATACCGTATAAGCTTTAATAAACTTATCAGCATTCTCACGCTTAAAGTTTTTTGCTGCCTTAATTGCATTACTTGATATCTCATTGTAAAACAATGAATTAGTTGATAGATTTTTGAGAAACTCTGTTACCACTTTCAATTCATTTTTTGAAAAGCAAGCACCATGCTCATATTTTTTAGTATACTCATACAATTGACTATCTTTAGAGGCTATATAAAGTGATGGTATTCCATAACTCATTAAGTTATAAGATTTGCTTGGCACACTACCTTTACTGGTTGTTTCATCCAAAATAACAACACCAACATCTGCAGCCGATAACGAATAGGGAAACATGTCATCAGTTTGAAAAGGTAAAAACACACAATTTGGTAAATTTTTTTCTTTCACCAATTTCTCTAACTTAGATTTTCGGGGACCGCGTCCTATAATCTGAAAAAGGATTTCAGTATTATCTTTGAGTACTTCAGCAATCTCAATTAATGTTTCTACATTGTGTGTTACACCAATATTACCAGAATACTGAACAATAAATTTATTTTGTAATCCATGTTCTGTGATGAAAATATTTTTATTTTTTTCTGTCTTATTGTTTTCTTGGAAAATAGACCAAATAGGACGTACCAGGACTTCCCTATCTGTATAGGCTTTTAACAAATCAGCCATTTTAGTACTTATAGTAAAAATTTTAAATGCTTTTTTAAAAGATTTTTTATTTAAAAAAGCCCAAAACTTATAAATAGGATGGGAGTCTTTCATACCAGCTATTTTAAAAACATCTGGGTACACATCCCAAATAACCATGCTAAATTTATGAGGTAAAACTAAATTTAACAAATAACCCATTGGGGGCACAGAAACAAAAAAAACTTCATGCTTTCTATATTTTGTAATTAATAACCACCACATTAAAAAAAGAGCTTTCAAAAAAGAGATGATTTTTTTTAATGCAGGGCTTTCTTCCCATTTATTTATTTTTTTTAACTCGATACCATTGTTTAATTCTTCCCCCTGCACATGCACGGAACCTGTCATTAAGGTAACATGTTCAAACTCTTCATAAAATGCATTTGCAAAACCAATTGTTAAATAATTTGCAGCTTGATTTATGATTACTATTTTTCTGTCTTCTATTTTCATTCAAATACTATTTTACCAAAGCTTCACAAATTTCAAGATAACGCTTGGCTCGATCATTTGATGACCCAAATAACTCGAGTCTTTTAACTCCTCTAGTCACTAAATCTTGTTGTAATTTGTGAGATTTATATAACTCAATTATCTTTAGTGCAATGTCATCTGCATCCATTGAGTTTACATAGAGCGCAGCGTCTTTACAAACGGTATGCGCAAACCCCATGTCACTGGTAATTATTGGCTTCTTTAATTTCATGGCTTCGGCGTAAGAAGCCGAAAAACATTCTAATAGCGTTGGTAAAAACATGGCGTCGCATTCTTTATATAAGGAAGCGCCCTCTTCTACTTTTATTGGCCCTATATTTAAAAGTTGTCCTTTATATTTATCAACAATACACAACTTGGCCATATCTTCTTTTGGCAGTGTTACAACAAATACAATATTTGTGTATCCTTTTTTTATTAAAACATCTAATACCTTTGGAATGATACTTAGGTTTTTATGGGGATACCAAGCAGATAATGTTAACAATCTAAATTCGTTTTTTACTTTAGCAGGGAGTTTTTTAGGTGCTACTTTGGGGCTTAAATAATGCTCACTTATGGTATTTGAAACCGTAAAGACACTTTTTTTAGATAATAATTTTTTAACCCTTTCTTTAACATCATCCGTTTGCACCACCAATGCATCCGCATCTCTTTTCAATATGTATTTGGCATATATTTTCATTGATTTCCACCATAATTTTCTTTTGAAAGGAATAATTTGAAAATATGGTGAATCAGAATAAATATAATGCGGTAAATTGTAACCCATTACATGTTTTACCTTAGGCCTCCAATAAGAAGGGCCAGTTGTTGTAAATGCAATATCTGGCTTCCATTCTTTTTCAATTCTTTTTAAAAAATAATTATGTGAAGACAACGTAAACACTTTTGTAGCTGGTCTAAAAGGTGCGTCGTAAAAAGTAAAATTTTCAGGAAAAGAATCTTTGTTTATCGATTTTGAAATATTTTCTCCTAACACAACAAAATATTCATGTTCACGCATATCTTTGCATTCTTCAATAAAAGATTTTGCAACCTGCACGCCCCCTCCTTTAAACGTAGAGGCTGTATTAATTAAAATCCTCATTGCTAATTATATTGAATAAATCTTTAGTTATTTTATTTCTGTCAAATAATTTCACCTTTTTTAAAGAATTTTCAGAGAATTTCTCTCTTAAACTATAATCTGTTATAAGATTATGAAGTTTATCAACATAAGATTTGTTGTTTTTAATATCAATCAAAAAACCATTTATACCATCATCAATTAAATCCGATGGTCCTGCAATGCAATCGAATGAAATACAAGCACATCCATAAGACATTGCTTCTGCAAGTGCGTTTGGAAAACCTTCAGAATGAGAACAAAAAGCAAAAATGCTTGAAGAATTATAATATTTAGCAACATTTTTAACTTTACCAATAAAAAAAATTTGATTTGAAAGTTTTAACTTTTCAACTTTATACTCCAATGCTTCTCTATTGGGACCATCACCTAAAAAGTGAAGTGTCCAATCTTTAGTGATTTCTGGATCAAGCATAGAAAAAAAATCAATTAATAAATTTTGATTCTTTTTACCACCAAGATAACCAACATTTATAATCTTTAATTCTTTTTTTTTCATGGGTAATACATTATGAGTTAATGTAATTGGGTTTGGTATTACTTTAATGTTTGACTCATAATATTTTTTTGAGATTATATTTTTTGCACTTTTAGTTTGTACTATTAAATTTTTAGTGTATTTGTAGAAAAAAGGATTTAAAAACCCTCTTACACCATCTAAGCTACTTAAAGGAGATGCTCTATTAAAAACAAAAATATCCTTATAACTAAGAAAACGACATGCTGCAATTACAAATGAATTGTGTCCCTCACCAAAGGATAGAATTTTATTTGGTTTTTGTTGGTTTAATTTAAATAAAAACCAAACAAAAAGAGGAATTAGTTTAAATAACTTGTTTTTACGTAAATAATCAAAGCCAATAACTTGAACGACATCGTTAATATGATAAAATGAATAGCTACTATTTAATGAAACAATTGTTATTTCAGTGTTTTTTTGAATAGCTAAATCATTAGCTATTATAGCAGCAACTCTCTCTAAACCACCAGATTTCTTAAGTGTAGGGACAACAATAAGTATCTTCATAATTTAACTAGTAATATTATTTTAATTTATTATTTGTTTTGGCTCCATTTCTTTGGCAAATCAAAATGAGCACCTAAAATTTCATCATATTCATTAGGTATAAATCTAACAAGACCATTAAAATGAAAAAATGTAAGCTCACCAATTAGTATTTGTCCGTTTTCTAAATAAAAATCAACTCTAACATGTGGAAAATCTTTTGATGCTTTTCTAGCAATGTCCAGTAGTAGAGAAAGTTCTTTAGGTTTAGGAATTGGGATTTCACTTTTTGGATGGCCCTGTAAAAAGGGTAAATTATTCCAATCGCAATCGAAAAAAGTAAATTTTACATCTACATTATTTGTTCTTTCTGATGCAACAAACAGGAATTTTGGTTCTCCATTAAAACAGAAAAACTTATAATCTTTTGGAGGTAAACCATCTTTAGTTTCAATTAATTTTTCGCATATTATTGCTGGAGGGATATCTTTATATACCCATTCGTAACCAGCACCAATTTGATTAGTTTTTAACCAATATTTTAATTCCTTTTTGACTTTAACTACATCCAGCTTTGCCTTATCATTACAAACTATTGTTTGTGCTGTACCGTGTGTTGACTTAAGAACAAATTTAGTTGGTAGTTTATCAAAATCAATTAAATCAACATTATCCCACACTCCATATATTTCATTCAAATAAACACCTAACCCCTTCTCTTTTAAATAATTTCTTACTTCTGACTTATCTGCACATTTAGTCATCATAGGATCATGATAATGTAATTTATACCAATTAAGCTTCTCATTGTAAGTTTTAGGGGAATTAAGATCTGGCCAATACCCAACTAAACGTCTTACTTGTATTTTTAAAAACAATTCTGGAGAAAAAAAAGTAGCAACTCTGTATAAAAAAGTTTTAAAATTATAGTTTAATTGTCTTTTCATTATTTTTTAGTTTATTTTCCTATATTTAATTCCCGGTTTGCTAGTAACGATAGTTTAAAATTATTTAATTTTATTAATTAAGGTTTCAATTATCCATTACTGAGCTAGTATCTTACTATTTACAGAACTACCGTATTTCTTCCAACAGCCAGATAAAAAATCTTAAGAATAAATTTTTCGTGCAATCTGTAGTTATTAAACATTAATAACAAACTTGGTGCATATTTAATAATAAATTTGAAAAAATTAATTAATTAAAATTAATTTCATTTGTAAGTTCATTTGATGATAAAAATTCTACTTCTGGCCATTTTCTGATTATTTCTTTTAATAAGCTTTCGAGATTACAAATATTATTAACTTTGTTATTTAAATCATATGTACCTACATAATTTAGTCTATGGGTATCAATTATGGCTGGTTTATTCCAAAAAAAAGCATTTGAAATCATTTTTAAACAATTCGAAACATCGTTAAAATCATTAGATGTCTGTGATGGCTCGAAATAAGCATTTCTAATTAAAAATGTTAATCCACTTTTGTTGTCAACTCCTAATTTTCTTAAAATAAGTTTATGTCTCGATTGATTTTGCTTCAGTGGCAATTTTTGGTATTTCATAGATTGTATTGCCTTTATCCCAGTTGATTTAATATCATCATATAAATCTGTTCCTAAAATGTAATTGTTTGCTATAAATGACGACGGAACACATCCGAAAATTTGACTGAAATTTTCGACCCCATTTTTAATAAATTCTTTTTTGAATTTCAAATTATCTTCGCTTGAATCGTCAAGAGCCGCTTGTATATTAACTCTATTAATTTTAGTAATTGGATTAGCCCAACAATTTAGTTTAAATAACTCTATAAAGTCTTCGTCATTTTCTCTAAGTTTACTTAACCACAATTTAACATTAACATGTTCCCTTCCATGAAATTGAGGTTCTAATAAATTTTCCGAAATAGCCTTTAACCATGTTTCAAAGGGGTCTACGCTATGGAATTTTTTTAAAGTTTCAGTGAAAATTTCAGAAGAATATTTTGAAAATCCGGATGATTTGATTTTTTTGAAAGCTGGATTTGATGTTACAACATTAAATGTAAAAATTGGATTATTGCCATTTATGTCAGTAAAGCTAGATAACACATTGAAAAGAGATTCAAGATCGGATTTAGAAGCAATAGAATCATAACGTAAATAAGGATTTGAAGCATATCTAGGGAATTTTGCCTTATATGAATCATAATCGGATAATTTCGGTAATCTAATAGCCCCCCAATCATCACTTTGAAATACCACAATTTTCCTGTTAGTTCTCCAACCCAAGGCGTTTGAAATGTTTGTTGAAAGTATACTTTTTAAGTTATTCATAAATTTTTCATTTTTGAGGGTTCCAAACACTTAAGAACTCCGCCAACTTGGAATGGGAAGAACTAGTTTCAAAGCAAACCTTGCCTTTTAAGCCTTTTTGTAGGGATTGTATAACTTCAGACATTGGTATAGATTCTGATGATTTAACTTCTGTTGCGTGAATTTTTCCTTTTTGATCTTTTATCATAAAAGACTCCAAACCTCTCTTTGTTAAGAAATCATTATTATCCCAGAAATAAGTAACACTATTAAGGTCGATACCACAAAAAACAATATGCCGATAGCCTGCCGCTATGGCAAATTGGACTAAACGGTAAACTGACCCTTTTTGCTCGTAGTTTAATCCGTTTTTTATTAATTTAGCTTCTATTTTTTTAATGTAGCTTGGATCAGAATGAAACTGGTCCATTTGACTCCTGGAATTCACAATATGACGTGCTCCACTATGCAATCTAATTTTATCGGTGATAGATGGAGGAACCTTGAATGGAAAACCTTGGTACTCCTGGACATGTACAGCAGGATAGAATAAAAACTTTAGTTTAGACAATTTTAAACGCTGATCATTGTAAAGCTGCTCGTAAAAATCAACATGCCAGTTTCTCTCCAAACTTGTTGCATCTGGAATAAAATCATGTATTAACCATTTATTCATTCCTACAGAAAAGCCTTTTTCAATCTCAAACCATTGGTTGTTGGTTAAACTATTAATAGAAGTTCCACCACCTAAGATAAAGAAACTTTTTCCTTCCTCCGCCTTGAATTCATTTGGGTTAATTATTCCAAAATCATATTTGCAAGACATTTTTTTTTGTAGTTTTTGAGCTTGGAAATCCCGAATACTATTTATAATATTCATTTTGCTAAAAGGGTATTTATATTGATCCATTGCCAAAGATAAAAACTGTTATCGTTTTCGCCAGTTTTATATTTTCGCCAAACCTTATCAACTTCGTTAGCTTCTGTAAAAGAATGTTTTTTAAACCGCTCCACTTGCTCCTCCATATAGTCTCTTAAATCATCAGCTAGCCACTCCCTTTGAGGTGTCTGAAGCGGTCGTTTGGGAGCAAGAGCAACATCATTACCTAGTTTTTTATTCATTAATTGACGTAACAGCCATTTACCCTGATCTCCCTTTATTTTGTGCTTTTGATTTAGTGAAAAGCCGAACTCTACTAATCGGTAGTCAAGAAAAGGTTCACGTAGTTCCGTGCTGTGCATCATGCTTACTCGATCGTTAAATCGCAAAGCACGAGGTATTTTAGTGTAAAAAAGATCCCGATACTGTTTGTTTTTTAAAGCATCACCAAACGGACTGGAATACTTTAAATTTCTAGATTTAGATTGCAAATCCCCGCTAATGCATGAGAATCGAGTAGGAGGAGTTTTAACACCCTGAACTAGGTTTTGTGAGTCACTGCGATAGTAGTCATAACCGGCCAATGTTTCATCAACTCCTTGCCCATCTAAAAGAACAGTAGTTCCTTTACTTCGAGCTAACTTAAAAATATTGCTATAGGCCAAAGTGGGAAACCCTCCAAAAGGCTCGTCTTGAAAATCGGAAACATTCTGAATTAGGCCAGGTAATGTTTTTACATCAAGCAAAACTTTATTAAGAGGCTTACTTGTGCGTTTAATCATTTTCTCCACCCAAGGTAACTCGTCATAACGAGAATCATCATTATAGAAAGTAAAGGCCTGAATATCTCGATTATCTGGAAAAAGCTCATGCACCAAAGCCAAAAGGGCCGAGGAATCTAACCCCCCACTGATATTAAAACCTACTGGTACATCAGAACGAAACCGCAATTTCACCGCATCACGTAAAAGATCCAAATATTGCTCTTCGATTTCGGCATCCACTTGCGGCCTACTAATATTTTCAACCCTATTCACAAAATTATACCAGCGTTCGACTTTAAAACTAGAGACTTGTCTATCATCAATTTTAAAACTTGCGATATGACCTCCAGGTACTTGTTGAACTCCTGACCAAAAGCTTTCATCTGGCATACCATAACTACCCGTTTTGAAATAATCTACTAAAACAGATTGGTTCATATCCTTGGAAACCCCCATAGACCAAAGCGTTTTAATCTCGCTTGCTATATATATTGTACCATTAGAAGCCTGATGATAAAACATAGGTTTAACACCAAAACGATCTCTACATAAATAAACCGAAAAACTCTGCATATCTACAATAATGAATGAAAACATTCCATTGAAACGCTCCAAGCAGAGTGGCCCCCATTTCTCCCAAGCTGCTAAAATAACCTCTGTATCTCCTTTTGTTTTAAAAGAATATCCTGAACTAAGTTCCGCACGAAGTTCTAAGTAATTATAAATCTCTCCATTAAAAACCAGTACAAAACGTCCAGAGTTAGAGTACATTGGTTGGTTTGAATATTTAGATATATCGACAATACTTAAGCGATTGTGACCTATTGCAGATCCCGATTTAAGAACCTTGTAATCCTGGAAATCAGGACCACGATGTTTTTGTGTTTCAAGGGCCCTCTCCACCCTTTGGTTAATATCGGATCCTGAATAATTAAAAAGTCCTATAATTCCACACATAATTTTTTATTTTAGTATTTATTTAATGTTTTTTTTGTCAAACCTAAAGTAAACTTCACAGGATATCGATATTATCGGGTTTGGTTTAAATTCGTCTTTGGGATAGCATTTTTTATTTATACTATCGCCTAACTCTTATAGAACTAATAAGCAACGTGATTTAGGCGAATATTTACAAAGTTTCTCAAAATAAATCCCACTTAGAGAAATATCTCGAGGATAAAAATAATGTGAGACAAACAACCAACGCTATTTCAAACATTAACACAATTAGTAATACTCTAATCTACTATACCGTTAGGTATAAAAAGTTGACTATTTTATATTAAAATTTAATTACTTGTAAGAAATATTTTGCACATTTTAGAGCATCGTTTGAGATTTAAACTTCTGTCATAATCGAAGTGTAGGTTTTAATTAGCTGCTTGCTTACTGACTCTTCCGAAAAACTTTCCAAGGCATAACTGCGGATGGCTTCAGGATGATAATTCTCGTAATCTTTGTATATACTTTCAAAACCACGAAAAATCAGTTCTGAGTCTGGGTGTCTCAGAATCTTTCCATTCGATTTATTTATAAAGCTTTCAGGGCCTCCGCTTGATGTTGCAATAACCGGCAATCCACTCATCATGGCCTCGACTAATGGTATTCCAAAAGTTTCGAGGGTCGAAGCTTGAACATAAACATGTGCATTAGCCATGATATCAGAGATTTCCTCACGAGACTTTTTCCCTAGTAATTTTATATTGTTAGTCTTACCATCAATACCCCAAGCTGTATTTGCGGCATCTGTGAGAATATTGTTGCCAATTAATAATAATTCCGCCTGGGGTCTTTTCAACAAAAAACGTTTAAACGCTTCTATTATAACCTCTATATTTTTATTTGTATCAAGTTTAGAGATGTGTATTATTTTAAAAAAATGCTCTTTAGCAGATTTTGAATTTGCTCTAAACACTTTTCCCGAAACAGGATTTGGTATGGCTTGCATAGGTAAATCTCTAATTTCAGGTATTATTGATTTCCAGTACTTACCCAAGGGATCTGAAACAGGAGCAAAAAAAGACGTAGTCCTAAAACATTCTATCACAGGCGCAGGTACGTTATATCGGGTGTAACTATATCCTATCGCCTCATGCAAATTCAAAACTAAAGGAATATTAAATCGAGTTGCCAAGTTAGTTGCTAGTTTAGCGCCAATAAAATCGGCCCGAACTTGCACCCCATATAGATGAATAACATCTGGCCTTCCTTGTATTTCAATAAATCGTATCAGTTTACGCTCCAAAAATTTATGCAAAAATTTTCCTAGATAAACATTCAATCCCATAAAATTTACACCTCTCCCTAAAAAATAATTTAAAATTCGAATCAGATTATCATAAGAATAGTCTTTTAATATTACTGAACGATTACCTTCGTATTTTTCCATCATAACATCTGACTTTTTCCAACTCCAAACTGATTGAGTTTTTTGAGCCAAAAAAGCTATCATATCTACATCCCAACCCTCCTTGCGAATCATTTTTAAGATTGCTGGGTACTTTCCATACTTTGGTTGACTATGAGTAGGATATTTATCTACTAAATATAACACTTTCATCTTTCATCAAATTTGTTTTGTACATAATCCGCAAACTGTTTTTCACCTTGAAACAAAGTTGACTTGCTCTTTTCTAAAAAAGTCGAATATGACTCCTTTAAGATTACTTCTAATGAGGTATTTTGGAGCGATTCATTGAGTACTTTAATTCCATAATTGGATTGTTCAAGTGCGTTAATATTGGTGATCATTTCAATATTTTCTTCCTCGGCTATTGCCAAAATGAATACGCGATTGCGCAAACAGTCCGTCACTGTTCCAACACCGGGCCGAATAAGAGCTACGGATAAAGATCGATACATTTCCTTATTGTAAGTTGCTACTCTTATCCATTTCGGATAATTATCTGGTAAAAGGTTGGCATCAACCCATACTTTACTAAAATTGGGCTTTTCTTTATTCAGAATTAGCTTTTCAACAAAAGATGAAAGTTCTGCCTTCAAAATAGAATTTCGACCTCCGCTAATCAATAAAGCACCTTTTTCAAAATTTGCTTTAGGCGCGTCTGATTTCACCTTTCCAATTAACCCCAAAGGAACTATTTTTGAAAAACTCCTTAATTCTTCAGAAACAAAAAAGTCGGCTGCTAAATGGATTGGACGATACTGAGCAATTAAAGATTCACAATGCGCTTTGTATTTCTTGTCAATGGCCGGCAAATCAAGATGCCAAAGAAAAGAACCCGAAAGCAAAGCATCTTGCCGCAACTCTAGTATTTCAGGTAGGTTATCGGAAACTATACATTGGAAGGTATCTAAATTAGGTAGTTTATTTAGCCATTGCATCCATTGATTTTTACTATTTAATGGACAACTTTGAGTGCGAAAAGGAATTAAATGCAAATTAGACATAGTGCCGTATATCTTGCTAAACTTTCTCAAACCGTCTTCCCTTGCGAAAAGACTTACTTCTAATTCTTTTTTAGCCAACTCCATACCATAGATATAGCAACGCTTTGTATGTCCAAAGCCATGGTCACAAGCAATTAGGGCTACCTTCTTCAAAGCCTATTTATTACTAAGATACCCCATGGTAGAATAATCCACATCTGCAAGACCATTAATAGCATTAGAATCTAGAAGTGCCCAACCATCAAAAACTAATTTTGGCTGCCCTTTACTAATCAACGAAAGGAAGTTTACAGGAATATTTTTTGGATGATTATTCATTATTAAAATAACATCCGAATCCATTAAATCACAATCAAGTTTAGCCTCGGCAACATTTGGTAAAAAACTACCCCAGTCTTTATAGGTTACAACATTATCGAAGCCGAATACTTTTGCGCCTTTCTCTAATAAAGCATTAGCTACGTGAACCGATGAAGACCCTCTTAAATCATTGGTTTCTGGCCAACCTTTGAAAGCTAGCCCTAGCACAAGTATTTTAGTGTCTTTCAAACATTTACCAATTCGCTTGGTATAACGCTCTACCTGAACAAGAACGTAATCTTGCGCTTCAACATTAACACTTCTGCCAGTAATTGCAAGACGTGCGTGGCCTGCGTTTCGGTCTACTGCAGCAAAGAGAAATGGATCTTTAGTTAGGCAGTATCCGCCTACTCCCGGGCTAGGAAGTGGAATACGATTTCTTGGGTATCCCTCATTTGCAGCCCCAATCAATTTAAAAGAATTTATATTGTAACGATCGCAAAGTAGTGCTACAGAATTGGAGAATGCAAAAGACAAATCCCGGAAGCTATTATTAATTAGTTTCACTAATTCTGCAGCCTCTAATGATTCTACTTGAACAACCGAATCAGTAAGCGAAGACCAAAGCTCAACAGATTTACGCGAGCACAAGGGAGTAAGTCCTCCTACGATTTGGGGTAAAGAACGTAGTTCCTCCATTGCTTTGCCTTCTGCTGTTCTTTCAGGAGAAAAGGCTAAGTGAAAATCAGTACCAGCCTTCATACCACTTTCCTTCTCCAAGATAATACAGACAATATTGCGGGTAGTTCCAACGGGAACGGTAGAACGTAACATTACTACATCTCCTCTTTTCAAGCGCTTTCCAATTGATGAAGCTACTTCTTCTAAAGCTTGAAGATTGGCATTACCAATATCGTCTACTGGTGTACCAACCGCTACTATGTAATAATTTACCAGTTCATCTTTGAGACTGGTTGTGAATATTAACCTATTTGCTTTTTGACTAGTTGCAACAATATCATTAAGACGAGGCTCAAATACGTGAATATCATTGTTTTTTAACCTAGAAATTAATGAATCCTGCAAGTCGACTCCGTAAACCTTGTGCCCGAGATTTGCCAGAGCAGCAGCCAAAGTGATACCTACGAAACCCTGTCCATAAACGGCAATACTTTTTTTAGCATCACGAGCGGAAGTAAGCAAGTCCACAAAATTTAACACATTAACCAGTTGACTCTTTTCGTTAACTACGATAACATCACGGAGGCTACTGGTATTTCTATTTTTATCAGCCAATTTTTGCTGAACTAATTCAATAATCTTATTGCTTGATAAATCTTCTTTAACTAATATGGGATCAACTGTCATCACCTCTGTGATGAGTATTTCCATACTCTTACCCGAACCTAATAATCGAATTAAGTCTCCGTCATTAAAAACACCTTTTACCGTTGAAAATTCATCTACCACTATAGCTAAACCTTTAACATAAGCCTTAGAATTTGCCATTTCTCGGACTACTTCAATTACGGTTGCGGATTCTAGCGCAACTACTACAGTATTCTTGAAAATCATATTGAAGTTTCTTCCCAGTTAAAAATCATGTATTTGGAATCGTTTAAACCAACTAAACGTGGTGAAGCAAAACGACCTCGGTAGTATTCACGGTTCAATAACTCGGCATCCGATAAATTACGATTTACATCGCCATGTAATTCTATTTTCCAGTTGGGCATTTCATTTTCTAACTGAGCGGCTTGATCTTCCTTAGATAGTTTGGTGAAATCTGCCAATTCCTTCATATGGCTGGGCTTTATAGAAACTGGACCATCTTTTGTTTCATCCTTCTCCAATATTGTAAAATGGCGTTCTATAACCTCAGCTCCTGATGCTATAGCAGCTTTCGAAGCAAAAATTCCATCGCGCTCAACTAAAGAATGATCTGAAAAACCAACTCTAGTCGAGAAACTCTTTAACCACTCTAATTTTGCCAAATGCATTTCGCTAAGTGGCGTTGGATAAATCGTTACACAATGCAGCATAGTATAATCAACTCCCTTTTCTTTCAAGACAGCAGCAGCCATTTCAATTTCGTTATTGAAGGTGGCTCCTGTTGATACGATTAATTCTTTAAAGTTGTCAGCTAGCTCTCTGAGTAATTGGAATGAAGCGCAGTCGTAACTGGCAACTTTTATAGATTCATAACCTTCTTCCACCAAATCATGAATACAATCTCTGGAAAAACAGGTAGTCATAGGTATACCTCCTTTAGACTTTACGTAAGCCACAAATTCCTTACTTTCTTCTTTACTTAATTCTAGGCCTATGAGGCGTTGATATTCATCTATAAAAGGACGCTTTATCGTAACTCGCTTGTCCTCTAACTTCAAACCCGTCTCAAATTGAGAACGGAAGCTCAAATTTTTTCCGTGAATATGTTGGATTTTTACATGAGTCGCACCATTTTCTAGAGCGGCATCAACCATTTTCTTTACCATTCCAAAATCGCCATTATGATTTTGACATAGTTCTGCTATTAATTTAACACTCATAATCTTGTCTATTTATTTTTTATTAAAAACCTTACTAATTCTAAATCTAAAGGACTGTCTATATCAACCGCAGTTTCTTCAGGCACAAGAATTGCCTTACAAGGATCACCTACTAGAGTGCCCTCTTCCATAACCACCGACCTCCGACTAGCATATACTGCGCCGGATCTTCTGTAAACAGATGGTAACTCTTGGCGGGGTCGCATGTCCTCAAATCCTTGATCAATATAATTAACCAACTGATCACCATTTATCAATCTCTTCATTTTAAAAGGATGTGTCGAAACCTTTACTGCAGTAACTGCACTTTTGTAAAAGAAATTACTTGTCATTACCTCCATACAGGCTTCTATATCTTCAATTCTACACAATGGGGCATTTGGCTGTATGTATACAATAATATCGTATTTAAACCCATTTATTTTCTCCATCTCTTTAATTGCATGCTGAACAACAGGTAGAGAAGTAATATGATCCTCTGCTAACTCTTTTGGCCTCATGAAAGGTACCAAAGCCCCATACTCTCTGCCGACCATTGCTATTTCCTCATCCTCTGTAGACAACACTACATCTGTATCAAATTTAACTCCGAGCGCCTTCTCGATCATGTGAGCTACAAGGGGCTTACCCGCTAATTCTACTAAATTTTTTCTATGAATACCTTTAGATCCTCCTCTAGCAATTATTATGCTACATATTCTCATAATTTCTTAGTAATGTGTTACGAAAAGCTTTAATAGAAAAATTATCATTAAAAACTTGTGAACCAATTAATATTCGTTTGTGTATTTTTAGTGAATCTTCCAGTACATCGTTTTGAAACTTTGCCAAAAATTCAGCCAACAATTGGGGAATGCCTGGAACTTGATAAATTGCACCATCTAGATTCTCAAAATCTCTAATTGCGGGAGATTTAACATTAACATTGGGAATTTTGTAATAAAGTGATTCAACCAGTTTGTTAGAAATTACTGACGATGACTTTTTCATTGATCCAAATAACCCAAAAGAAAGATGATATTTGTTTTTTAACAATTGTTTTTCTAACAAGCCGTTCGCAAAATTAGCATTATAATTAAAATTACACAAACTCTCTATCTCTAAAATTGATGCTAAATCCTCATATTTTTTTCCTTTTTCATAATTAACACCAAAAATATCCAATGTAAAATCTTGTCCTCCAGTGTTTTTAAAAATACTTAAGGAACTCAAAATAACATCAAGGCCATGAATTTTATTAAAAGATCCCCACCATACTAATCTTAGACCACTTAACCCTATCGATAAGTCAATAAGAGGTTTTAAATTGTTATTTGAAGCGTAAACTAAAGGTAAGATTAAATGATTATCTGTAAAATATTTATCATAACCTAGCGTTTCATAAATATGATTTCGATCAACTTTTGATAAAAAAAACACCACATATGATTTTCGTAAAATTTCAATTTCTTGAAGTCTCAATTTCTTAGCACCTTCAGAGCTTGCTAACAAGGAACCCCTATCATTTACTCTAATATCATACTCTGAAACATAAAAATCTATATGAACTTTTTTCCTAAAAAAAGTGCCTAATTTGAAAGCTAACCACTTACTATAGAACATCTGATCTAATATAAATATGTCTGAAACTCTAATAATTTTCAAACTAATGTAAAGTACGTAAAAAAATTTATACAAAGGAGTTAACAGTATCCCTAATCTTCCTTTAGGTTTTCTAAAACTATTAAATCCATTAACATATATTATGTTAAATTCACTGTTCTTGAAAAACATAAATATTTCTGTATCCCTTACAGACAAAAAATTACTTCTTACAATCACAATTGACTTCATTATCTAATATTTCGAAGAATGTATATAATTTCTTTCCAGAAGGTATATTTGTAACCTAATAATACACTTACTGCTATACCAATAGTTAAAAATGAAAACTTAATTGATAGAGATGCTGAATACAATTGAATAACCGTAAAAAGAATACCATAAAAAAAGATGTAAACACCACTAATAACTACCAATCTATCCTTTGCTAATTTTTTCCAATTTAAATCAAAAATAATAAAGTAGAGGTAATAAAAAGATTGCAAAAAATTGATGAATATGGCGAGTGCATAGGAGTAGGCAACTATAATCAAATCACCACTAAGAACAGCTAAAAATATAAAACTAATTGTCGTTACAAAAGAAATCGTTATGGATTTACTTAACAACTTTTGAAATCCCAACGCCAACATAATTCCACCAACACCTGACAAAAGAATATGAAAATATGCTGTTATTGAAAGTACTTTAAAAATCTTAGCTGCTTCCGCCCATTTATTACCATATAAAAGGATAAAAAACTCTTCCCCAAATAGCACAATTAATAAGCTTAAAATAAATCCTACTTGAGCCATGAAAGAAGTAAATCTTGAATAAGGTTTATAAGCCTCTCTTCTATCTTTTATTGAATTAAAAATTGGCTGTATAACAGGTGTAAACACCTTCGCCAAATTTGCGACGGGCTGGCGCATAAAACGATATGATATGTCATAAAGACCTAAAGAATAGGCGCCCATAAATTTAGCTACCAAAATTGTATCTAAATTATTCATTAGGTAACCTATAAACTGGCTGTAATAACCGTTTCGAACATAACTCCAGAATTGTTTTGGTAGTGTTAGTGATAAGCTAAAAGAGAATCTTCTCCATGATAAGAGTGAAAAGCAAAAAAACATTGATCCATGGTAGATTAACACCTTATAAATTAATGAGTAAACACCAAATTCATTAAAGGCTAGTATTATACCAATAACGCCTGATATAGTTGTTGAAAAAATGGTCACTACGCCTAACTCCTTGAATCTCTTTTCGTTTATTACTAAAGCCTTGAGAGAACCATTCATAACTGAGAAAAACACAACTGCAGAAAGCAATTGTAAATAAACTGCAAGGTTATTATAGTCAAAAAGGCGTTCTAAGAGATTAGCACTAAAGAAAAAAAGAATTGTGGCTAAACAGGATGTCAAAAAAAGGATGCTAAACAGTCCAGATAGACTATTTTTTGTTATTTTGTTTCCAAACTGAATTATTGCGCCGCTAAAACCAGCATTCCCAATTAATTGTAACAAACTAATTAGTATTCCACAAGCAGCTATAATACCAAACATTGCTGGTTCAAGCAACCTTGCCAGCACTATAGATATTCCCAATGCAACAATCACATTGATATAATTACCTAAAAGGACGAATTTACTTGAATTAATGAATTCTTTTCCTAAGTTCATGCTTGTTTATTATATTTTTAGTAAAAAACCCCTCTCTATCTGTACTTAAAACTGTGAAAAAGAATGCAATCAAAATAAACTTATTGTAATGGTAAGTTTCAAAGGAAAAATAAGGACTAAATAAATCCGTAGAAGTGGAATGAATAAAGAAAAATGAAAGCAGTAATAAACCCTTAATCAAGAAAAGTTTATTAGAGCCTATAGATGACTTAAACGCAATATTTAAAATATAAAATAATAATCCGCTATAAAAAAACAATCCAACAAGTCCACCAGCTAAGGCAATAGAATGATTTCCTGTATGTTGATCATAATATTTAATTCCATCAGCACTAAAACCAAATCCAATAAAAGGTGATTCCTTTAACTTTTCTAGCACAGTTTCACCTAAAGACGCCCGAACACCCAATATTTCTGTTGAATTTCCGGATGAGCTATATTCACTGCCAAAAAATCTTTCAGAATAAAGATTAACCCGACCACGAATGATACTAAATTCACCTATAACTGGAATAAAAATAAAACCAAGAAAAAGCATAATAATAGTAATAAAAAAAGTTTTTCTAGTAGTTAAATAATAATAAGGGATAATAGTTAATATCAAAATTGCCAATAGATAACCTCTTGATCCTGTTAAACTAATACTAAAAATAGCTATGTTTATCCAAACAAAAAATCTCAAGGAGGAAACCTCTTTGAATAATTTTAAAACTAGCAATAGAGGAATATAAATCAAAGGATACAACCAACCTGTGGTAGCTCTACCATTAATTTCTTGCTGTCCAGAAAACGTTTCTGACAAGCCAATTACACTCGCATTGTCGGCACCAAAGAGCTCATTAATGTGTAAGCCACTAAATAAGTAAAATAATTGAAATGCAATATTGACCAAAATGATTGTTTCTAATAAAGGTAGAAGCCTCAGAGCTTGTTTAGTGCTATTTATTAAAAAAGGAATTAACACGATAAGAGGAAGAAGGAAGAAAAATCTAATTATTAATATATAATTCATTAACCCAAAACCAGTATTGCTATCTCCTGTGATTCCAAACACTAAACCAATAATGAGTAATAATAACGCAAAACCAATAAATAATTCTAATGCTTTTTTGTATCTGTAAATATTGATTATCATTTTCCGAAAACTCCAATACTTTAGAGTTAAGGTTAATGAAACTGCCATGATGAAAGGGACATATGGAATAATTTCAAAATCTTTAATGAACATAAAATTTGAAGGGCTTCCAGCTATAAAAATTGTCAAGGCTAAATAAGGAAATATATTTTTAGTTTTAAATAAAGCAATGCATACAAACAATATGTATAACGAAGCTATGATTCCACTAGAAAAAAGATGCACACCACAAGCCGATCCAATTAAGAATAAAACTAGCATAATGTCAGAATTTCTTTGTCTTGTTAAATTCATCTAGTTAAATCATTTAATTCAGGTACGAAACGCATAACTTCACCTATCCTGTAGGGTAGCAAACCTATTTTTAATTGCCCCTTTGCCTCCCACTTATTCCACCAAAACTTTGAGAACTCTAATATTGTTTGGGGATTTCCACTGCCTAGATTATGGTACTTTGGTTCAATTGAACTCTCATTCAAAATAACTTCACATGCTTTCAAAAATTCATCTGCTACTAGATTTACATCAATAAAATCTCGTATTTGCTCACCTTTGGTCATCTCAAAATTCTCTCCGCTGAAAGCAGCTCTTTTAAGAGAAGGCCATAATCTAGTTTCTAACTCTCCTTCTCCAAATACCTGAAAAATTCGATGGTACGATAACTGAATTTTATGTTCGATTGCGAATTGATTAAATGCGATCGATGATAGAGCTTTTGATGCTGGATAAGTCTGGGTTGGTTCTAGCGGCGCTGTGACCGGAATAAAGTCATATCGCTCCCCTGACTTACCATACTCAAAGCAACTACCTGCCACTACAAACTTCTTTACACCAGCATTTATAGCTTTCTCAAATAAAATAAGTGGATCAATAACGTTTTTTTGAGTACAATTAGCCAATGTGTCATATGGGACATTTGCCGAATGAGCAGCAAAATGTACAACTACATCAACATTTTTAAAATCTTCTTTCTTTACCAAATTTAATTGCTTATTTAGCCATCTTGGCTCCTCAATCAAATCTACCCTTGGTTTAGAGTTCATTGAACGCTTTAAAGCTAAGACCTCATGGCCAGAATTCATTGCCTTATTTATGAAATGAGACCCTATAAAACCGGTTCCTCCCGTTAAGAATATTTTCATTAATTAAAAGGTGAATTAAATTCTTTAAAATCTAAATGCTGCTCATCTCTTATGGAAACAATCGGTTTATTCGTTGGCCATTCAAAGTCAATGCTATTCCATCGAATACCCATATCGCATTCCGGGCTATAAATAGAGGAAACTTTGTAAAACATTAATGAATTATCCTGAAGGCTCAAAAAACCATGAGCACAGCCTTTTGGTATAATTAGTACTTTTCTGTTCATATCATTTAATTCTGTAGCAAATGTTTTACCAAAAGTTTCCGAGTTTTTTCTCAAATCAATTACTACATCTAAAACTGAGCCTTTTAAACAGCTTACTATCTTACAATGCGCTTCAGGAGGTACCTGAAAATGCATTCCTCTAATTACATTTTTATGAGATAGAGAAAAGTACTCCTCACTCCAATCTAGCGGTAAATTAAGTTTGGTAAATTCCTCCTTGTGTAATGTTTTAAAAAATACACCACGAGAATCCTCTAACAAATTAGGCTCTAAGACACGGAGTCCTTTCATAAACGTTTCAGTAACTGTCATAAAATTAAAAATTTAAACCAAAAAGTTCTTCCATTTTTTCGGCAACAAAGTCAAAATGAACTTCATCTAGTGCTGGTTGTACTCCTATCCAAAAAGTATCATTCATTGTTTTTTCTGTATGTGTTAAATCTCCAACAACTCTATAGTCAACGTCTTTAAAATAGGGTTGTTTTAACAAATTCCCTGCAAAAAGTAATCGAGAGCCAATTTTATGACTGTCTAAAAATTTAGTAACATCAACTCTTGATACTCCACAATCATCTTTTAAAGTGATTGGAAATCCAAACCAAGACGGGTTACTATTTGGAGTTGGAATTGGTAAATGGATAAAATCTTTTAAAGACTCTAATTTATTTCTCAAATAAGTATAATTACTTCGTCTTTTTTCTATGAAATATTCTAATTTCCCTAACTGAGCAAGACCACATGCTGCTTGCATATCCGTAATTTTCAGATTATACCCTGAATGAGAATACACATATTTATGATCATACCCAAAAGGCAAATCTCCATGTTTCTGCTCAAATCTACAACCACAGGTATTATCACATCCTGGAGGACAATAACAATCCCTTCCCCAATCTCTAAATGACTCTGCTATTGCTTTTAATTCAGGATTGTTCATAAAGACAGCTCCACCTTCTCCCATAGTCATATGGTGGGCAGGATAAAAACTTAAGGTTCCAATATCTCCAAAAGTCCCACATTTCTGTCCGTTAAATTCAGCTCCTAAAGCATCACAAGTGTCTTCAATTAACCATAGATTGTGTTTGTCACAAATTTCTTTAACACGCCCCACATTAAATGGATTTCCTAATGCATGGGCTAGCATAATAGCCTTCGTTTTAGGTGTAATTGCAGCTTCTATTAAGTCTACATTGATATTGTGTGTTTGAATATCAACATCCACAAAAACAGGAACTGCTCCAAACTGTATAATTGGATTAACTGTGGTAGGAAAGCCAGCAGCAACTCCAATCACTTCATCTCCTTTTTTAATTGCCCTATCTCCAAGTTTATGTGAAGTTAATGTGTTGAATGCAACTAAATTGGCTGAAGAACCTGAATTTACAGACAAGCAATACTTAACACCTAAAAATTCAGCCAGACCTTTTTCAAAAAGAGTATTAAATCTTCCTGTAGTAAGCCAACCGTCTAAAGAAGCTGCTACCATATTTTGTAGTTCTTCTTCTCCCATTAATTTCCCAGAGGGTGGAATTATAGTTTCACCTCCAACAAAAGTGGTTGGTTTGTATTTTTCCTCGCTATACTTTGTAACTAAACTAGCTATTTCTACTCTTAAACTTTCTAATTTTTCGGTTTCCATTATTTACTATAATTATTAATTTCTTTTAAACATTGTTTTTTAAGATCCCCTCCATTAGTATAAAGTTGATGCCAATCCACTATTGATTTGAGTGTTAATTGTAAATTCCATTTAGGATCCCATTTCAATCTATTTGAAGCTTTTGAACAATCTAATTTTAAAAAACCTGCTTCATGAGGATTATTATTTTTATCTAAACTCCAACTAGCATTATTCCCCCAATATGTGACCATTTTATCTAAAATCCAACTCACTGGCTTACAATCTTCATCTTTTGGTCCAAAATTCCAACCTTGTGCAAATTCATCTCCATTGACAAATAATTCTTGAGCTAAAACTAAATAACCAGATAGTGGTTCTAGTACATGTTGCCATGGTCTTGTCGATAAAGGGTTTCTAATCACCACTGGTTCTAATTTCTCAAAAGCTCTTAAAATGTCAGGGATTAATCGATCTTCAGCCCAGTCTCCTCCTCCAATAACATTTCCTGCTCTAGCAGAAGCTAATGAAGCAGTATCTTTAGTACTAAAAAAAGATCGTCTGTATGCAGAGGTCACTAATTCTGCACAGCCTTTACTGCTACTATATGGATCGTGACCACCCATAGGCTCATTTTCTCTATAACCCCATTCCCATTCCTTATTTTCATAACATTTATCTGTAGTAACAGAAACGATCGCTTTTAAATTTGAACATTTTCTAGCGGCTTCTAATACATTTACGGTTCCAATAACATTTGTTGTATACGTATCAACAGGTTCTTTATAAGAAAGGCGAACCAATGGTTGTGCCGCCATGTGAATTAGAATGTCTGGACTAAAACTAACCATACTTTCAGTTAATTGCTCTAAATTTCTAATATCTCCTATTTCTGATTCCATCTCTTCAGCTACATTCGCCTGAGAGAACAAGGCTGGCGTAGTGCTTATATCTAAAGAGTATCCTTTAACTAATGCTCCCATATTCTGAAGCCATAAAGACAACCATGACCCCTTAAATCCAGTATGTCCAGTCAGATAAACTTTTTTACCTTTCCAAAAACTAGAATCTACTTTTCCTTTACTTATTTCCAAACTTCCCACGGTGCTTTGTTTTGATCCAGTAAATCATTTAATTTCATTTTATCTCTCAAAGTGTCCATTGGTTGCCAAAAACCATCATGTTTAAAAGACATTAACTCTCCATCAGATGCTAAACTTTTCAAAGGTTCTTGTTCCCATGTAGTGTCATCTCCTTCAATTCTCTCGATGACTTTAGGAGATAATACAAAATACCCTCCATTAATTAAAGCCCCATCACCTTTTGGTTTTTCTTCAAATTTCTGGACTTGATTATCTTTAATACTTAGAGCTCCAAATCTTCCCGGAGGAAAAGTTGCTGTTAAAGTTGCCTGTTTTCCGTGAGATTTATGAAACCCAATTAAACTTTTAATATTAATATCAGCAACACCATCACCATACGTAAAACAAAATGCCTCTTCGTCTTTTATATAGGGTAATACCCTTTTTAATCTTCCTCCAGTCATTGAGTTGTCACCGGTATCAACCAGAGTAACTGTCCAGGGTTCCGCTCGATCTTCATGAACAGTCATTTTGTTGTTTTTCATATTAAAAGTTACATCTGATTGATGTAAAAAATAATTTGCAAAATATTCTTTAATGACATACCCTTTATAACCACAACAGATAATAAAATCGTTAATACCATAATGAGAATAGGTTTTCATTATATGCCATAAAATTGGTTTTCCTCCAATTTCAACCATAGGTTTTGGTTTAGATACTGTTTCCTCGCTTAAACGTGTTCCAAGCCCCCCTGCTAAAATTACTGCTTTCATATTTTATTAATTAGTTTGAACAAATGCATCAGAAAAGAAGTTATTTTCTTTTAAATTATTTTTAATAAATAACTCTTTTGCTGAATTTATCATGTCATTAGACCCACAGGCATATACCTGGCTGTTTTCTAAATCAATTTGTTGATTTAATACAATATCTTGAACATACCCTTTTTCCCGGTTCCAATCATTAACTTGTCTGGAAAGTACTGGTATGTATTTAATATGTAAATTTTTAAGATTTGGCTCCCAAAATAAATCTTCTTGATATCTA
>Ga0206130_10002892_pt1 | contig 23289 bp, 9 predicted proteins | sample Helgoland_Spring_9_FD_148637 | JGI IMG/M metagenome (GOLD analysis project Ga0206130, IMG submission 148637) | Pelagic subsurface seawater microbial communities from Kabeltonne, Helgoland, North Sea - Helgoland_Spring_Bloom_20160512_1 | ecosystem: Environmental > Aquatic > Marine > Epipelagic ... | reverse complement strand
AAAACACTCTACTTCTCAAAGCACACAGAGAAATCGGGATCGGTTCATCAAGCAAAGATCGATGAGAACGGTAAACCCAGCGCGATTGAGAAGGTTGCTGATTTGCCAACTGAAAGATATGAAGGTTTTGCGATGGCCTCAGCCGACGGTACCTTTGCGGCCGTTCGCTATGGCGGCGGTGTTTACGCCGTGCACTATGCGGGTCCGTTGAAGGGCAAGGTGATCCATGTCGGTGGTGGTTGCATGCCGCACGTCACGGCGGATAGTCAGTGGGTTTTTCACGCGATGCGAGAGGTGGCGCGTGCCGATGGCAAAGCCAAGGGCAATGGCGAAGGCGCAGGCAGGTACCACTATGGCTCTTCAGTCGATATGAAATGGTTCATCACCAAGTTCACCGGCCACGCCAGGAATCAGAATAAGGGCGGAGAGGTCATGCTCTGCACCCTCGCGGCCACGCCAACAAGCTTCGACATCCAACACCGCATGTTGGTGTCGGACGACGGCTCTTGGGTCGATGTCCACAGCAACGGCAAGAGTGGCGGCAGTCCGTCTGGTTCAAAAAGTGGCGTAAGCCAACCCAAACCTGAAGACACGGTCTTCGTATGGGCAGACGCGAAACATCCCAACCATCTCTTTGATCGTAACGATGACATTCTCCGATCCTGCTCGGTCAGCCCAAAGGGACGAGCACGCATCGGCGAGCAATACACAATGGACTGCCGAAATGGTTCCTTTGTGACATTGAATAGCTCAAAACCACTGTTGGCTGAATGTCAGAAGACCAATCAGATTTCGATCGAACTGGAATTTCAATCCAGAAAAGAACAAGGCAAGAATTTGTCAGCCCTGGTGAGCTTCAGCGATGGCAAAAGCAATCCCAATTTCATCCTCGGGCAACAGGGGGGATCGCTTGAGCTTTGCATCAACCTGAACAAAACAGAGTCGCCGAGCAAGGTGACCTTGGGCAAGATCGAGCCTGGCAAGAAGTATCATCTTGTTGTGTCTTACGGTTCAGGTTCGCTGGAGTGGTTCATCAATGGCAAGAGAAGGACGAAAGAGCTATCCGGCGACTTCAAGGCTTGGGTGCCAGGGCAATTGGTCTTCGGAGGCCAACAGGACGGAAAGAATCCTTGGAATGGCAGACTCAAAGGAGTGCGCATACTCAACCGGGCAATGAACGCCAACGAAGTCCAAACGCGTCTTCAGGCTGCCGTGAAACGACATAAATCCATGCCCAAGGTGGAGGCCATCACCCTGAAGCTCAAGTTGCTGAACACCAGCAAGGCGCTCACCGTCAAAGAACTGAAAGCCCTCAGCTACCACCGCTGCCTGGTGGCCCATGAATATGAAGTGCTGGAGGTCATCAATGGGGAGTGCGACTCGGAAAGATTGAAAATCATCAGCTGGGCCATTCTCGATCGGGTGGTTGAGCCGACGCGAAAAAAAGGGGATGTTTACAGCTTGAAGCTACAACCCCGCTCGGCGCATCCTGAACTGAACAAAGAAACGCTCAGTGATGACATTGAAGATTTTGAGTTGATGGAGTTTGTGGATATCGGTTCCTAAGAAGTGCGCCATGGTATTCAGCTCACATCTTTTCATCTACTACTTCCTCCCTCTGGCTCTTGGTCTGTACTACCTTGTCCCTCGGAAGGGAAAGCATCTGGTCCTGACAATTGTAAGCTATCTTTTCTACGGTTGGGCCAACCCCCTCTTTATGGTCCTCATGTTGGGGTCCACCATGATCGACTACTTCTGTGGTCGTGTGATCATGGGGGAGGGGGATGATGCTCTTAAAAAGAACACGCCACGTTCACGATCACAAAAACGGGCTCTGTTCGTTTCCATCGTCGTCAATCTCTCTCTTCTTGGCTTCTTCAAGTATTGTGATTTTGGCTTGGAGAACTACAACGGGATCGTTCACGCCATGGGGTTGTCACAGGACTGGTTCCTGCCCTCTTTGAACATCGTTTTACCACTGGGGATCAGCTTCTACACATTCCAGTCAATGAGCTACTCCATTGATGTTTACCGCGGTGAGGCGGAAGGAAACCGTAGTTTCATCGATTTTGCCTGTTATGTTTCGATGTTCCCGCAACTGGTGGCCGGCCCCATTGTGCGCTACCAGGAAATTGCGGATCAATTGCGTGAACGCACACATTCGTGGCAACTGTTCTCGCGTGGTGTTGCCTTTTTCTGCATGGGCATGGCCAAGAAGGTGCTGCTGGCCAACCCCTGCGGGGAGGTGGCTGACTTGGCCTTCAATTCGGCCACGGTGGGCATGCTGGATGCGTGGGTGGGCGCCATTTCCTACTCCTTTCAAATCTACTTCGACTTCAGTGGCTATTCCGATATGGCCATCGGCTTGGGCTGTATGCTCGGTTTCGTATTCGCTAAGAATTTCGATTCGCCGTATCACTCAAAATCCATCACCGAGTTCTGGCGACGTTGGCATATCTCGCTTTCCACGTGGTTGCGTGACTACCTTTACATCCCCCTGGGTGGAAACAAGCGCGGCCACGCACGCACCTACATCAACCTCGCCCTGGTCATGCTGCTCGGCGGCATGTGGCATGGTGCTGCCTGGAACTTCATCGCTTGGGGAGCCATACACGGAGGCATGCTGGCCTTCGAGCGTGCCATCGGCAAAGACAGTTTCTACAGTGCACTGCCAAAGCACCTGAAAGTGGGAATCACCTTCTTGATCGTCACCCTGGCATGGGTGTTCTTCCGCTCGCCCGACATGGCGCATGCCTGCGGTTATATCGCTGCGATGTTCGGCTCGGGGCAAGTGACGGATGCCAGCGCACTGATCGGCGGCGTCATGTACAGCTCGTACCACATTTTCTCCATCCTCATCGCGGCCGGAATCGTATTTTTTGGGGTGCAGAGCTGGGATTGGACCCGACGCATCAGGCCGCTGAAAGCTCTGGTCATCCTGTCGCTGTTGCTGCTGTCACTGGCCACACTCAGCATACAGAGTTACAACCCTTTCATTTACTTCATGTTCTAACATGGCAACGGAAAACGTTATGAAGTTACCCAGTCGAGAAGTCATCGCCAAACAAGAGGTAGGGCACACCGATATCCCACGCTGGCTCTCGATCACAATAAGCCTGGGCTTCCTGGCATTGATCCTGATTGTCCCGGTGATACAGACGGCCAATGAGCTGTCTGCCGATCAGAGACCACAGGCATTGGAGGTATTCGACCTGCCTGGTCTCGCTCAGAGCAACGATGATTTACTGGTGTTGATCAACCAGTATGAAGACAGGCTCGAAGACGAGAGCCTTCTGCGAGGCAAACTGCTCGGTCCCGCACAAAATTTCCTGACCCGGACACTGGGAGCCGGAAACGAGAAGGCCTACATCGGCAAAGAGGGGTGGCTGTTCTATCGGAAGGACGTCGACTACCTGACAAGCTCCGGCTTCCTTGACAAGAAATCCGCCACAGACCCACGACAAGCCATCTTGGAGTTCGCCGGGCAACTCAAGTCAAGAGGCATCCAGTTGGTGATCGTCCCCACCCCATTGAAGCCCGCCATCCATCCCGAGAAGCTGAGCGATCGATACGATGCCTCGGCTCCCGCACTGAAGAACGGCTCCTATGACCGCTTCGTAAAAGACCTCAAGAAGGAAGGCCTGCTCGTCTTTGACCCGACTTCGGTGCTCATGGAAATCAAGGCCCAAGGTCACGACAGTTTTCTCCCTGCAGACACCCATTGGAACCCTCAAGGCATGGATGCCGCCGCCTCGGCACTGTCCCTGTTCCTGGAAAAAAATTGTGACATCGAAAGAGGCCAAGACAACCGCTATCAACGAAAGGCGCTGTCTGTCAAACACCATGGCGACATCGCGGGCATGCTGATGTTGCCCCCCACGCAAACCCTCTTCCCTCCAACACCATACGACATCTCCCAAGTGAGCACCTCATCGGGCGAGCTTTGGTCGCCACAGCCTCAGTCTGAAATCCTTCTTCTCGGCGACAGTTTCAGCAACATCTTCTCTTTGCCGTCGATGGGGTGGGGGAGGTCGGCCGGCTATGCCGAACAACTCAGCTACCATCTTCATCACCCCATAGACACGATCTGCCAAAACGATGCGGGAGCCTTTGCCACCCGTCAGCTCCTCAGTCGTGAACTCAAAAGGGGTGTCGATCGTTTGGCTGGCAAGAAGCTGGTCATCTGGCAATTCGCCATGCGCGAGCTTGCCTTTGGCGATTGGAAATCAATCCCCATGAAACTCGGCCAAGCTCGCGCTAGTGAATTTTTGGCCATCAAGCCCGGAAGCCATCAACGGGTTACTGCAACAGTCGTTGCCAGGGCCTTTTCACCTTCACCGAGCAAGGTCACCTATGCGGATCACATCATCGCCGTGCAGCTTGAAGACATCGAATCAGCAGACGGTCAGATTCGTCAAGGCCAGGCACTGGCCTATGTTCTCGGCATGAAGGCACGCAAGCTAACCGCCGCCGCCTCATGGCGACCAGGTGACAAAGTGCAGATTGTCTTGCGAAGTTGGCAGGATTTTCAAAATCAATACAAGCGAGTGAATCGTAATGATTTGGATGATGACGACTTGATTTTCGAGGATCCGATATGGATCGACTTGGGAATAAAGGGAGCCACAACAGGGGCCATAGCAAAGCAACCCGAACCCACTGCCAGCCCCCCCGAACAAAACAAGAGGGAGGTCGACGGCGCGTTGCAATCTTTATGCGCTGATATCATCGGGCAAAACCAAGACAACGTCATTGTGGGCAAGGATGGCTGGGGCTTCCTGCGATCGGAACTCCGACATCTTTCTGTGGGGCCATTCTGGGGTGAAGCCGCACAGAAGGTTTCAAAGGCTTCTACAGCCAGTAAGAAAGACCCTCTTCCCGCCATCATCGACTACAACAAGCGCTTGCAGGCACTGGGCATCCAACTTTACTTCATGCCCATTCCTGCCAAAGCAGCGGTCTACCCAGACAAACTTCCGGGCAGCATCGATTGGAAACCTGATTCCAAAGAGCGCTTGGACCACGTTCACCAAGCCTTTTACGCGAAACTAAGGGCGCAAGGCGTTGAGGTCATCGACATCATGCCTCTGTTCTTGGAAGCGCGCTCAAAAGGCGACATCCAGCTCTACTGTCGCCGTGACAGCCACTTCTCTGCAGAGGCCTGTGAGTTGATCGCCAAGCATTTGGGGACGACCTTTGAAACCCAAGCATGGCTGACGCAGGCAAAGACATCCACCTTCGAGTCCATAAACAAAGAGCTGACGATCAACGGTGATCTGGGTCAACTCAGCAATGAGGAGGCGATGAAAACGCCCGAGTCACTCAAACTGCGTGTGATCACATCCGAAGGAATCAAAGACGAAAACAGCCCTCTACTGCTGTTTGGCGACAGCCATAATCTGGTCTTCGACATTGGCGGTGAGATGCATGCCAGTAGCGCGGGGCTAGCCTCTCAACTGGCCTTTGAACTGAAGACCGGTGTCGACGTGATGGGGGTGTTCGGATCTGGAGCCACGCCCTCCCGGGTGAACATCATGCGACGCGCCAAAATGGATGACAACTTCCTCAAACAGAAGAAGGTCTTTATCTGGTGCCTCTCGGCCCGTGAGTTCACCGAAGGCAGTGGCTGGAGCGCGAAAGTGCCCCTCAAGCGCTAATTGATTTCCTCGTGAAATTTGTGACCAAAGTGCCCGGCGAAGGCTATCAGCCCCGTGCGCTCGGGATCGGCACCACCGGCATCGATCCCATGGAGCTCTACCAGCCCATGATTGAGGTCTCTACGGGGAGCCTTGATCGGGAAGGCTTGGCCCAGAGGATGCGCGAACTCTTCTCGTGAAAGAGTTTCCCAAAGCCAGTAAACGGCATGGTTAGCCCCGGCAGGGGTGACAGATTCTAGCCGCTGGCGTGAGCTAGCGGATACAGGCAGATTTAGGATCGGAACCCCGGTAGGGGTGACAGAAGCCCCCGCCAGTTCATTCCCAGATGAACCGCCCATCATATCCGATCGCCTGTTGTTGACGTAAGCGCAGGAGCTATTCTTTGAATCGACGGCTTCTGTCGCCCCTCCCGGGGCTCGTTTTCCTGTGGCCGAGTTACCGCTAGCTCACGCTAGCGGCTAGAGTCTGCCGCCCCTCCCGGGGCTTGGGAGCACCTTCCGGTTTGCCGGGTTTCGAGTTCTTGGTTCCAAGGTTTCACGAGGACAGCCAGTAAACGCTTCCACAAATGTGGCTGGATACAATCGAGGTAAAAGCACGACCAACGGTGTCCGTTTCCTGCCCATGCGGGCATGGTTAGCCCCGGTAGGGGCGACAGACTCTAGCCGCTGGCGTGAGCTAACGGATACAGGCAAATTCAGGATAGCAACCCCGGTAGGGGTGACAGAAGCCGTCGTCAGCTCATTCCCAGATGAACCTTTTATCGTACTCGACCTCGTGTCGTTCAAGAAATGCGAGGAATTCTTCTTTGAAAGTAGCAGTGCGATGGTGCTCTTTCTGTCCGTCAATGTAAGCGCTGACTCGATCCACATTCGACCTGCTCACGCTGAACCATCCGTAGCCTTCCTGCCATGCAAAAGACTTGGCTCCCTCGAAATTGGACTTCACCCATGACGTCGAATTTGCCTTCACCTTGGCCATGAAATCGGCATCGGAGATCGTCTTCGGTGTTTTCGCAAGGATGTGGACGTGGTCCGCAGTGCCGTTGATTCTCAGGGCTGTTCCGTTGAGCTTTCGGATGATGCCGCCGAGGTAGGAGTGCAGATCCGATTCCAGATCGGCGGTGATGAGCGGTTGCCGATTCTTGGTGCTGAAGATGATGTGAGCGATGTTCTGATGGAAGGAACGGGCCATGGTGGTGCGATGGTTGAAAATCGAGGCGAATGGGGCAATGAGAATGCGACGGCCTCTGTCGCCCACTACCGGGGCTTGTTTTCCTGTGGCCGATTTACCGCTAGCTCACGCCAGCGGCTAGAGTCTGCCGCCCCTCCCGGGGCTGAAGACGGCGGATCGTCGTCAGTAGAGTGAGCCCCGGTAGTGGGCGACAGATTCTATCCGCTAGTGGCTCCAGACAGGCGGTGCCCCGGCAAGCCCCGGGAGGGGCGACAGATTCTAGCCGCTGGCGTGAGCTAGCGGATACAGGCAAATTCAGGATAGCAACCCCGGTAGGGGTGACAGAAGTCCCCGCCAACTCACGGCCAAACGAACCTTTCATCGTATCCGATCGCCTGTTGTTGACGCAAGCGCAGGAACTCTTCTTTGGCTGCGGCGGCCTCTGTCGCCCACTACCGGGGCTCGTTTTCCTGTGGCCGAGTTACCGCTAGCTCACGCTTGCGGCTAGAGTCTGCCGCCCCTCCCGGGGCTGAAGACGGCGGATCGTCGTCAGTAGAGTGAGCCCCGGTAGTGGGCGACAGATGCTAGCCGCTAGCGGCTCCAGGCAGACGGTGCCCCGGCAAGCCCCGGTAGGGGCGACAGACTCTAGCCGCTGGCGTGAGCTAGCGGATACAGGCAAATTCAGGATAGCAACCCCGGTAGGGGTGACAGAAGCCCCCTCCAGTTCATTCCCAGATGAACCGCCCATCATATCCGATCGCCTGTTGTTGACGTAAGCGCAGGACTCTTCTTTGGCTGCGACGGCCTCTGCCGCCCCTCTCGGGGCTTGGGAACACCTTCCGGTTTGCCGGATTTCGAGTTCTCGTTTCCAATGTGTTCATCTGCGGTTGTTTTCCCCGATTTCCACGAAATGCCGCCTTGTGTAGGAGCCCTGAATGGCACGTGGTTAAGAGCGATTTCGGAGAAGGCCGGGAGGTGCGGGGCTTGACCCGGGTGGGGGGGAAGGGATGGGTCATGGGGTTGAATTGAATGCTCTGGTTTTTTGCGGTTTTTTGCGAATTTTGTGACTAAAGTGCCCGACTTTGGGCGTAGTAGCGTGATGCGATCCATTCAAAATCGGAAGGGTGTTCCTCTGCAGCGGCGAGGTGCTTTCAATTCACCGGCTCGACGCTTGATCTTGATGGTGCCTCTTGTGGGCTTGCTTGCCCCTGGCGCAATCGCGGAAGAATCGAAGATCGACAAGAAACTGGCCAAGGAGGCGCCGCTTTTTGAGCGGATCAAGCTGCGTGGCGCACTGCGGGACGACGTCTCGCGGGATGTGATCGAACAGAAGCCCGGCGAAGGCTATCAGAGCCGTGTCGTGCAATGGTGGCCCAAGCAAGGCGTCGACTTCATCGAGGAACCCAAAGAGGAGCCGCGCACCTGGACGATCCGTCCCGAGAGTATGACCGCCAAGGATACGAAGATGGCCAAGTGGTGGCCGATCTCGCTGCGCGGCAAGAAACAATTCAAAGCGCACCTGCTGAGCTTTCGCGGAATCGGTGCGATCAACGACCCGTGGGGTGGAGACATCGAGAAGCCCTTCGCGCCGGCAGTTGTGCTGCGCTTGCCCGATGGTCGCAAGCGCTGCTTTACGCGCGGCAGTTTCAGCGACGCGGATGAACTGTACATCACCAAGCTCTACGAAGAGCAGATGAAGGTCCTCCGCGACAACACCTTTGAGGAGGGGATCGAGAGGATACCCGCTTCCCATAATAGTAATGACCCCGTTTCCGACAACCCCCTCTACACGCCGGGGACCACGCACCTCAGCAGCAAGCATTTTACCGCAACACTGGGCAGTGAACCGCCCAATGATGGGCACGGCTCACGCTGGCTGGACTGGAACGACAAGGAAGGCGCTGAGCGTCGACGGAATCTCATCATGCGAGGATGGGAAGACTGGTGGGCCTATCTGGAACACGGCGGACATCTCATGTTCTTCTCGGAAAAACCGAAACAGCAGCCGAAATACAAATACCGCCTGCGTGTCGGCGGAACGATGACGAAGGACGGAAAGATTCAGGGTCGCGGGTTCGGTGGCGGTTATGGCGCCAGCAGTGGTGGGGACGGGGACTGGTTGGGCTTGTTCCACGAATGGGGACATGGAATTCGCGGACCGGGGGAACTCGGTGGCGGTGAGACCTTGTGCGACTCCGGCCAGCTGATTGGCGAACCGGCGAGGGTCGAGAAGGCGATGTTCCAGGTGGTCAAACCGTGGAAGAACCTCTTCTGGGGATGGTACCCCGGTGCCTACGCCTGGACGGTCATCGGCGATGATCCGAACTGGGGATACACCTTCTCCTTCTCCATCGCGCAAATGATGTCGCCCTCAGAACCCACCCCGATGCACGCCATCGCTCGCGTCGGTGAAGAACGCGGCCTGTTCAAGGACGGGATCCGCGAAATGGGCGACTTGCTCGGACAGGTCGGGGCACGCTTCGCCGAGTTCGATAATGAAATACAAATGGGCCTGCGCGGCCATTACGCCATGCCGACACGTATTTCGCTGATCGAACTCGACCGCGAGAAGCGTCGCTACCGAAGCGATCAGAAGTTCGCTCCCGAAGCGTTCGGGGTGAACTTGGTCCGACTGATCGCCGACCAAGGCGCCAGTGAATTGAGCGTCGATTTCGCCGGTCACTACGATTCCAAAACCTTCAGCGATTGGCGGGTGTGCATTGTCGCCGTCGATGAGGAAGGCAAGTGCCGCTACTCGCCGCTATGGAACAAAGGCAAGATGAGCATGAAGGTTGAGCCCGGCGATTTGCGCTACTGGCTGACCGTCACCGCGACGCCCAGGGCATTGAGTCCAAGCCGTAAGGGCAAGGGGAAAACCCACGTGGTGTACCAGGGCGGATTCGGGTATCGCTATCCGTATGACGTGACCCTTTCGGATTGTCGTGCGGGCACGCCGCACACCACGCTGTTTGAAGACGATGTCGTCAACCAGGCCGGCATGTTCGCCGGACGTCGCGAGCAAATGTATGACGGTGAAGGACTCATCCCCGCAGCCATTCCGGTGACCGCCCCAGAACAACGTCAGCAGTTGGAAGCAGCGCTGGCGGGACTGGAAGACAATGCTGCGGCCCAATGGCATCTGAAGAACTCCCGGGGCAAGCGTCATCCCAATGGTGGCGGCTGGGTCGCAGACACCGCCGAAGTCGCAGCGACAGCCTACGTGGGACCCCACGCGATGGTGCTCGATACGGCCAAGGTGCTGGATCATGCGGTGATCGAAGACTACGTGATTGTCTACGGTGATGCGGTGTTCAAAGACCAGGCTCGTGCCTTCGGGAAACTCACCATCAAAAAGGGCGTCCACAGCGGCACGGCCCGCTTGTATATCCGTAACGAACAGAAAAACACCACTCAGGGGATCAGCCCCGAAGAGGATACTGCCGCCCCGCAAAGACGATTTGCCCAACTCACCGGGACTGCCGCCTTCCAGGCGAACTACGAGTGTTTCCAGCCGGAGGCCGTCCTCCTGGAAGACCACTACAACGAGCGCTCGGGGACGCTCTACGGTGCCCACCGCGACGACCGCATCTTCTTTGACGGCGTGCTCATCGGCAAGCCCGGTTTCACGGATGACGGTGCGCAAGAGGGCGCCTTCACATTCAACGGCAAGGGGCAGTGGGCTGAGCTGCCCGGCGAGATGGCCGACCTGGAAGTCATCACGCTGGACATGCGGCTGAAGGTCGATTCCGACAAGCAACAAACGCTGTGGATGTTCGGTAACGACGAGCAGAACCGTCTCTCACTGTCGGTCGCCGGTGGTCAGTTGGTGCTGGCTGGCAACGCGGGTGACACGCAACCAGAATGTCGCGGCGGCAAGCTCACCCCGGGAGCATGGACTGTCGTCCGGGCCGAGCTGGACGGAACGACGATGAAGCTGTTCCAGGATGGAAAGCCGATCGCCCAAACCAAGACCGGCTTCCGCGCCTCCGATGCCTTTGAACCGGGCAAGCTGCGGCGGGCCACGATGGCGGCAGGTTTCGCGGGAAGCTCCCCGATGGCCGGTGCGGTGGATTATTTCCGGATATTGACCGAGGTGTATGAGGATTTCAGTAAGATCGAAGTCCCTCTGGTTAACCCACGTCGTCTCTCTCCAAAGGTGCTCGCACGTTTCGAGAAGAAATACGTCGATACCGGCTATACGGAGGGGCGAAAAGAGTTTGCGGGCAAGCTGGCCAAGACCCATCCACTGACGGCCTACTACGACAATTACGCTGCGGTGGTCAACGAGCGAAACGCAGAGCTGAGTGCGTCTGCGGCCGGCCGCATCAAAGAGATCAATGCCGAAGTCGATGCGCTCAAAGACCGGAAGAGCGAGATCGACCAGGAGATCAACGAAGCCCGGAAGAATGACGAAGCGTATAACAAGCACGTCGCGGAACTCAGGCCGAGACAGCAAGAACTCAGCAAGAAGATGAATGAGATACAGGCGAGCTACCCCGGATACAAGGAAGCGCGGGTCGCAGAACATGAATTGAGCCTTAGGCGCAATGAGCTGCGAAAAACCGCTGAAGCGGAGTGCAAGAAAGATCCCGAGTACATCGCGCTGGAAGAACGGATCAAAGAACAGCGCGAGAAGGTCAATGCCGCCCCGCAGGGAAGCAGTGAGCGCCGGAAACTTGAGGAAGAGCTGAACCACAAGATGCAAAGGGAGAGAAATGAAATGGTCAATCGGCGCCATGCGAAGCTGCCCGGCGTGCGTGAACTGGAACTCGAGCGGCATAAGGTGCAGGGCCACAGGGAACAACTGGATCGAGCCATCCGCGAAACGGCAGAGTATCGAACGTTGAATCAGGAGAATCGGAGCCTGCAAATGCAAATGCGCTACAAACCCGATCCGAAACTCGTCGCAGAACGGAAAAGGCTCGATCAGGATATCAGAGATATCCCCCGTCGTGAGATCGGGATTGCCAAGGCCGCCGCCGCCGCCGAGAGCAATGCGCTGGAAGCTCAGCTATTGCGAAAGAGTTACTCGCCAGCACAGCTTGCGAGTACCGCAAGGAAGGTCTTGAGCGAGAATCTCCCCCATGCCCCGGATGACATCTGGCAAATCGAGTATGCAAAGGCGCTGCAAAGTGAGCCCTGGCCGACCCGCGTCGATTGGGATGGGCTGGCGGAATACGAAAAAGACAAAGAGGCGATGACCCAGCCGGTCATGCAACACTACCTCAAGCGGATGAAGCCGTGGATGTATAAGTAGCCGAAGTGAGAAGTGAGAAGTGAGAAGTGAGAAATACTGACGCATTCTACAGAGGAGAAATTATGAAAGACACGACTACCATACTGATTGCATTAATCGCTCTAGTGAGCACTGCCACTGTGTGCGCTGATGCGCCTGATGCGGGGCAGATCGTCGCCATGAAGGCAGGGGAATTCGCCCTGCCGGATGCGATTGAGATGGTCAGGATTCCCGCCGGGAAATTCACGATGGGCAGTCCTCTGGGCGAGGTCGGCCGCGGTGACGATGAAACCCAACGCAGCATCACGATCACGAAGCCGTTCTACATGGCGAAATACGAGATCAAGCAGAGCCAGTACGTCCCGATGATGCGCCCGAACTACAAACCCGTGTTTTTCGGCAAGGGCGTGTGGGGCACGTCGCTTCCCGAACTGCATCAGCATGGTCCTCATCGTGTCGAAAGGCTGAATATCCATACGCGTAGCCCGACGGAGAAGGCGATGGACGGAGTCTCCTGGAAGTATGCGGTGGAGTTCTGCAAGAAACTCACCGCAAGGGAAGGGGCGGCAGGGCGACTGCCCAAAGGCTATGAATACCGCCTTCCCACCGAGGCGGAGTGGGAATACGCCTGCCGCGCAGGAACCACCGGAGCGTTTAATGACAAGCAGGTCGAAAAGACGGTCGATCAAGTCGGGAAGACTCAAGGTGAACTCATCTCCGGTAAAATCAGCCGCAGTGAAGGCATTCTCAACGCGGGCGGCGTTGCCAACACCTTTGGTTTGGAGGACATGCACATGGGCGTGCTGGAATGGGTGCTCGACGATTACGCCCCATACACAGGCGGCGATGCGACCGACCCGGTCGCGCTCGCTGACGGGAAGTCCAAGGTCGTCCGCGGCGGATTTGACACGTTCTACGAAGATCCCAGCCCGAAGAGCCGAGTGTATACCGAAGCAAACGAGTGGCGGCGCTATGTGCGCTCGGCCTCACGTGGTCACCTCATGCCCGCAATACCTTATCCGTCTGTGGGGCTCCGGCCGGTGCTCGCGCCGGTCGTCAAGGTGCCCGAGCTGACCATTCCCGAGAAATACGACACCGTCGTCCCCAGCGCTGAAGACACGGCGATTCGCAAATCCGACCTCGCCGCGTTCAAGAAGGCGATGGAGGAGCTATAGTCGCAAAGAGCTAATGATTGTCATTGGACAGACCATTCCCGAGGAGTACAACGTCGTCCCCAGGGACGAAGATACAGCGATTCGCAAATCCGACCTCGCCGCGTTCAAGAAGGCGATGGAGGAGGAGTGGGTCCGCCGTGATCAAGAACGAATTTAAAAACAAAAAAGTGATAACAATGAAACGAACAATGAAACGAATGATGATGCCAGTGATGGCTCTTGCCGTGTTTTTCTGTGGTGTCGCCACTGGCGTCGCGGAGGACAATCCACCGATCCGCAGCAAGCAGATCACGCTGCCGCAGAAAGAAGAGCAGCCGATGTGGCAAACTCGGAACACGTTTGGGCAGATTAGGGCGACCTACCTTGAATCCACGCCGACGCGCGTGAAGCTCAAGATGCCGCGTGGTGACGTTCAGGAGATCCCGATGTTCTACTTTGGATCGCCGCCGATTCACTACTTTCTGAACAAGATGGCGAAGATTCCCGAAACCGTCACCGACCACCAGATGGAGCCCGGCCGACGGAAGCTCATCAGCCTCGACGCCTCGAAGATGGAGCTGGGGAAGCTGAAAGAGTGGAACAACACCGGTGCGCTGAAGGGCGGGTTCATCCCCATGAACGTCGCTCCGACCGTGGTCGATCTCGAAGGCCACCGCGGCGTGAGGTTCGAAGTGGATCGCGCGAAATATGCCGAACCGGAGTTCCAGGCATTGACCTCGACCTTCACCCTGACCGACTACCTCGGGTACGAAGCGCCGTTCACGATGTCGGCCTTGATCCATTGCGACGAGGCGAAAGTATCTTTGGATACCACACCGATCATGGCGTGGGGTGCGCTTGGCGGCGACCAGCAGACCACGCTGAACCTGGGCACCTCGGAAGTGGCTGGACTCTCCGCGATGGACGGCAAGGGCCCGGGCGGAGCCGAAGGCTGGTACCACATGACCTACGTTTACACCGGCGGACCTGACGGCAAGTTGAGCATCTATCGCAATGGCGAGCTTCTCAGCGAGCATCAGTACGATGTGAAGATCGAACGCAGGCCCACGACGGATATCACCGCCACCACGGCCACGCTGAATTCCGAGCTGCTCTCAAAATCGGGAACCGGTTCGGTTCGGGTCTATTATGGTGAGGAAGACCATTTCCAATGGTACTCGTTGCGACACGTCTGGTGGGACGGAAGCCAGGTCCTGGATGGGATTACCGCCGGTGATGCCAAGTTCGAACTCAAGGGACTGAAGCCCGGCACGAAGTACTACTACCGTTACGCGGCCTACGACATGCCCAAGGATAACATGGGCTACGAGATGGAGCATAAACGCCGCTGGTCGTATGGCCCGGGCATGTTCGTGACCGCCAGTGAAGACGGCAAGACGCCCGGACAGGACATTGAGAACGACACCAGGCAGCACTTCTTTGTCGGCGCCAATCGCGGCGTGCGCTGGTTCATGAAGACGCCGGGTCCGAGTAAATTTTTCAAAGGGGTCATCAGTAAGATCAATGTCTACGATTACGCGATGGGCGCCTTTGAGGTCCGTGGTGAATTGGGGATGAATGTCGCATTCAAGCCGACTCCCGAAGAGGGTGCAGAGAACTTTTCCGACGATGTGGACCTCGCCTGGAACCCGGGCAAGGGGAATGCTGCCTCTTTCCGCGTCTGGATCGGTGACGATCAGAAAGCGGTCGAAGCTGGAACCGCCAAGAGCTACGACACCCAAGAGCCGAAACTGTTCGTCAAAGGCAACCTCAGCGGCGCAAAACAGTATTGGCGTGTCGCGCAGCTCGACAAGGACGGGAAGCTGCTGGACAAGGGGCCAATCTGGTCATTCCAGAACACCTACGGTCGGGCGCATAGCCCGCGCCCTGTCGACGGCGAGTTGGTCAACCCCCTTCACGTATTGCACTGGGAAGGTCCCATCCAGGCCGTCAAGGAACAGCGTGTGCTCTTCGCGGAGAGCCCCGAGGAACTGGACGCCAAAGCGGAGAAGGGCGAATACCTCTACCAGGGGCTGACGAGTCAGAATGGAAACGGCCTTCGCAACCACACGATATGGGTCAATGCGTCGATGGACGTTCTGAACCCGGGAAAGACCTTCTACTGGCGCGTCGATTTTGTCTACGACGGTGATCGTCTCGTGAAGGGCCCGCTGTGGAACTTCACGGTGCGCGATTACTTCACTCCCGAGATCGACACGGTTTGGACCAAGCCCTCCTTCGACCACGACCCGCGCACTGGAGTCGGTTGCAAGCAATCAGAGGAGCGTGTCGGGTTCCCGGCACGTTCGTCGGCGAGCTCTCCGGGGCAGGTGATGATTGATGATGAAACCACCGGGTACAGCCGGTTCCTGTACAAGAGCCGCAAGTTGCGCGATTACCTGGAATTCACGAACGCGTGCGCGAAGCTGGGGTACACCTTCGATGGTCCGAGCTATGGCAGGGGATTCTCCATGACGTACGGCGGTTTGGGTGGTGACCTGCAGAAGGGCGAGGAGATCTATGGCTGGAACCTGGTCATGCACGAGTTTGGTCATCAACTGGACTCTTCGCCGGCCGCGTATGCGAAAGATCATGCCCAGACGAAGTTGCGGATCTACGAGAAGTGCATCGACACCAATAAAGGGCTAGGCGGATATGGTGGGGCGAACCAGGGCGAAGAGATGGCGATGGGGTTCCACTTCATGACCTTCGCCGACAGGCGGGAGGCATACTACAAGGGAAATCCCGAGTTGTATCACCTGATTCGTGCTCATATTGGCGGGGATCGCTACATCGACCTCGACCCGCGGAAGAACATGGACGCCGATGCCGATGCGAAGCTCCTGTCCTGGGGGAACGCCGGTGGACTGATCAAGTTCTACGGTGATATGAAGGACAAAGACGGCCGCCGCGGATACGGCTATGTCGACAACACCCAGGGCACATTTACGCCGGTGGGCGACCCCATCGAATCCGTCCAAGTTGGCGGTGTGGCTGGCGTCAAACTCGACGGCAAGAGCGCCCTGCTGTGGAACGAACGGACGAAGCTGGGACTGTATGGGAATCGCGATTTCGGTGCGGATTTCTGGGTTCGCAAGAAGGCGGGATCCGGCGATGCGGTCATCGCCGCGCTGACCGGCAAGGATGAAAAATCCTTCCAGTTCAAGTGGAGCGATTTCCCCGGCGCCAAAGAAGGCGTCTGGCAGCATCTGGCCTATACCTACGAAGGCGGCGGCGGCACCCGTGAAGAAGCCGGTTTGCTGCGCATCTTCGTCAACGAAAAGGAAGTCGCCTCCAGGCAGCAGAAGTTCGACCTGCCACATGACGCGAGTCTCTCCGTCGGCGGTTGGGTGAAGAATGCGAAGTCGTCGGCCGTCACCGAAGGGTTCTCCGGTGAGCTCGGGCAGGTTCGTATCTACAACTACGACATCAGCATGGACGAGGTGGAAGAACACTTCCGTGAAGAATCGCCGCACTACTTCCGGACGCCCGCCGCGGTGGCCGAGAAGCTCTATGTCGATATCGACTGCCGCCGCTACGAGGACATGCCGCAGCACACCCACGAACCGTTCCATCCCGAGAACATCCGCAAGCCGTGGCTGCGCAGTTGGGCGAACTTCGGGGCGCTGGGCGGCCGGATCCACAACGACGTGGATACCTTCATGTGGGAATATGCCGGCAGCACGCCGATGCTGCGTAGAGTCGATGGAGCCAAGGTTCCGGTCTTCCAGGGCAAGGATCGCATGGTGGCTGGGTTTACGCCCAACGCCGAAGCGGTCGCCAACCCGCCACGGACACTGGAACTGTGGATCAAACGCGATAAGAACGAAAACCTCGTCAAGGATGTCAATGAAGTCGCCTTGGAATGGGGCGACTTCCAATTGACCGGAGCCATGCTGGACCAGTCCGGCGTTGAGACCGACGGCAAATGGCACCATGTCGTGATCCTCTTCCCCAAACCGACCACGCCTGCTCCGCCGCGGTTCTACAACTGGAATAACTACAAGAAGGTCTGGCTGGCAGGGCAAACCATTGATCAGGAAGATCCTGGCGAGAGGAAAAAGGAAGAGCAAAAGTTAACCAGTGAAATGGATGAGCGGATCGCCGCCGCCGCCAAGGAAAATGCCAACACCGAAGCGGAAGTGTTTGTCGACGGCAAGCCCGCCGGCAAGATCAACGGCTTGCTGCGTCTGATTGAGCGTGACCGCTTGCACCTGGGCGGCCATTACGACTTCGATCTATGGAACTGGAAGCATTACTTCAGTGGGGCGTTCTCCGCGATTCGCGTCCACAAAGGTGCGTTGACGCCGGCGCAAATCCAAGCCAACGCCGCCAGGAAACCGCAAGATGAAGACAAGACCATTCCGGTGGAGCTGGTCTTCGACGTCAACGCCGAGAACCTGCCCGACGGCAAGCTCAGCGAATGGACATACACCGGCAGCGGCGGCGGGACATTCAAACCGGGCGAGCCCGTTCTGAATAATCAGCCGAAGGTGATGGCGTTTAACAAGAACGTCGGACTCCGCCTCGGTGGGAAGCACGAGTTGGTGAGCAGCTTTAATGTTCCCGAGGCGATGAAGAAGGGACCCTTTACCATCCTCACCTATTACGCCAAGCCGGTATCTCCGCATGGGGTAGATGCTCCCATCCTGCGCTGGGACCGCAACACATACTCGCTAACAAGGGCAGCCTGGAATCCGTATGGAAATATCTTCACCTGGAGGGAAATGGAAGAAAAGGAGGGGCAGAAGCCTCGCCCAGTTTCCAAGCATATGAACTATTGGCCCGGCGAGCAAAGCCATCTTCGTGCGTTTGGATTGCAGTATTATCAAGAGCCGACGACCCACAACAACAATGCCCATATGGAGTACGTATGGAAGACAAAGTGCCTATCCTACGATGGCAAGACGGTGCGTTGGATTGTGGATGGCCAGCTTGAACGGGAAGAACCCGCGACGATCTATACGGAACCGCTGAAACCGGACCAAAAACCGAGACAGGTCCCGCTCACCATCGGTGGCAAAAGCCGTGAAGGCAAATCAACTGCCGCGGTCCTCAACTACGTAACGATCTATGACAAGGCGTTCAGCGTGGCGGAATTGGAGAAGGCGACAACGGTCGTCAAACGCGAGCCGCTGAAAGGCAAACCGATTATCGACGTGGATTTCGGTAAGCTCAAGCCCGGCAGCTTGGTCTATAGCATCAAGAACGCCGGCACATTGGGCGGCGAGTTCCGCAGTCCCGACGCGGTAGAAGTAGCTGCCCAGAAAGAGCCCCGGGAGTATGCCCCAACGGTGAAGACCGAAGACGGTGTGCGTGTGGTGGCGTTCGACGGCAAGGACAACTTCCTGGAATCGGATGAGACAGCCCAGCGGACGATGACCGACAACGAACCGTTCACCTTCGCGGCGTTTATCAAGCCGGGGAGTAGTGGTCAGCGTCCGGCGCTTCTGACAGTGTCTGAAAAAGCGGGGTTCGGCTACAGCAACGGTGGTATGAAGGTGGAAGGGCTGCGGCGTCAATCGCGTGACAATAAACGGCAAGGGCAGTCCGGTGCGAAGATCGGCCCGTGGGTGCATGTCGCCTGTGTCTACGAAGGCACGCGCAAACCGTCACACATCTATGTGGATGGCAAGCGGGTCAACTCGGTCTACTGGTCGGCATTCTTCGCCAGGCCGGATTTCAAGATGAAGATCGGCAAGGAGTTTGGCGGCGGCATTGCCCGGATGCAGATGTGGCGTGGTGTGAAGAGCGCCGAAGAGATCGCCAAGATGGCCCAAGCCGCGCATGGGCGGGTGGTGCTTGATGAGAAAGTGAAGAAATAGCGTTTTAGAAAGGATAAACATGAATTATCGACAATTAATATTGATGGTGCCTCTTGTGGGCCTGGTTGCTTCCGGAGTCATTGCGGAAGAAATCGACGAGAAACTCGCCAGGGAAGCCCCCCTGTTCGAGCGGGCGAAAATGCGAGGTCGCGTCCTCGACGAGGTCTCGCGCGATGTGATTAAGCAAACCCCAGGGGACGGGTATCAGTCGCGCACCGTAGATTGGTGGCCCAAGAAGGGCGTCGATATTGTCGAGGAACCCAAAGGCGAACCCCGCACGTGGACGATCCGTCCCGAAAGTATGACCGTGGAGGATAGAAAGACGGCCAAATGGTGGCCTCGCACTCTGCGCGGGAAGAAGCAATTCAAAGCGCATCTGTTGGGGTTCCGGGGTATTGGAGCGGCCCAAAATCCATGGAATAAGGAGGATGTGACCAAACCGTGGACGCCAGCGGTCGTATTGCGTTTGCCCGATGGTCGCAAACGATGCTTTGTCCGGGGTAGTTTTTCTGATGAAGACGAAAAATACATCGTCGGTCTCTACGAAAAACAGATGAAGGTTCTACGCGACAATACCTTTGAAGAAGGGTTTGAACGGATCCCCAGAACGGTGGGCGACGAAGCGCTTTCCGACAATCCACTTTACACTCCGGGAACCACGCACATTAGCAGCAAACATTTTACCGCGACCCTGGGTAGTGAACCGCCTGATGATGGGTATGGGTCCAAGTGGTTGATTGCCGAGGATAAAGAAAGGGCAGCCCTCAATCGAAAACTCATTATGCGTGGGTGGGAGGACTGGTGGGCGTATCTCGAACATGGCGGACATTTGCTGTTCTACTCGGAGAAGCTGGGGCCGAAATACAAATATAGTTTCCTTATCGGGGGGACCAAGAAAGATGGAAAAGTGCTGGGTCGCGGATTTGGTGGCGGGTACGGCGCCAGCAGTGGCGGAGACGGATGGTGGATGGGATTGTTTCACGAATGGGGTCACGGGATTCCTTCCGGAAACCAAATGACTCTCGGCGGTGGGGAGACGCTGGCTGACACGGGACAACTGATTGGCGATCCGAATGCCGTCAGCAAATGCATGTTCCAGGTGGTCAAACCGTGGAAGAACCTGTTCTGGGGATTTTACCCCGGTGCCTATGCCTGGACGGTCATCAGCGACGACCCCAACTGGGGGTATGTGTTCCCCTTCGCGGCTACACGCATGATGTCCGACGCGGAATCCACACCCATGCACGTGATTGCCCGAGTGGGGCAAGAACGCGGTATTTTCAAAGATGGCATTCGCGAAACGGGCGATTTGCTCGGACAGGTCGGTGCTCGCTTTGCCGAGTTTGACAACGAACTCGAGGCGGGTCTCCGGGGACTATACGGCTTTCCGACGCGCGTGGAACTTTTAGAAATCGATCGCGAAAACCGTCGCTATCGTTGCGATCCCAAATGGTCGCCCGAAGCCTTCGGTGTCAACCTCGTTCGTTTGGTTCCCGATCAAGGAGCCAAGGAACTGACGGTGGATTTTGAGGGGCATTACGATGCGAAGGTGTTCAGCGATTGGCGGGTGTGTATCGTCGCCGTCGATCAAGATGGTAAGTGTCGCTATTCGCCCCTCTGGAACAAAGGGACGATGACGTTGAAGACCCAGCCTGGGGATCTGCGCTACTGGTTGACCGTCACGGCGACACCCACGGCCTTGAGTCCGACCGAGGGGGGGGGGCTTAACCAGGGGGCTGGTGTGGTGTATCAGGGCGGGTTTGGATATCGCTATCCCTACGATGTGACCCTAAAAGGATGTCGTCCCGGATCGCCTCATACCACGCCCGTAGACGATGAAACTCTCGGGCAGGCCGGATTGAAAGCGGGTCGTAATCCTGGAGAAGGACTCAATCCTGCTGCCATTCCCGTCACCGATCCTGAACAACGCCAACACGTCGAAGAAGGTTTGGCTGTCATGGCAGAAGCGAAATCTCGATATGGTCAAGCGGCAAAGTGGCATCTTAAGAATATGAAAGGCAAACGTCATCCCAACGGAGGCGGCTGGGTGGCCGATACGGCTACGGTGGCTCAAACCGCCTATGTCGGTCCCGACGCCATGGTGCTGGACGAGGCCAAGGTGTTAGACGATGCCGTCATCGAAGACTATGTGATTGTGTACGGAAATGCCGTTTTCAAAGATAACGCGCGTGCCTACGGAAAATTGGCTGTGGAAAAAGGCGTGTTCAGCAAAGACGCGCGAATGTATATCCGAAATGAAGCCAAGTGGAGCACGCAAACACAAGGGAAAAAGATGTCCCCGGATTCCGATGCACCACAAAAGCGGACTGCACAACTGACGAAAGCGCCTCCGATCCAGGCGAACTTTGATATTGTTCAGGCTGAGACTTCGCTTCTGGAAGATCACTTCAACGAACGATCCGGAACCATCTACGGGTCGCACCGTGATGATCGGATTTTCTTCGATGGCGTTTTGATTGGGAAACCTGGATTCACCTTCGAGGGTGTCGAAACCGGAGCGGTGACGTTCAACGGAAAGGACCAATGGGCGGAAATGCCCGGCGAGTTGGCCGACCTGGAAGTGATTACCGTGGATGTGCGGTTCAAGGTCGATTCCACCAAACAACAAACCCTGTGGATGTTCGGCAACGATGCTGCCAGCCAGTTGTCGTTATCGGTGGCCGGTGGCGAGCTGGTGCTTCTGGGTCGCAGTGACGAAGAAAGCGCCGACTGTCGCGGCGGCAAGGTGGTTTCCAATCAGTGGACCACCGTTCGCGCAGAACTGGATGGTCAAACCATGAAGCTCTTCCAAGACGGGAAGAACATCGTCGAAAGGAAGACTGCTTTCCGCGCTTCCGATGCGTTCACGCCCGGCGCGGTGAGAATGGCTACACTGGGTGCCGGATTGGGCGGCACGACCCCGATGGCCGGTGCGGTGGATTATCTTCGCTTCTTCACCGAGGTGCTCGACGATTTTGAAGCCGTTGACATCCCGCTGGTGAACCCGCGTCACCTGTGCCCGAAATTCCTAGCGAGGTTCGAGGCGCGGTACCCCGATTACCATGCAAAGCGAATCTTCTTCCAAGAGGGTAAAACGTGGACCCATCCCTTGTATCTGTATTACAAGAAGTACACAAATGGGCTGAAATCCCGAACGGAGGTTCTTGCGAAGATGGCCGGGGATCGTGTGGCGGAGATGGAAAATAAAATCGCTTCGTTAAAACAACGTCGCCTGGAAATCGATCAGGAAAGGAATGAAGCAAGGCAAAACGATCAAGCGCATAAGGAACGGGAGAAGCAATTGCGTCCCCAAATGGAGGAACTCCGCAAGCAACGAGATGCGATTCTGAGGTCCAACGCCAAATTGCAGGAAATGGAAAAGAGAAACCAAACCTTGCAGCGGGGAATCCAGGAGTTTCGTAAGAAGGCCGAAGAAGAACTGAAGAAAGACCCCGCGTATTCCACGTTGCAAGAAAACATCGAGACGCTGCAGAAGGCGGTGAATGCGATGAAACAGGGAAGTGCCGAAAGGGAAAAGAAACAAAAGCAGCTACAGGAATTGCAGGGTCAAAGGAATCGCATGGTCCAAGATCGGCAGTGGGAGTACCCCGGGGCCACAAAACTCGGGAAGGATCTATATGGAAGCGGTCAAGATCTTAACCAATTGCGCAATAGCATTCAGGGAACGAGCGAGTGGAAAGAGGCAGACAGAAAATACAAGGAACTGGAAAAACAAATCCGGCATCAACCCGATCCGAAGTTCGTTCGAGAGCAAAAACAGATTGATGGGCAAGTTCAGAAAATGGAACAGCAACTCAAACTGTTGACTGAATCCGCTGCCGCCGAAGCCAACCCTTTGGAAGCGCAATTGATGCAATCATTGGGCTTCGAGGACTGGGCCTATCATGCTGCACTTGCCACTAAGGTGTTGCCTGGGATGCTCCCGACAACTCCCGACGATGTTGGCCAACTCAATAACGCCAAGGCGCTGCAAAGCCGTCCCTGGCCAAGCACCGTCGATTGGGATGGACGCGCGCCCTATGAAAAGGACAAAGAAGTGATCGCCCAACCCATTATGCAACACTACCTCAAACGGATGAAGCCGTGGATGTACAAGTAGGAATCAGGAATCAGGAGACAGGAGACAGGAGACAGGAATCAGGAATCAGGAATCAGGAGGAGCAGATATGGCTGTGCAGAATGTCAAAGAGTTGATCGTATACAAGAAGTCCTATGAGCAGGCTATG
>Ga0206130_10002884_pt1 | contig 23323 bp, 22 predicted proteins | sample Helgoland_Spring_9_FD_148637 | JGI IMG/M metagenome (GOLD analysis project Ga0206130, IMG submission 148637) | Pelagic subsurface seawater microbial communities from Kabeltonne, Helgoland, North Sea - Helgoland_Spring_Bloom_20160512_1 | ecosystem: Environmental > Aquatic > Marine > Epipelagic ... | reverse complement strand
CCGTCGAGGCAGATCGCAATCGCCGTTGTTTTAGGGATCGGATAACTGCGTCCGTTTGTAACGATCGGCGTGTCATGGTTCATTTGGTATTCCTTTTACACACAGTATCTATTAAGCACGCAGACGCTTGCGTTCTTCTAGCGCCGCGGCTGGCGGAGCGCCACCGACGACGCCCATTTCATCTAGGGCTTCTTGAGCAGCGATAACCACTTGGCGCATGACGTCCGCGTCCATTTGGCCAATACACCCAATCCGAAAACTGTCCAACTCAGTTAGTTTTCCGGGATAAATAATAAAGCCTTTTTGTTTCATTAGGTCATAAAACTGCGCGAATTCAAACTTTGGATCGGCAGGACAGAAAAATGTGACAATAATTGGCGATAGCCAGCGGTCTTTTAACAGGGTTTCCAAGCCCAGCTTGCGCATGCCTTTGACGATGACATCCCGGTTTTCGCGATAGCGCGCGCCTCTTGCTGCGACGCCGCCCTCTGCTTGGTGGGCGCGCAACGCTTCGAGAAAGGCTGCGACTACATGCGTTGGAGGGGTATAGCGCCATTGCCCGGTTTTGTTCATATGCGCCCATTGTGCGTGTAGGTCCAGACACAGCGAATGTGAGTTGCCTTTGGCGGCCTCTAATGCAGTTTTGCGCGCAATCACAAACCCAAAGCCGGGAACACCCTCGATGCATTTATTGGCCGAGGACACCAAGGCTTCAAAGCGGATTTGGCTTGCCTCAAGCGGTAGCGCGCCAAAGGCCGACATGCTGTCAATCAGCAGGACGCGCCCAGCAGCATAGGTGGCCTCAGAAATCTCTTCAATCGGGTTCAAAATGCCTGAGCTGGTTTCGCAGTGGATCGCTACAACATGAGTGATGGCCTGATCTTGTGCCAGTATCTGTGCAACCATCTCGCCGCGTGGCGGCAGGTAATCGCCCTTGTCCAGAACAATGTGATCGCGTTTTAAATATTCCAGTGTTTGTGCCGAGCGTTTTCCATAGGCACCGTTTGCCAGTACCAGAGCTTTACCCGTGGCTGGAATAAACGTTCCCAACATCGCTTCGACCGAGAAAGATCCGCTGCCCTGCATAGGCACGCAGTCAAAGGCCTCATCACCGTCATCGATCAGCGCCAAGAGCCGGGTGCGTATTTCTTGTGTCATGGCGCGAAAATCATCATCCCAACTGCCCCAGTCGCGCAGCATTTGCTCTTTTACCTTATACGATGTGGTCAGAGGACCTGGGGTAAGAAGATAGGGTTCTCCCAAGCGGGGGCGCTGTATTGCAGGCGAGGTGGCTTTCATCACGACACTCCAAAGGGGTTGTTTGATGCGAGCAATGCACAATCTCTGGACATATGTAAAATTGCTATTATAGATTAATCCATAAGTGTTACTTATATATTCTAAGCGGGGTCCCAGATGCGTTACAGTCAATTGCGGGCGTTTCATTTTGTGGCGCTCAAAGGCGGGTTTTCAAGGGCCGCAGCTGCCATGCACGTCACCCAGCCGGGTGTGTCTGAACAGGTTCGTAAATTAGAGCAAGATTATGATGTACTGTTGTTCAATCGCGAGCGTAAGGTGATTGCTCTGACGGAGGCAGGCGAGCAGCTTTTTTTGTTGACCAAGCAGTTTTTTGAAATTGAGCAACATATTGATGAATATTTTTCTGAGGCCCGCGCTGAGATGGATGGCCGTATTCGGATTATTGCAGACTCAGCGCGTCACGTGACCCAGATTTTGGCCGCATTTCGCAAACGCTATCCCAAAGTGGATGTCTTGCTACAATCGGGCAATTCGGAAGATGTTGTGGACAGGCTAAGGTCTTATGATGCAGAGATCGGCGTTCTAGGGGCGCTCTCTGCGGGGGCCGATATTGAAACACTGGACTTGGGAAAAACAGAGATCATTGCCTTCGCCGCCAAAGGCGTGGTGCCGATTGGCACCACACATATGCGCCTTGAAGATCTTGCCCATTTTCCCTTGGTGTTTCGAGAGGTTGGTTCAAAAACCCGCGAGAACATCGAGCGCGAAGCCCAGAGACAAGGGGTTGTTTTGATCCCGGTTATCGAAGCCGAAGGACGTGAGGCAATGCGCGAGGTTGTCGCCTCTGGCGCCGGCATCGGCTTTGTGTCGCAAGCCGAGCTCGGCGACGATCCACGGTTGATACCGATCGCGTTGGAGGGCGTGGACCTGCACATGAGTGAAACCATCGCTTTTCTGGGCCAGCGAAAGGATTTACGCATTATTCGGGCCTTTACAGGGGTTGCCCAGGACTTTTTAAATGGGGACGGAATTGCGCAGGACTTGAGCTAGCGTTGACGCCAAGCTTGGGTGCGTTTTAAAAGCCCCTTGGATATAATCAGATGCAGAATACGCGCTGCGGCATTGGTATAGAAAATCATCATGCCCATCGCCGCTGCTGGTGCGATGTCACCGGCATCATCCATATTAAGTACTGCGATCGAGGCCAGTGCCGTCTTGGGGGAATACAAAAATACCACCGCCGAGACCGTCGTCATCGCATTGACAAACAGATAGATTGAGATGTCCAGGATGGCGGGCATACAGACCGGAACCGTGACCCTTGTGAAAAGTTTTAACGTCGGTTGTTTGAGCGACGCAGAGACGGATTCAAATTCGCGGTCCATTTGTTTCAGTGCAGTGACTGCAGTGAGATGCGACACTGTGTAAAAATGGGTTACGGTACAGACAACCAAAATCGCCATTGTGCCATAAATTGAATTGAGTGGGTTTTCGGGGTTGTTGAAAAAGAAAATATAGGCCAACCCCAACACCATGCCCGGGATTGCCATCGGAAGCATGGCAAACATCTGGAATATTGCCCGGCCGGTGCGAAAACCGTTTGATTTGTCGACTAGATATGCCCCGAAAAACACCACTGATGTGCCGATAACAGCCGTCAGCAGAGCCAGTTTGATCGAGTTATAATACGCCCCCCAGCCGCCACCATCCATTTTGTCGAACTGATAATTGTTCAGGCTCAGGCTTAAGTCATAGGGCCAGAATTTGATCAGTGCCGCAAATTGACAGATCGCTAGCATTCCGACCACAAACAAGCCAATCACGCTGCAGTAAATCAGGAAAATATTATCTGTTTTTGCATTCGGTGTTGGTGCATATGGGACTGATCTCGCGGTTAACAGCGCTACCTGCTTGCTTTGGACAAGCCGATCAATCGCAAAGGCCAAAATAGCCGGAATGATCAAGACCACTGAGACAACCGCCCCCATTTCAAAATTTTGCTGTCCAATCACCTGCTTATAGATATCGACTGCGAGTACGTTGAACTGGCCGCCAATGACTTTGGGCAGGCCAAAATCGGTAATAACTAAGTTGAACACGACGAAGGCCGCAGAAATCAACCCATAGCGGGCTCCGGGGATGGTCACTCTCCAAAAGGTTCGCCACGGCGAGGCCTTTAGCGACACCGCGGCTTCGTATAGCCGCGCATCTGAGATAGCCAGAGCCGTTGAAATAATCAAAAAAGCGTGGGGAAACGTGAAAAAGACCGATCCGATAACGATGCCAATTGGCCCGTAAATACTGGCGCCAAACATCAGCTCTTTGAGAATGCCCTGCGCCCCAAACAGATAGACCAGCGCGATCCCCGGCAACAGCGAAGGTACCAAAATAGGGGCCATCGCAATCAAACGGAACACGCCTTTGAAGCGCATGCAACTGCGGTTTAACGCATAGGCAAACCAGAACGCCAGCGTGACGGTGATCATAGTGCTAATGATCGAGATCATCAGGGAGTTTTTAATCGAATTGAACAGGGCGGGAGTTGAGAAGTAGTTGACGAAATTGGCAAGTCCCGTAGATTTGACAGGTCTGAGTTGCACCCTTCGGAAAGTATTGCTGTCAAGCTCATACCATTTGGTATCGTCTTTCAATGCTGAGCCGACAAGGAACCGCCCCGTGTCATCGAGATTGCGAAACCTGTACATAACTGGGCTGCGAAAACTGAAATCAGGAAAAAACTTTGTCACCCCAAGCCGCCCGCCAGAACCGGTGCTCAGATCATCGAGTTGTACTGCCTCTATCTGGGCGTTGCGGTCGGCCAGCGTAAACGTGGCGCTATCAAACTGACCGGCCTCGTCACTGACCTGAACTTCATATTGTGCCAATTCGAATTGGTAGGTCGAGAAGGATTTGGAAAACATTGCATAGAGCGGCAACACCAATGTGATCACCAGATAGAGCGCAATTACCACCATACCGCCGCGCATCAGGATGTCATCGCGGCTGAGCTTGCCTTTTACTACGGGGCCAGCAGGCAGCGTGTTTGGGGTGGTCGGCAGCAGGCTCATGCCTGATCCACCACGACCTGATCCACCACGACCGGATCTACTGGAGACGCAAAGGCCAGAAGTTGCGCTGCGGGAAGTTCTATGGTCAGTGTCTGCTCACAGCGCAAATTCAGGCGCCGGACTGCATTGATCGAGAAATCCGCGATAATCTTATTGCTACCAAAAGCATCACTGTGCAACCGACAGCGCCAGAACGAACCGAGAAACTCCATTTCTGTGAGACGCGCTTGAAACAGATTGTCGTGAACGGCACAGAGGCTGGCAACGCCTCCATCGCTTTTAGGCAGGGTTTTGGCGTCAGTCTCAGTGGCTGATTTGGTGTTCGGTTGTGCGGCCCCATGGGGGATGATATCCTCTGGTCGGATGGCGATGATGATGTCTCGGCTCTGCGGGAAATCGTGTTTCACACAGCTCAATGTTGTAGTGCCGACCGTCACCTGATGGGGGGTCTTTGCAAGCCCACGCAGCTGATTCATCTCGCCAATAAAATCGGCGACAAACAGGGTAGCGGGTGTGCAATACACCTCAGTGGGTGTGCCGACTTGTTCGACACTGCCGTGGTTTATCACCACAATTCGGTCGGCCATGGACAGCGCCTCTTCCTGATCATGGGTGACCATCACGGTAGTGACGCCCAGCTTTTGTTGCAGCGCCTTGATTTCATGGCGCAGATGCACCCGCACTTTGGCGTCGAGCGCTGAGAGAGGTTCATCAAGCAGCAATAGCCCCGGGCTGGTGGCGATAGCGCGTGCCAGCGCAATGCGCTGTTGCTGGCCACCCGACAATTGCGCAGGATATTTTTTGGCTTGCTCGGTCAGACCGACAAGGCGCAGCAATTCGACCACACGTTTGGCGATTTCTGGTTTGCTGCGGCCAGTGTTTTCCAGTCCGAAGGCAATATTTTGCTCGATGGTCAGGTTTGGAAACAGAGCATAAGATTGAAACACAATCCCGTAATCACGCTCTGAAGGGGGCAGGTTTGAGATGTCTTTTCCGGCTTGCGCGACCTGACCCTTGGTTTGCAAGTCTAATCCGGCAATGGCGCGCAAAAGAGTGGTTTTACCGCATCCTGACGGCCCAAGAAAACACACAAACTCGCCCTCTTTGATGTCAAGTGAGACATCTTTCAGCGCCAGAAAATTACCAAAAGCTTTCCATATATTTTCAATTTTTAAATAAGTGGGTTTCGGGTCTGTTTTTTGGGCTGTGGGGTGGTTCACGGAAAACTTCCTTCATGCAAAGCAACAGCGTCTTTGGGTTGGTCTTTAAGTGACCTGTGGCTTTGAGAGATCAACAAAATCAATCTAGCGGTGAATCGATCTTGTCGCGGGGATTATGTAAACGCAGGGGCGTTAAAACCCCTGCGTCATTGCAGTTATTTGGGATCGGATTTTCCGTCATACCGCGATTGCCACTCGTTCAAAATTCTTGCACGGTTATTGGCGGCGAACTCGAAATCATTCGGGATCATGGCGTCGATTAAACCCTCGGGAAAGAACTCAACCGGTTTGGCAACGCCGGGATAGGCGACAACCGCATAACCTTGGTTATACATCTCGTTGGCTTCGCGGGTGACCGAGAAATCGACTAGTTTCTGAGCGGCTTCAAGATAGGCTGTACCCGCCACAATCGCTGTGGCTTCCATATCCCAGCCAACGCCTTCGGTAGGCACAATAATATCAAGAGGCGCTCCTGCAGCTTTGGATTTTGCTCCGCGGAAAGCAAAGGAAACCCCGATGGGTATTTCGCCGGCAGCCGCTAGTTTGCAAGGCTTTGATCCCGAATGGGTATAGCGCGCGATATTTTCGTGCAGCCCATCCATATAGGCCCAACCGCCTTCTTCACCAAATATCTGCAACCAGCTGGATACATCCAAAAACCCGGTGCCCGAAGAGTTCGGGTTCGGCATAATTATATGGCCAGCGTATTGTGGGTCGGTGAGATCTTGCCACGATGTCGGCGGTGTCAGGCCAGCTTTGCCGGCTTCGACGGTGTTATAGCAAACTGCGGCTACCCAAGCGTCCATTCCGACCCAGGCCGGCGGGTTATCACTGTCAACGAACTTGCTATCCAGCTTTTCGACACCGGCCGGTTTATAGGCCTCAAGCATACCTTCCGCTTTCAGCAACAACAACGAGGTGCCTGCGAGGCCCCAGACGACATCGGCCTGCGGGTTGTCGCGCTCTGCTAGCAGTTTGGCAGTAATAATACCGGTTGAATCGCGCACCCAATTGATTGTGATATCGGGATGGCTTTCATTGAATTTTGCTGCGTAACGGCTGAGGTCTTCGGCCTCGACGGCTGTATAGACCGTCAATTCAGTCTCTGCCATCAGGGATGTGGCGAAGATGGCACTGGTGGCCATTGATGTCAAAATCGATGATTTTAGTTTCATGTTTCTCTCCTATTGTCATTTTTTATCCACCAAGCGAGGCGAGTCAGTTGGCGGTCAGAAGCGTAATGCAATAGAGTGTTACACGTTCACAAGCTAAATGATATTATTTTAATATATATTGTATCATCATTCCACCTTATAGTAAGCCTTCTGATTTGTAATGGTTTTTTATGCTTTTTAATATCAATTGCCCACATCAATTTGGGCTGACCTATCGGGGATAGGTTACTTTCAGTGTCAAATGAGGGACCTATGGTAAGGCCTTGCAAAATTTTATTTCGGATTGCTCGGAACACACAGGCCGCGAAGATGCGCTTTATGAACTTGTGCGTAAACAGATCAATGAGGCGCCAACAATCTCAGATTGGATTGGAAAGGCCACAAAAAATGTCAGCGTTAGCCTTTTTAACAAAAAGCCGTTTTTGTAGCGATTGATCCAAGAGCCTGATGTTTGTCGTATCTGGGCTTTGCAGCGTACTAGGTGATTGAGATTATCTGATGTCAGATGTTTGTTGCCTTTGGTGTCGATCCTGGAGCTGAATTGACACGCCTCATTATTCGTAAGAATAGTTTATCATAATAGTTGAAACGGTTTTTCAATGGGACGGATGCAGATGAAACAATTTGATCTGGTAATTGTCGGGGCGGGGATTATCGGACTTGCTCACGCATTTCACGCCTCACAGGCGGGGTTGAACGTGGCTGTAATTGACCGCAGCCCTAATGCGCTGGGTGCTTCGGTGCGCAATTTTGGCATGCTTGCCCTGAATGCACAGGCGCTGGGGTCTCAGTTGTCCAGCGCCCATAAATCCCTGAGATATTGGCAAGAGATCGCACCACAAGCTGGGTTTGAGCTGCGGCAATCGGGTTGCATATTTGTTGCGCGCGCCCCTGAGGAAATGGCGGTTCTGCAAGAGTTTGCGCAGAGCGCAAAGATGGCAGCACACGGGGCTCATTTGGTGGCTTCTGAGGATTTGGGACGCTATTGTCCGGCTCTCAACGCGGATAGGGCGGTCGGCGCGTTATTTAGTGCTGAGACTTGGAAGGTCGATCAACGGCAGGCCAATGCAAAAATGGCTGCGTGGCTGCGGCAAAAATACGATGTGTCTTTTTATTTTTCAACCGAAGTTCAGGAGGTGTCGCCCCCGCATATCAGCACCTCAGCTGGTAACTTCACCGCCAATCATGTCGTTTTGTGTGGTGGTGATGAGTTCGCGTCGCTTTTTCCCGACGCCTTTGCGGCAAACGGTGTCAAATCGTGCCAATTACAGATGATGCGCACCCATCCACAACCGAAAGAGTGGCGGTTGCAACCCTTCGTAATGGGTGGTCTAAGTATGAGCCGCTATGGCGCATTTTCGTCCTGTCCGAGCCTGAAAGATCTCTTAACGATGCAAGCCCAACGCTTCCAACCTTATATTGATCATGGCATCCATGTTATTATTGCCCAAGAATCGGATGGGAGTATCACAATCGGGGATTCTCACGCTTATGGAGACGGGCGTATTTTGGCCCGATCCAGCGAAGTTGACGCGTTGATACTCGCAGAGGCTGCGGATCTGGTTCACCTTGCAGAGCCCCAAATTGCAGAGCGTTGGCTGGGACATTACGCATATTTGCCAAATGCAACCTCACTTGTTTTTTCGCCCGCAGACGGGGTGACAGCCGTTAACCAGACCACTGGTCAGGGGATGACCCATGGCTTTTCGATTGCCCAAGACGTTATTGCGGACATGGTGCGATAAACAGCATAAATCACGCTTGAGCCTCCTCCTTTACAGTGGTCTGCCCGTAAAGTTAGGAAATCAGAGGGCCAAGTATGGCCTTTAACAGACCCAAGCCCGAAAAGATTGTCGTAAAATTACGGCAGGTTGAAGCTCTGATGGGACAAGGCATGCCCCGAATTGACGCAATCAGATAAATCAGCGTCACTACACAAAGCTATTTTCGCCAACGAAAAAATACGGCGGAATGGGCACAAAACAACTTCAGGAACTAAAGCTGCTTAAAAAGAGAAGGAGCGTCTGCGTGGGGCGGTTTTTGACCTGATACTAGCCAAGCTGATCTTGAAGGCGGCCGCATCGAAAAAATTCTGAGCCCCGCGCGCAGGCTTGGCTACATTGATTGTGTGCGTAGTCAATCAAGGTTTCAGAGCGACGGGTTCGTCGCGTTCTGGGCCAGCACCGGTCCACACAGCGTCGGTTGCCAAACGGGCGTGCTGCCCAAGAACGTCTGGTCGCTGATGCACATATCAATAAGGCTTTGAATTTTAGATCTTCAAAAGGGATTGCTTTTTTCAAGAAGTTTTCAACCCCGTTTTGCCTTTGGCAGGGGTGATGACGCCGTGCAAAAAATACGTGGGAAAGGCAACCAGACGAACCGGCACTTCCCATTAATAGCCCACCCCAAATTAATCATCTTCAGCACTCGGTTCAGATTGCGTGTGATAGCTTCTTAGTCGACGGCAACCTCGATGTGGGGTTGAAGGATCAGAGCTGTGTATTTTTCGATTGGCGCACGCATTGTGGTAAACCTTTAATTCATTGGACGATGCGGCATGCCAAAATTACGCAGCATTACATTCGCGGCAATGGTTCCCATTGCGGCAATTTCGCCACCTAGCTGGCAACTAGGTCCAGTCATATAAAGCTTGGGTATCGGCGATTTGTATTGGCTACAGCCGGGGAGGGTCTGCATATAGCCCATCTGCGCCAACAGCCTTTCACCACCTGTTGTATTGCGCGACACAAACGCGGGGTTGGCGGCCTCAAGGCTGACACCGGTTTCGTAATAGGCCCTTAGAATATTGATGTTGGTCATATTTGTTGTGTGACGGTGCAATACTTTGAGCAGGACGTTTTCGGCATAGGCTTCGACATAATCGGCCCAGCTCGTGCCATCAGCCAACCCCGATGGCACGAAGGTATCTATAATTAAGATATGTTTGCCCTCAGGGGCGCGGCTGGGGTCGAGTTTGCTCCAACCGGCGACCCACGGAAACGGATTTGACGGGGCTTTGTCCAGCATAATTTCACCTACTGTACGTCGATGTCATGGATGTCGCCAAGAATACGATGGAAGGCACAGGCGTTCATGTCATCGCCATTGCGATAGTTGGACAGTTCATTGAGCACATGATGTGCCCGTGCAATCGACACCGCGCCATAGGAAAAATTTTGGCAGGCTGTAACAAACGCAAGCGGCAATTTTTTAGCGTCGATGCAATCGCGCAAAGACATTTTGAGCCCAAGGCCAGTAATCACCACTTGGCGGGCGTGGATTTTTTCGTCCCCGCCTCAAGTTGCACGCCTTGGCAGGTCCCGTCTTTTCCCAGCATAAAACGGTTAATCGGGGCTTGGGTTCTGCCGGTGCCTGCTTTGGCACCGCTATAATTTTCCAACGCCTGCAGGAGCATCATTCCACCCGCCCTTTGGAAGCGCCGCGCCATAGGCCCTTTGGGAGCGCTGCGGCTTAGCAATGTATACCTGAGATCAGAATATTAAATGAGCGTTGGGTGCATTTGGTATCAGGAAACATCTACGGTGCCAGCGCCCAACCCAAAATACAGGCGCGCACCGTTTCATTTTCAAAATGCTGTAGGACAAATTGGTGCGACGAAAGGTTGACCTCATTTAGTTTCAACAGCCCCTTATAGCTGTCCTGTATTGTGCTGGGCATAAATCTGGGCTGAGCCGGTGGAGAGAACATCCCCTTGATACACCCATCGCGTATCGTATGCCAATTTGCATAAATTTCGCGGTAGCATTGGGTGTCAGCCGCAGAGTAATATGCAATGCCGTCGCAGGTTTTTCGAATTTTTATAGATCACGATACTGGGATCATCTTGCTTGGGTGTCCGGTGATCTGGTTTTGCCCTCGGATATACTCAAGGCCGTGCTGATTTAGGTCTGGTAAAAGGTCTTGGAAATCAGGGTTGGCGTGGATGCAGACGTGCGAAGACCCAAACAGATCGTGCTTTAACCCCAGTTTGGTGACCTCACGGGTGACGCAGACTCCACCAATCCATGGATTTATTGTAAGAAAACAGACCTTAAGCCCACTACGCGCGAGCCAGGCTTTGCAAGCGAAATTGGTGTGGCCACCGCCGCCAATGACCACGTCTTAGTCCTGTTCTGGCACAAAACTCTCCCGAAAAAAATATGTCATTAATCAATGAAATGATGCATTGATAGCCGTAAAAATATAGATGCATGTCAAGAAAAATATCTGCTGTCGCCCAGTTCTTGCGCACCATTCCGACCAAAATGCCGACTTTTTGGTACTAACTGAAAGTTTGTTTGAGCAAATTTCTTTGACTATAGCGTTCTGAAATCGCGGGGCTTTAAAGGTCTGAAACCTGTCCTTCGATCATGCTCAAACCAATTTAGCTGGTTACGTTCTGAGGGTTTCACTGTCTGTTGCTGCCGAATGCCGATCAAGGATTTTTGAAGACAGGCCTGCGACATGGCGGCCCAGACAAGGCAGAGTGGTGCGACATAGTACTTTAATTTATTTTGATCTATGGTGTCGTTGTATTTTGCGTTGTTGCTTGAGCGGATATTTGCGTTTACTCAAAGTTAAGGCAATTCAAACAATATGAAAAATCTTAAAATCACCCGACTTTGATTGAAGCCGACGGTTTGAACCGGTTTGCGCCAGATCTTCTCAACCGGATCACCCACAGGTACAATAAAATGCAACAGGCAGACCTTAAACGCGTTGGGCTGACCTCTATTAAAATGTGGTGTCTGACCTCGCTCGCCGTGTATGAAAAGCTTACAATCAATGAATTATGCTTGCATGCAATCGCCGAGCAACCCACAATGCGCAGGACAATTGATGCGATGGAAGCAGACGGTTTGGTCGCGCGCCAAGTCAGCACAGATGGTTAAAGAGTGCGCCAAGTCTGCATGACGAAAAAAGGCCCCGATGTGTTCCGGTCGACGTGGCCGGTGATCAGCCAAACATCTGATACACTTTTAGAAGTGTTGATCGAAGAAGAAAAACGCATATTGCAAGATGTTCTGATGCGTATTTTGGATAATATCCGGGTCCCCCCCTATCAGGAACCCCTCTGGTTAAAGCCTCTAAGATATTCTGCCTTTTGGGTGCTAAAATCAGCGTGGGACAATGGTAATCATAAGTGTCCAAGGTATTTTCTGCTTGGTTCGTGCATAGCTTGTGGGTAGTTTCTGGTCGTAAATGCGCTGTGCAATTTTTTTTATGCTTGCTTGTTTTTTAGCTAAATGCTGGGGTAATTTGCTGTCTTTGGGACATTGTGTATGACCTGCAAAAACGGCTACCTTAAAACGCAGGCGCTGCAAAGTTACAGCTAAGATTATCCACCTAGATTGCTCAGACAGCGTGGTCTTGTACGCAGGCCGAAGTGAGCGGGTCTGCTCCAGTGAAAAAAACGCTTCGTTTTTTGGGGTTTGTTGCGGTTCACATATCCGATGGGGACCGTGGGGTATACATATCAGGTTGCACCGTGCTGGGACGACCGGGCAGGTTAATGTTTGTAACCTGTGGCATGTTCTTGGCGATAATCGTCCCGCGCCGCACCACAGCCAGACGGTGTGCACGCAGCCGAATGGCCTCTATCGTGTCTTTGGCCTGCAGTATCACGAAATTTGCATGATTGCCGACCTCAAGCCCGTATTTTTCAAGCCCCATAATTTTTGCTGAATTGGCAGTGACCGCTTCATAGCACCAACGCATATCAGCGCGGCTGGACATATGTCCGACATGCAGCCCCATAAACGCCACGTCCAGCATATCGGCCTTGCCCAGTGAGTACCAAGGGTCCATCATACAATCTGAGCCGAAACCAATTGTAATACCGGCATCGCGCAACTCGGGCACACGGGTCTGGCCGCGCCGTTTGGGATAGCTGTCGTGGCGACCCTGCAGCATGATATTGATCAACGGATTGGGGATTGCGTGCACCCCTGCCTCGACAATCAACGGGATCAGTTTCGAGACGTAGTAATTATCCATCGAATGCATCGAGGTCAGATGCGATGCGGCCACCCGTCCTTTTAATCCAAGCCGTTGGGTTTCATAGGCAAGCGTTTCGATATGCCGGCTATGGGGATCGTCACTCTCGTCGCAATGCATATCCACCCTCAGGCCGCGCTTTTCTGCGATCTCGCACAAGAGCCGGACCGAGGCGGCCCCGTCGGTCATGCTGCGTTCAAAGTGTGGAATGCCGCCAACAATATCGACGCCCATATCAAGAGCGCGCTCAAGATTATTCAGAGCGGTGGGGTCGCGCAGAACACCGTCTTGCGGAAAAGCAACCAGTTGCAGATCAAGATAGGGCGCCACCTGCTTGCGCACTTCCAGCAAGGCTTGGGCACCTTTCAGGCTGTCATCGCAAACATCGACATGACTGCGGATTGCGCCAATGCCCATAGACACCGCCAGATCGCAATAGCGCATGGCGCGCTCAAAGATCTGCTCGACGCTTTGCACAGGCTTTAATTCGCCCCACAGTGCGATGCCCTCAAGCAGGGTGCCCGAGACATTCATCCGCGGAGTGCCCAGCGACAGTGTCGCATCCATATGAAAATGCGGATCGACAAAGGGCGGTGAGACAAGGTTTCCGTCTGCTTCAATCGTCTGCCCGGCCTCTGCGGTCAAGTTTGGTTCTATTGCGGCAATCACGCCGTCCTTGCATCCGATATCGACAGCGCCGGTGCCAAGGGGGAGGCTGGCATTTTTTACAATCAGATCAAACATTGGCGTATCCTTATCGTTGGCCCTTGAACCATGGCTTGAGAAGTGCTCGCGGATAATCCGCTCTGCGTGCCGCGACCACAAGGGCAAGTATCGACAAAATATATGGGGTCATCAAGAAAACTTGGCTTGGCACCAAGGCGCCAACTTCGGTTTGCAAGCGCACTTGCAGTGCATCAAATGCCCCAAACAAGATTGCCCCGAGCAAGGCTTTTCCCGGACGCCAACTGGCAAAGATCACCAGCGCAATACAGATCCAACCCCGGCCGTTGACCATGCCGAAAAAGAACGCATCAAAAGCCGACATTGTTAGAAATGCGCCCCCAATCGCCATGAGCGCAGATCCCGCAACAATCGCCCCGATGCGCAGCCCATAGACTGACAATCCCTGTGCGTCGACGCTGTCGGGGTTGTCGCCCACGGCGCGCAGAGCCGTGCCCAAAGGTGTGCGGCTCATAATGTACCAGACCGCGCCCACCAATCCCAAAGCAAACCATGTCAGTGCGGTTTGTTGAAATAAGACCGGTCCGAGAAAGGGTAAATCCGACAGAAAGGGAATGTCGAGTGCGCGGAACGGCTCAATGCGGGGGGGCGAGGTTACATCCGGCAATGAGGTCCGGTAAGTGAAGTAGCTCAGTGAAGTGGCAAACATTGTCACACCCAGCCCTGATACATGCTGGGACAGCCCGAGCGGCACGGTTAAAATGCCGTGCAAAAGCCCCAATGCAGCGCCCGTGAGCGCGGCAAAAAACACGCCGCCCCAAAGGCTGGCCCCCAGCCAAACCGCCATCCAACCGGCCATCGCGCCTGCCACAAATATGCCTTCGATCCCAAGGTTCAGCACACCGGCACGCTCGCATAACAGCGCGCCGAGCACCCCGAAAATCAACGGAGAAGCGATGCGCAGGGACGCCGCCCAAAACGACTCGCTCATCAGGATATTTAGGATATCCATCATGGGCTTGGCCTGCGGTTACTGGTGGACCAAATGACCCGATATCGGGTGAAAAAACCGCCGATTAGCACCGACAATAACGACAGCGCCACAATAAGATCAGCCAGATACGACGAGACCCCCATCGCCCGGCTCATACTATCGGCGCCCACAAAGACCGAGGCGATAAACAGTGCCGCCAGAACCACGCCCACGGGGGACAGACCAGCCAGCATCGCGACGACTATTCCGATATAGCCAAATCCCGGCGAGAGGTCGGAAGTTAGATATCCTTTGAGACCAACCACCTCTGACATGCCCGCCAATCCTGCCAACCCACCTGAGACGATGGCGATTGTAAAAAGCGACCAGTTGACTGGGATACCGGCATAACCGGCGGCGACGGGGTTTTCCCCCACCGCGCGCAGACGAAACCCCCAGATAGTGCGCGACAGCATGAATTGTGCAACCCCGGCGCAAACAAGCGCCAGTATAAGCCCCGAATGCACGCGCATGCGTGGCAGCAGCGTGGGCAGCATGGCCTCTTCAACGATCGGAGACGATTGCGGCCAACCCAACCCCATTGGGTCTTTCAGCGCACCCTCCAGCATCATTTGAACAAAAATCAGGATCACAAAGTTTAGCAACAGCGTGGTGACGACCTCATCGGCGCCAAAGCGGATTTTTAAAAACGTCGGCACCGCCATACCCACCGCGCCAGCGAGGGCAGCCATCAAGATAATCACTGGCGTCAGCATTAGAGGCGGCAGGTCTAAATATCCAGTCCCAACCGTGACGGCCATCAGCGCGCCCAGATACAACTGCCCCTCGGCGCCAATATTCCAAAGTCGGGCACGGAAGGCCAAAGCAGCCGCCAGGCCGGTGAACATTAACGGTGTTGCGCGGGTGAGCATTTCTGAGACCGCAAACACCGAGCCGAAGACACCGTTGAACATTTCGCGGTAAGCCTGCAGGATACCGGCCCCTGCAAAGGCAATTGGGACGGCGGCAATCACCAAAGAGGCAATAGCCGAAAGCATCGGCACTGCAATTAACATCGCTTTTGTCATCTCGGGACGGGGCTCGATGCGCATCATGTCGTGGTTCCCGCCATCAATAGGCCAATCGCGGCCCGGTCGCGGGTTTCTGCTAGGGTTAACTGTCCGTCATGCATCACCAAAATCCTGTCAGAAAGTGCAAGAACTTCATCCAGATCATCTGAGATCAACACCACGGCAGCGCCGCGTTGGCGCGCCTCGAGCAATCTGCGCCGCACCTCGGCGCTGGCGCCCATATCCAGACCCCGGGTGGGCTGATTTGCCAAAATAAGCTTTGGGTTCTGTTCGAATACCCGGGCAAGGATCATTTTTTGAATATTGCCACCCGAGAACAACCGCGCTTCGGCGTTTATGCCCGGGCCGCGCACATCATAGTCTACGCACCGCTGCTGTGCGGCTGACTTGATTTCTGTCTTGCGTAAAATACCAAAGCGCTGCACCGCGGGATCATCAAGCTGTTCAATCACCAAATTATCAGCCAGAGACATCGTGCCGATGATCCCTTCTTGATGCCGGTCTTCTGGAATGCGGCCTACGCCTGCCTTTAGCATCTTCTTTGGAGAGGGCCGCGCGATTGTTTGGCCATCTACTGCAATAGACCCGGTAACGGGGCGCTTGAGGCCGGCGATTAATCCAGCAAGTCCGGTCTGGCCATTGCCCGACACACCGGCGATCCCCAAAATTTCGTGTGCGCGCGCCTCAAGCGAGAGATCTTGCAGCGTATCGCGCTTGGAGTAACCGCTCACACCTGCCCGATCAATTTTAAGAACAGTCTCGCCCGGGGTCACATCGTCACGGGCGGCAAGTAAGACACCGCTGCCAACCATAAGGTTGGCAATCTCTGCCTCATTGGTCTGTTTTGTGATCAACTCACCGACATTGATCCCTTGCCGCAGCACAACGATACGCTGCGAAAATGACAGCACCTCTCGCAGCTTGTGGGAAATGAAAATGACCGAAAGGCCCGCCGCGGCCATTGTGTGAATGTTTTCAAATAAAGCATCGGCCTCTTGTGGGGTCAAAACTGCAGTTGGCTCGTCAAGGACCAGTATGCGCACATCGCGGTACAGCGCTTTCAGGATTTCAATTCTTTGCCGTTCGCCAACGGACAAACGCCCAACCGTAACGTCCAGTGGTGCGCGCAGTCCGGTTTCATCCATAATCCGGTTAAGCTTGTCGCGCCCCGCTGCCGTTTGCCAGCGCAAGGCGTTCAGGCGTTCAGTGCCCATCATGATATTTTCTAGGGCATTGAGGTTTTCCGCCAGGGTGAAATGCTGGTGTACCATCCCAATGCCCTTGGCCAACGCGATCTGCGGTTGGCCCAGCGGCATTGGTTGCAAGACGCCGTCGTGGTCTGCGACGTCAATTGTGCCAGAATCAGGCAGGTAGTGCCCGAACAGCATATTCATCAAAGTGGTTTTGCCAGATCCATTCTCACCCAGAAGGGCCAAAACTTCGCCTTGATGCAGATCAAGGCTTACCCTGTCATTTGCCAAGACGGAGCCAAAGCGTTTGGACAAGCTTTTAAGAGCGAAAACTTTGCCCATTTATCTGCCTTTTTGTTGCACCGGCCGCCAGTAGGGGCCGGTGCAAATTTCTATTATTTATCGGAAACAGGACGGGCGTCATTGACGTTGACCCGAAACAATCCGTCTTGAATTTCGGCTTCGCGCGCCTTGACCTTGGCCACGACATCGGCCGGGACCAAGGCGCTGTCGATCACCAGCGATCCACCACCATAAGCCATAAAGCTGTACTGACCATAATCGGCGGCTTCAAAGCGGCCCAAGGCCACATTGGCAATGGCTTTGTCGATGGTTGCTTCCATGTGCCAAAGCGCCGAGGCGAGGATTGTATCGGGATAGTCGGCGGCGGTATCAATTACGTTGCCAATGGCTTTTATACCGCGCTCAACCGCTGCATCAGAGACGCCAAAGCGTTCGGCGTACATAATATCCGCCCCGGCATCCATCATTGCAAAAGCGCTTTCTTTGGCCTTTGGCGGATCGTACCAACTGTCAAGAAAGTTGACCATAAATTTGACATCGGGATTGACTTCGCGCGCGCCATCCATAAACGCGTTCATCAAACGGTTAACTTCTGGGATCGCATAGCCGCCAACCATGCCGATCAGATTGTTTTCGGACATAGCACCCGCGACAATACCAGACAGATAGCTTGGTTCGTGAATCCAATTGTCAAAAACTGAAAAGTTTGGCGCGACAGGTGTAAATGAGGACCCCATTAGAAACGCAGTTTCTTGATAGTCTTTGGCAACCTTGCGCGCGGCCCGTTCCAAGCCGAACACTTCGCCGACGATCAATTGCTGACCCTGCTCGGCGTATTCGCGCATCACCCGCTCATAGTCGTTGTTGGCAACATTTTCGGAATAGAGATATTCGATCTCGCCGCGGTCTTGGGCTGCGTTCAGCGCTTTGTGAATACGGCTGATCCACTGCTGCTCGACCGGCAGCGTGTAGATCGCTGCCACCTTCAGTTTTTCCGCTGCAGCAACGCTTGTGCTTGTTAACGCGCCAACGCTTAACACAGCTGCGATTGCAGCTCTGCGTGTTATCAATCCTAAAAATTTCATCGTCTTACCCCCAGATTTCAAGTCAATAGTCCTGCATTTATTTATCAAACGGTCAATATATATTTTAATTGGCTTCCTGAGCCTCGCGACTAAACGGGGCCATCTTGCCTCTCAAAATAAAAGTGTGTTTGCCTTGTTCGACGTGCAAAGCCATGTAACCCATCGAAACGAGGGCGGTAAAGACACGATATCAGATTGTCACAACGGACTTTGCCGCGGTGTGGCAGGTTATCTGGCTGACTTTGCAGCTGCTAGAGTGATTGTAAGGCATGCTTTCATAAGGCCATTTCCATTGACCTTAAATATGACAATTGATTTTATACATCACTTTTAATGATCTTTGACGGCGTGATGTTTTCAAACTCATGGCGGGACCCTCTAGCCTATTTTTCAGTCAATAAATCTATGTTTCTGAGCCGTGCCTTTTAATGCGACTTCTGGTTTCCCACGGCTCTTATTTTGGTATATGCCTGCGGTGTTAGAATTTTAAAATGGAATAAATGTATGTCTATCACACGTTTTCACACCAATGACCGCATGAGCCAGGCCGTGGTTCACGGCGAAACTGTCTATCTGGCAGGGCAGGTTGCCGCGCGCGCGCCGGGCGCCAGTGTTGCAGATCAGACCCAAGCGATCTTGGCGCAGATTGACGGCCTGCTCGCCGAGACTGGATCGGATAAATCCAAAGTTTTGTCAGCGACGATTTGGCTGACAAGCATGGATGATTTCGCTGAGATGAATGCCGTCTGGGATGCTTGGTCAACAGGTGGCAACGCGCCCTGTCGCGCCTGTGTGGAATCGCCGCGTCTGGCGACGCCACAATACACAGTTGAAATTGGTATTATTGCTGCAAAATAAGTACATTATCAGCCGCTGTGCATGGTTGCAGCGGCGGGTTCCCAATCTTTGCCGCAGATCGCTTGCTTGCGCTAGTTTCGGGTGCTGGGAAAGCCTATAATCGCCCCTATGCACTTGAATTTCGATCCTGAAATTCGCAATTTCGACAGGCGTTGGCGCGCTTTGGGGGAAATCTCAGTGAACAAACCTTCGCTGTTGCGGCGGCACAGGAGGACGGGTGCTTTTGCCACGTCGGGTTGGCGTTGCGCGCTATCGTATTATGTGGGAGGTAATTGAAGTCTCTTCCGGGTTGCGCATCGCAATCGTAAACAACAAACAGGCAGCCCTATGACGACCAGCGCCCTCCATGTTACGCCGATACCGACAAAATGGGTTGGTCCGATTAAAATCACTGGCGAGGTGATCGACGAGGCGGTGAGCGTGCCGCTCGCCACCTATGAGACGCCTTTGTGGCCGTCGACAGGGCGAGGCGCGCGGGTGTCGCGCCACTGTGGTGGTATCCGCTGCACTGTGATCGATGAACGGATGACCCGCTCGGTTGCGTTGCGGGCGCAATCAGCAGCAACAGCCAAAAAGACCAGTGATGCCATTGCCGGACGGTTTGACGAATTGGCAGCCATCGTCGGTCAGACCAGCCGCTTTACCCAGTTGATCGGTCTCAATCGTCAGATTGTCGGAAATCTGCTGTACGTGCGGTTTGAATGTTCCACAGGGGATGCTTCGGGCCACAATATGGTGACGAAAGCCGCAGATGCGTTGCTCAGTTGGATTTTACAGCAATATCCGGCGCTGTCTTACAGTACAATTTCGGGTAATTTTTGCACTGACAAAAAAACCAGTGCGGTTAACGGTATTTTGGGGCGTGGTAAATATGTCGTTGCCGAAGCTGAAATTTCGCGCACAGTTTGCAAGCGGCTCTTGCGCACGACGCCGGAGTTGATGGTGCAGCTCAATGTTGAGAAAAACCTACTTGGCGGTGTGATCGCCGGAAGCCTGCGCTCTGCTAATGCGCATTTTGCCAATATGCTGTTAGCCTTCTATCTCGCCACTGGACAGGATGCTGCGAATATCGTTGAGGGATCGCAGGGGATTGTGCATTGTGAGGTGCGTCGCGATGCTCTGTATTTTTCGTGCACCCTGCCCAATGTTATTGTGGGGACAGTGGGCAACGGCAAAGACAATGACGTGGTTGAGGGACATCTGGAAAAAATCGGCTGCCGCAGCGCGCGCGTGCCTGGAGACAATGCCCGACGTCTTGCTGTGCTGTGCGCGGCAACGGTGTTGTGCGGTGAACTGTCGCTGATGGCGGCGCAAACCAATCCGGGGGAATTGATGAAAGCGCATATGGTGCTGGAGCGTAAATGAACCCTGAAACTATTGTGCTTTGTGCCAATAATTGCCAAACAGGCTGCGCGGGTGATTATGCTCCGCAGGCTGTATGGGCGGTTTGGCACCTCAATATTGGGGAACGCATTCGTCTCGACACGCCTCGAGTGATCGGATAAATGTAACATTGTGGTTTCATACGCGTATTTCGTCTCTGCGAGATCACGGCACCCTGCGGTGTCTCGAGAAAACAGCGGCTGATATAAGTAAGTGGGTAAGATGAAAATAGGCATCGAAAGAATAAGCTTTCATATCCCTCATCAGTATCTGGATCTTGCCAGTCTAGCCGAGCATCATGGGATTGATGCGGATAAATTCAGCCGGGGCATCGGGCAGAATAAAATGTCTTTTCCCTGCCACGATGAAGATATCGTGACGCTCGCCGCCGAAGCCGCCCTGCCGATTATCGACGCCCATGGACCTGACGGTATCGACAGCCTGTTGTTTGCCACTGAGACCAGCATCGACCAGTCGAAATCGGCTGGTATCTATGTGCACAGATTGCTGGGGCTAAAACCACAGTGCCGCAATGTGGAACTCAAGCAGGCCTGTTACAGCGCCACGGCAGCTTTGCAGATGGCCTGTGGCTATGTGGCGCGCAAACCTGACCGCAAGGTTCTGGTGATCGCCAGTGATGTGTCGCGCTATGATCTGGGTGGCGCCGCCGAGGCCACTCAGGGCAGCGGTGCTGTGGCGATGTTGATCTCGGCCAACCCGACAATCCTAGAGATCGATCTCGCCTCTGGATGTCACAGTGAAGATATTATGGATTTCTGGCGCCCGAACTATCGCAAGACGCCCTTGGTTGACGGTAAATATTCGGCACTGAAATATCTGCATTCACTGGGCCATGCCTGGGCTGATTATCAGGTGAATGAGGGTCGTGCCTTTGAGGATTTTGCGCAGTTTTGTTACCATTTGCCGTTTTCTCGGATGGGTGAAAAAGCCCATCGCCATCTGGCGTCTTTAAACGCGGCCACGGTGGATTCTGACAAAATCAAGCCGGGTCTGGCTTATAGCCGCCAGATTGGGAATTGTTACAGTGCAGCGCTGTATCTCAGCCTTATTTCCGCGCTCGAAAGCACTGATCAGGACCTGACGGGCAAACCCATTGCGCTGTTCAGTTATGGATCTGGTGCGGTTGCCGAGTTTTTCTCTGGGATGGTTCAACCCGGATACCGGGCGCAATTGTTCACCGACCGGCATCAGGGTTTGATGGCTAATCGCGTCGCTTTGAGCTATGATCATTATGTTGATTTATGGCACGCGCCTGACCCTCAAAACGGGGAGCAAGTTGTGATTGATGTGCAAACCACCGGCAGGTTCAGATTGGCCAAGATCGAGGCCCACAAGAGGCATTATGAAATCGCCTGAGCGTCACTTTGCCCGCGCGCCCGGCAAAGTGATCTTGTCTGGTGAGCATTCAGTCGTCTATGGCGCGCCGGCGCTGGTGGCAGCAGTCGAGCTTTATACCAACGTTTGGTTTGAACCGATCCACCTCAGCACGGGCTTGCAGACGGCATTTGCCGATCTGTCACAGGGTCAGTTGTATCCGCTCACACTGCTTAAGACCTTTAAACGCACGCTGGATGAGCGGTTTGATCGCTTTGTTCGCGGCGATTTAGCGGTGCAGAACATTCTGCAGCGTCCCGATGATCTGGCGGTCTATACGATGTCTGCGCTGTTGCAGATGCTGCCGGTTCCGGGGGGGATGGCGCCGCATAAATTGCCTGTGCCGGGTCGGTTGCACAGCACCTCAGATTTGCCTCTTGGGGCGGGCATGGGGTCTTCTGCGGCGGTGATTGCCGCGACAATTGTGTTGTATGAGCATTTGTTAAACCATCATCAAAGCTCGTCGGAACGTTTTGAACAGGTGCGCTTCTGCGAGCGTTTACAACATGGCAAAGGCAGCGCAATCGATGCGGCGGCGGTCACCTATGGCGGTATTAACCGTGTTCAAAACGGAAAGATTTCGGCCCCCGATACCGCGGTGATGGCTGATCGGCTTAAGGACGGGGGGTGGTATTGGGTGCTCGGCGGGATCCCCACGGCCTCGACCGGGGAATGTGTTTCATCCGTTCGGCAAAATTATGGATCTGACCAGGTGCTTTGGCGGGCGTTCGAAGACTGCACAAATGCCCTCCAATCCGCTCTTGAGAACGGCGGGAGCCCAAAAGAGGGGCTGCGAGAAAATCACCGGCTGTTGCGGCGCCTTGGTGTGATACCGATGGCAGCATTGGCGTTTGTTGCGGCGATTGAACAAGTGGGGGGCGCTGCCAAAATTTCTGGCGCAGGATCGGTGCATGGGGCACATGCTGGGGTGCTTTTGGTGCATTTGCCCGACGCAGAGGCGTTTGAAACCGTGATGAGGCAGTTCCCGGATTATCGTTGGGACAGGCTCACCATTTCCGAAAGTGGTACCCGTCTTTGCATGGTGGACAAAGACGTTGGCGCACCCGGCGAACGGCCTGGCACGGGTCTGTGATCATGCAGCGCAAGATGTCGGCCTCGGCGCCGGGCAGTATCATGATCACCGGCGAGCATGCGGTGGTCTATGGTCACCCCGCGATGGTCTGTGCCATTGATCAGCGCGTTACCATTACGGCCAAGCCAAACGACAATCGGCAGGTGCAGATCTTCTCGGGCATTTCGGATCCAGTGGTGGTGGCGCTTGACAGCTTTGAGGTCAGTGGTCCGATGCGGTTTGTTCTTGCCGCGCTGGCACTTTATCGCGACCGGCTTTCCCATGGATTGCGCCTTGATATCGTTTCGCAAATTGACCCGAAGCTGGGCTTGGGATCCTCGGCTGCGGTTACAATTGCGACACTGGGGCTGTTAGAGGCGATGACCCGTCCAGAAACGCAACCGGAGACTCAGCCAAAAATAGATCAGCCGCCCATGCCCCGAAAGGCACGGCTGCATCAGCAGGCGTTGGAGATCATTCGCGGTTTGCAGGGGCGGGGCAGTGGCGCAGATCTTGCGGCAAGCCTGCATGGTGGATTGTTGGGATATCAACTTACGGCCGCCGCCGCT
>Ga0206130_10002880_pt1 | contig 23337 bp, 24 predicted proteins | sample Helgoland_Spring_9_FD_148637 | JGI IMG/M metagenome (GOLD analysis project Ga0206130, IMG submission 148637) | Pelagic subsurface seawater microbial communities from Kabeltonne, Helgoland, North Sea - Helgoland_Spring_Bloom_20160512_1 | ecosystem: Environmental > Aquatic > Marine > Epipelagic ... | reverse complement strand
AGTCTGAATGGCGGCATCACTGAATTGCTGCTGCCGACCGCGCTTGCCGCTTGGTGGCAGTGTCTAAACCATCTCCGGATCAAACCAGATCGACAACGATCCACGCTGCTTCAAGCTGTCATTGTAAGACGACCAATTCTTGATCTTGTACTTCGTAGGGGCCCAACTGCTCATCCCACTCAGCTATCACGCTGGATTCATACAGTGAATCCCATCAGTCCATTTATGCAACAAAGCCAGATGCGGGGCAAAATCAGCCGCCCCAAGTGTCCGAAAGAGTGAAGCCCGTCGGTAAGGGGTCCGTCGGGTCGAGGCCAATTTGGCTGAAGCCGTAGATCCAGCATTGGCCCGAAATGCGGTTTCGCGCGGCCGGATACGGACCAACCCTCGTTTCCTCAATAAATTCCGTAGCGAACTCGCCGCCGATAATCGAACGTGAGACCACGATATCACCAGGTTTCACACGGCCTTCGGCGAAGTGTACCGCCATGTTGGAATTGGATCCCGTCCCGCAGGGTGAACGATCGACCCGCCCCGGACGCAGGGTCGTGCAAGTACGGACTGCGCCGACAGGGTCCTCGGCCCTGAACATGACATAGGCCAGACCGTTCAGCGCCGGCGTCGTCGGATGCGGCGCGTCTTCGATCTCAGCAATCAGGTTGCGCAGCGCGACGCCCCTCGTGGCCAGATTGCGGGCATTTTCCGGTGTGATAGCCAACCCGATCTGATCCACATTGACCAACGCATAGAATACGCCGCCAAAGCATAGGTCATAGGAGACCTGGCCCCACTCTTTTGTCTCGATGACCGCGCCTTTCCTAGCAACGAACGATGGCGGCATGTCGAGTGAGATCCGCGTCACCTTGCCGTTTTCACAGGTGGCTACGGCGCGTACAAGCCCTGCGGCGGTGTCGAGGGTGACAACGGTTTCTGGTTCCTCCATCGGTCTCATGCCGGTTTCCAAAATCGCTGTCACTGCACACATGGCGTTGGATCCCGACATGGCATGGGCTTGATCGGGTTGCAGAACCACAAAGCCCACATCCGCCCGTGGTGTGGTTGTGGGCAACAGAAGGCAGAATGATCCGGCAGGACCCGAACGCGGTTCAGAACATAGGAACTGCCTCAGACGATCGTCCACCTTGTTCAAATGGTCGAGTTTATCGGCCATTGTAGCGCCAGGGATATCGAGGACGCCTGAGATGATTACGCGACCGATTTCTCCGGCGCAATGCACATCCACGGTTTGGAGTGTTCGGCTCCAACGCATCGGGTTCTCCTTCTATGCCTTGGCCTGCACCGCGCTTGTGTTGGGTCTATGGTGCAAATGCCTCCGAAGCCGTCGCCCGAAAGCTCCGGCGCTCTGAACACACTGATCAATTCGGTGGTGCCAGTTTATGTGATCGTCTGCGCTTGTAAACACGCAATGGCTCATTTCTAGATATACCAACCCCAGGGTTTGTGCCGATCCCAGGAGGTGATTTGCTTGGTTTCGAGATAGTTGATCAGGCCCCATTCACCCAGTTCGCGCCCAATACCAGATTGCTTATAGCCGCCCCACGGGGCCTCGGTAAAGGTCGGTTGTGAGCAGTTGATCCAGACGATTCCAGCCCAGAAGGCAAGGGCCACATGTTCAGCACGGTCGAGATCGGCTGACATGACCGCGGCACCCAGACCGAAGCGACTATCATTGGCAAGGCGGATCGCTTCGTCTTCTGTCCCGAAGGACTTCACGCAGACCACCGGACCAAAGATCTCCTCGGCCCAGATCGTGGCGCCTTCATCCATGTCGGCGAATTCGTCGGTTCGACATAGCAGCCACCCTTCAGCCCCTCGGGCTCACCACCACCGGTTACAAGGCGCGCCTCACGTTTTCCGGTTTTGATCCAACTCAGGACCTTTTCGTGTTGGCTCTGGCTGACCAACGGGCCAAGCAGCACACCATCTTCCAGTCCGTGGCCGATCTTGATCTTCTGCGCTTCCTCGGCCAGCCGCTGCATTACTGCGTCCTAAATCGCCTCTTCGACCAAAACTCGAGAGGTCGCTGAGCATAGCTCGCCCTGGTTCCAGAAGATGACAAACATGATCCATTCGACTGCCGCGTCAATGGGGGTGCCGGCAAAGATCACCAGCAGTGATTTGCCGCCCAGTTGCAAGCTGATCGTCTTAATGTCCCGTGTCGCCGTTGCCATGATCCGTGGACCAGTGGGAATCTGACCGGTAAATGCCAGTTTGTCCACACCTGGATGGTCGGTTAGCGATTGGCCCGCCTCGGACCCAAAGCCTGTGACATTGTTCGACACACCGGCAGGCAAGCCCACCTGATTGGCGATGTCACCCAGTTCCAACGCGGTGAAGGGCGTTAGTTCCGAGGGTTTCAGCACCATGGTGCACCCTACTGCCAGTGCCGGGACGACCTTCCACGCCGCCATGAGCATCGGGAAATTCCACGGAATGATTGCACCTGCAACGCCAACTAGTTCTTTCACCGCTTTGGACGTGTACCCCTTCATCCCCAGGGCGATCTCCTGTTCAGAGCGGTTGTCGAGCCGCTCCGCCAGACCGGCATAGAAGTGGAACACACCGACGGTATCCTCGATGTTCCAGACGGCTTCCGGCAGCGGTTTGCCGTTTTCCTGAACTTTCATCTTCGCCAGAACGTAGGTGCTGGCATCGATCTCATCGCCCTTGTTGCGCAGGATGACCGTGCGCTCAGCCCCCGACATGCGTGGCCATGGCCCTTCGTCAAAGGCGCGCGGGCGGCGGCGGCATTGTCGATGTCTTCTGCATTGCCGCGCGCGACCTTTTGAAACACCTCGCGGTTCGATGGGTCGATCACGTCGAACATTTCGCCGGAGGCCTCAGCAACATAGGCGCTGTCGATGAATAGCTGGTCTTTCATGGGTGGGTTCTTACATATATCTGGTCACGCCGCTATCGACGCGCAGGAATTGCCCAGTGATTTGGCTGCTGTCATCAGTCAGTAGGAAGGCCGCCGCTTTCGACTGCTCCTCAGCCTGAGAGAGCCGGCCCAGTCCCGACTTTTAGGCAAATTTTTGCGGCAGATCGAGACTGTCAGTGAAGCCCAGCAGCAGGCAGTTCATGCAGATATTGGCTGGGCCGTAGCGGTCTGAATAGAGCTTGGCTAAGCTGGAAAAACCCACACGGTAAACACTTGATGTCGGGAAGGTCAGTAAAGGTTCGAAGGCCGAAAAGGTGGTGATGTTGACGATTGAACCGCCGCCCTGCGCCTCCATTGCCGGCGTCAGCAGCTCGGCCATGCGGATGACCGGTTTCAGGATCATTTCGTTTACCCGGTCCCAATCCTCCTTGGGGATCTCCAGCAGATCATCCTTGGGCGGGCCGCCGACATGGATCAGGCAGGCGTCGACACGGCCATAACTCTCCACAGTGAGTTCGAAGATCGCCTTCGTATCCTCGGCATTCTCTGCCTTTCTGCGGCGCACCACGCCGCCCAGTTCGGTGGCCAGCACCTCGCAACTTTCCGAGGGTGACATAAGTGCCAGCTTGTAGCCGCGCGCGCATCTCACGGACCGTGGCGGCGCCCATTCCACGGCTACCACCGATGATCAGGCAGGATTTTTCGGTCATATCAGGGTCTCCTCAAAAACGGGTGATGCTGTAGGGCGACATGTCGAGCACCGGTTTCGCGCCGGTGATCAGATCCGCCATCAGGACTGCGTTGGTGGCCGCATACGTCAGGCCCAGATGCCCATGGCCTGTGGAATAGAACACGCCGGGTGTTTTCACTGACGCCGACATGAGCGGGATCGTGTCCGGAAAGGCGGGTCGGTGCCCCATCCACTCGCTGGTTTCCTGCATCTTCAGGTCGGGCAGAGCGGTTCTGGCCCGCTTCACCGTGATCTTTGCACGTTGGTAATTAGGTGCTGCATCCAACCCCGCCATCTCCACTGTGCCTCCAATGCGGATACCGCCCGCCGTTGGGCTGACCATAAAGGCTTTGGCGGGCCAAATGATCGAGTGCTTCAGATCAAGTCCCGGGTCCATGACCTGCGTGTGGTAACCGCGCTCGGTTTCCAGCGGCATGGGTTCGTTCAAGAACCTCGACAACCGCCCGGTGAAAGCGCCGGTACAGAGCACGACTTCGTCGGCATCCAGCATCGATCCGGTCTCAAACCTGACACCACTAATGCGGTTTGTCCGTTCGAACCCCGTCACTCTGGCCCGCTCGACAGTGCCGCCAGCAGCCTTAAATCTGTCCCCGAGACGGGTGACAATGGCGAAAGGGTCGCGGACGGTTCGGTTGTCTGGTAGCAGAACCGCCTTGGTGATTTGCGTACCAATACCGGGTTCCAGGTCCTCGATCTGGGTCCGATCGAGAATTTGATAGCTAAACCCATAGCGGTCGAGCATGTCGAACCGTTCGGCATCGGACCGAAACTCGGCATCGTTTGCATAGAGCGACAGGCAACCGGTATCGGAGATATGGTCATCCAGCCCAATCTCTCCAAGCAGGACCCGCATGTCGGCCAGAGATCGCTGGCACAGTGTCGCACCCGCCGTTTCCAGCGCGCGTACGCGCGAGGGCCGGCTGGCGGCAAGGAACCGCGCAACCCAAGGGATCAGGCGCGGCAAGTAGCTAGGTCGCACGACTATCGGGCCTTGCGGATGCAACAACCATCCGGGCATCTGGCGCCAGATGGACAGACGGGCAACAGGCATGAACTCGGTCACCGCGATCGACGCCATGTTGCCATAGGAAGCACCCGAACCCGGAGTATCGGGGTCGATGAGCGCTACGTTTCGCCCGCGTTTTTGAAGTTCATACGCAAGAGCGGTGCCAATGATGCCCGCTCCGACAACAACAGTCTTGCCCATTTCCACTACTTCCAGTTAGATTCCGGCGCACGGAGAATGTCGAGCGCCCCAAGATCCGGGACTAGGGTTACCGGTTCAGGATAGGTTCCATAGCCTCTTTCAGCGCGGATTTTTCCCCACCCGTCAGTGGTCCAAGCGGTGCGCGGCATTCGCCAACATTCAGCCCCTGCAATTCGCAACCATACTTGATCTTCTGAACGAACTTGCCGGATTCTAGAATGTTCATCGCGCGGTAGAGTTTTTTCATCATCTCACGCGCCTTATCCATCTCACCGGCCTTATAGGCGCGGTCCAGATCACAGCAGGCCTGCGCCATGCAGTTGGACGGACCACAGATCCAGCTATCGGCACCCCAGAACATAAAGTCGAGAGCGATATCGTCAGAGCCCGAAACCAGTTGGATCTTGCCTTTGTATCGACTGGAAATGTCGATCGCGCGTTGCAGGACGCCCGAGCTTTCCTTGATCCCGATGACACGCGGGTTTTCGGCAAAATGATCCAAAAGCTGGAATCCGATATCAACACCGTCTTTGGCCGGGTAGCTGTAGAGTACAAGGTTGATGTCAACTTCGGCTAGCACAGTTTCATAGTGCCTGATCAACTCTTCCTCGGTCGGGCGAGTATAGAACGGCGGTGCGAGCAGCACGTTGTCATAGCCGATTTCCCTGGCCATGGCTGTCTGTTCGATCACCTCGCGGGTGGCGGGTGCGTTGGTTCCGGCGATCAGTATTTCGTCGTCGTTGGCAAAATCCTTTACGAATTGCAGAACTGCGCGGCGCTCTTTGGTGGACTGACTGAAGTATTCGCCGGTGGACCCGTTGGGCACCCAGCCGGTGACCCCCGCCTCGCGGAAGTGGTTCAGTAGATTTTCGAAGGCTCCGAAATCAATCTCGTTGTTGGCGTCGAAGGGGGTGACCAGCGCGGGCAGAACGCCCGACAGGTTGACGTTATAGCTCATGATGAGGTCCTTTGTCCTTGTAAGGCAGATATCCACGGCGTTCGACGGTCGGAAACGTGTCACCGCGGCGGACATATTTGGTGTTATGGGTCAGAGGGCGCGGAGTGAAATCCCAAAGCTCCTCGCGCCCTGTGGAGAGGGCTGTGTCAATGAGCTTGCGCGCGACCTGGCTGGTGATCACGTCGTTTAGCAGAGTGTCCAGCGGCCAGGTTTCTTCGGCCAGTTGCGTGAGCCGGGCTTCGTCCGTATCGCCCTGACCGGCGATATTGGTCTGTTCCAACGGATCCGCCGCCAGATCGAAAAGCTGCGTCGGATAGGCCCGGCTGATCACCAGCTTTTTGTCGCCGTCGCGCACGCAGACACGGGGGGCTGACGTGCCGCCGTCGATATGCTCGGCAAAGACCGGACCGGTCAACAGCTCGCCGCGCAGGGTGGGCATCAGGTTGCGGCCATCCAGGGGGGTCTTTATCGCGTCCTCCTCGATACCCGCGATATCCAGTAGCGTCGGAAAGATGTCGAGCAACGACACAGGCACGACTACCCTGCGCGGGTCCTGGTCGGGGTGGGCAATGAGCAGTGGCACCTGAATGGCGGGGTTGAACAAGGTCTTTTTGAACCACATCCCGCGTTCGCCAATCATGTCGCCATGGTCCGAAGCGAAGACAACCACAGTGTTTTCGGAAAACCCGCTATCATTCAGTGCACGCATCAGGCGCCCGAACAGATCATCGATATAAGAGATCATACCATAATAACCACGGCGAGCGTTACGATAGTCCTTATCGCTCAGCTCGCACTTGTCCTGCCCGTAATGATAGTAGAGCGATTGGCTGTGAGCGTCGCGCTCCTCTACCGGAGTATGCGGCACCTGCGGAGCGTCGATATCTTCATCCGCATAAAGGTCCCAGTATTCCCGCGTGATGACATAGGGGTCATGCGGGTGGGTCAGCGACACAGTCATCATAAAGGGGCGATCATCGGTGCCACGGGCGCGTGTATATAGCTCGCGTACCGCGTGATGGATGACATCTTCATCGTAGTCGATCTGCATCGACCGGGCGACGGGGCCGGCATCGCGCACGGTGTCGATGGTCGAAACGCCAAAGGTATAGGCGCGTTCCTCGTCCTTGTTGTAGTCGCGGAAATCGGCTTCCGGTGTCCAGGACATGTCTGCTGGGTAAATTTCGGTCGTGAGCCGTTCTTCGAAGCCGTGGAACTGGTCGGGGCCCACGAAATGCATTTTTCCCGAGATGCAGGTATAATAGCCGTTCGCCCGCAGATAATGGGCGAATGTCGGCGTAGAGGCGGTGAATTCCGCCCCATTGTCATATGCGCCGATGCGGGATGGCAGGCGCCCAGACATCATCCCGAAACGCGACGGCGCGCAGAGCGGATAGGGGCAATAGGCGTTTTCAAATACTGTGCCCCGCTTCGCCAATGCGTCGATATTAGGGGTCTTGCAGACCGTGCCGCCATAACTTTTCAAAACAAAGGATGTAAGCTGATCCACCATGAAGAGGATGATGTTCGGTTTCTGGGTCATAGTTTCAACTTCCTTCTTGGGTGTGCCGCTTGATCAGTCGTTAGCGAGGTGCGCTGTCTATGACCTGTCTCCACTTTGGATCGCCGGTATTACAAGTTTTGGCAAAGCCGCCGCGCATCCAGCAAGGCGGCATGAATATCGCGGGTCACTACCGCGTCACCAACCCGCCAGAGCGTAAATCCGTCTCCACCCCCCAAAGACTGAGCTTGACCGGCTGCAAACGCGCCCAAGTCAATCACGCCACCATTTACGGACGCGGCTTGCAGATCGGCAAAGACGTCGTCGGCAGGCAGTGTGCCGTGTTCGACCACGATCTGGGTGAAAGGCATCATTTCGGTTTCGTGGCTGTACTCGTTCCTGAGCGCGGCGTTGAGCACGTTACCCTCGCGCTCGATTCCGGTCAGGCGGGTGTTGGGCAGAAAACGCACTTTTCCCGAATAGAGATGTTTGTAATGAATGGCCGCATTTGTCGGGCCAAGCGCGGGGAACGCGCCGCGTTCGGGATGGGCAAATGTCACGGTTTCAGCCCCGTTCTCAAGCAGGTATTCGGCGACCGATGCGGCCTGATGTTCGCCATGATCGTCGAACATCAGCACATCGAGGCCCGGCTTTTGAAACCCATTGAGGATATCCCATGTGCTGGTGGCCAGATCGCCACCTGCGATGCTGTCCAGGTTGGGCAACCCGCCAGTGGCGACGATCACCACTTCCGGCTTTAGGGCCAGAACGTCGGACGACTTAGCATAAGTGTCAAAGCGGATGTCCACCCGCAGATGCGACAACTCAGCGCTGAGCCAGTCAACAATTCCGATCAGGCTCTTACGTCGGGGCGCGCGCGCCGCAGTCAGTATCTGACCGCCGAGCATGCCGGTAGCCTCGAACAACGTAACCTCATGCCCCCGCTCCGCTGAAACCCGCGCAGCTTCCATCCCTCCGGGGCCTCCTCCAATCACTATAACGCGGCGGGCCTGCGTGTCCGCCGGTAGGGTCTTATGCGCCAAAACGGTCTCTCGGCCGGTGGCGACGTTATGAACGCAAAGTGCGGCGGCACCCTTGTAGATTCGGTCGATACAGTAATTTGCGCCAACGCAGGGTCGGATGCGGTCTGCCCAACCCGTCTGTAACTTTTCTACCAGATATGGATCAGCGAGGTGCGCACGTGTCATGCCGACAAGGTCGATCAGTCCTTCGCGAATGGCGAAATCGGCTGTTTCTAAATCGGCGATTCTGGCGGCGTGGATCACTGGAATGGATACGGCTTTTTTGATCTTGGAGGCTGCCATCAGGTGCGGCGCACAGGGAAAGGACATGTTGGGCACAGTGCTTGCCACGCCATCATGGGTCCAGTTATTTCCGATCACCACATTGAGATAGTCAAGATACCCGGTCTCAGCAAAGGTGCGGGCAATCTCAATCCCTTCGGGCAGATCGATCCCGCCTTCGTCGCGGTCATCAGCGCTGAACCGCAGGCCCAGGACAAAATCCGAGCCTACTTCGTCGCGAACCGTCTTTAGCACTTCCAGCCCAAACCGCATGCGGTTTTCAAGGTTTCCACCATAGCTGTCGGTGCGCTGGTTGGTGATAGGTGAAAGGAACTGACCGATCAGCTGACCGCCGGTCATGACTTCGCAACCATCGAGACCACCTGCCTTGCATCGCCGCGCAGCGACTGAGAAATCCTCTAGAATACGATCAATGTCGCATTTATCGATGGCTTTTGGAAATGTGCCATGGGCGGCCTCCCGCAACGGGGACGGGGCCACGGGTGGCAACCAGTCGCCAGCCTGCCAATGGGTGCGACGGCCAAGATGGGTAATCTGGCAGATCAATGCGCAGTCGAGGGCATGAATGCGGTCGGAAAACTTCTGAAAATGGGGCACCACAGCATCGCGTGACAGATCGAGTTGCCCGAACGAAGCCGGGGAGTCGGTCGAAATCGGCGACGACCCGCCAAACATTGTCATCGCCAGCCCGCCCCTGGCCTTTTCTTCGTGATAGCGCTGATAGCGTTCGCAGGGCATGCCGTTATCGCCATAGGCCGGCGCATGCGCGGTGCTGATAATCCGGTTCTTCAGCCGAAGCCCATTGATTTCGATCGGCGCGAAGAGAGAATTTAACATAGCGGGCTTCAACTCCTCGCAGCCAATTCGCCATCTGTCTCAAACGCACGCTGAGCAAGCTCCTTACCTCGGCTCAGATGTGATTCGATTTCGTCATGCATGGCTTGCAAATCACCGTCCAAAGCAAGGTCGACAAAGCTGTTATGGGCCGAGGACAACTCGTTTTGTGGGATCAGCGCCTGCTGGTGCGCGACAAAGCTGAGAGCCAGGCGATCTGCTATATTGCTCCAGGTGGCCAGCAAAATTGCGTTTCCGCAGCGCTCAAAGACCAAAGAGTGGAATTCGATTTCGGCCTGGACCTGTTGCCATTGGCTGGCGACTTCGGAAAGCTGCTCCAACTTTTCATAGCGGCACCGCAGCTCTTCGGCGAAATCCGTGTCGCGGTTGTCCCAAATCAGCTCATAAGCCAGCTTTTCCAGCGGCTTGCGGACTTGGTACAGCTCAGTCACATATATTAAATCCGGCTTGCAGACGCGCGCGCCCGCATAGCTTCGCGTTTCCAGCAAGCCAGATTGCACCAGTTCACGGATCGCTTCGCGCAGAGGGCCGCGGCTTACGTTCAGCTGATTAGCCAATGATGTTTCATTCAGCTTTGTCCCAGGTGCGATCACACCGCCCAATATGGCCTTGCGCAGAATATCTGTTACGATTTCCTGCCTTGTTCCCATCTTGATTGCGGTCAAGTGAGCCACGAGTTTCTCCATTTTCCAGACTGGTGATCCGCCATGTTTCGCGTTGGTCAGCAATGTTTGTCTTTGATACAGACTGGATCGTAAATTGTAAATTGTCAACAAAATGGTTGACCGGGAATGCCGCTACCTTGGCGTCAATATATTCGATGGATGGATAGTATCCGTGGCGTGCTCTACGCATGACGTCATCGTTTATTTCAGCTTTACCAAATAAATAGTGGCCGTGGATCCTTTTGCTGTGCGCGTCCATGTCTTTTACTGGGATTGGCGGCACTGCGGGCAGATCGATTTCGTCATCCGTGTAAAGATCCCAATATTTGGGTCGAGCGCCATAAGGTTCATGGGGGGACGTAAAGGACACAGTCAGCATGAAGGGCTTTGTGCTCTCGGCGCGCGGGCGGTCGCATAGCCATCTACAGGCTTTCGTCGCCACGTCGTCGTCATAATCGATTTGCGAGGACCGTAGGCATGGGCCTGTTTCAAGAACATTGGTCATGTTCTGAAAGGTGACTTTTGCATCAGGCTCTCCCCAGTTTGGATTCCATCCAAAATCGGAGGGATAGATATCGGTGGTCAGCCGTTCCTCGTATCCGTGTAGTTGGTCTGGCCCGGTAAAATGCATCTTGCCAGACAGGCATGTCCGATACTCGCCCAAGCGCAGGTAATGTGCGAATGTCGGAAGAGCGGCCGAGATATCATGAGCATTATAATAGCCATCAGCCTTTGAAGGCACCAATGCCGTCATCATCGACGTGCGTGACGGACCACAAGAGGCAAATTGCAATACGCATTCTAGAAAACAACACCTTTCTTAGCGAGTCGAGACAGTGTGAGCGATTTTACGATTTTGTGGCCATAAAATGGCAATGCTTTGGCAGACATTTGATCAGCCATAACAAAAACAATGTTTGGGTTTTCCAACTCGAGACTCCAAGTAAATATTGTTGACAATCTACAATATTTCATCAAGATATCGATATACTTTATGGGGGCAAAATGCACACATGGGATTTCTTAGCGACTTTGGCAGACATGGATTTGTTGCTATTGGGCCTGTGGAACACAATCAAAGTGTTCATCTTTGCGCTCGCTTTTGGCATCCCTCTGGGATTTGGGCTTGCACTTGGCCGCATGTCGCGTATCCCCGTGCTGAGCCAGATTTGTTCTTTGATCATCGAATTTTTTCGGACAACGCCGCCTTTGGTGCAACTCTTCTGGTTTTTCTTTGCTTTCCCGATCCTGATCAGCGTACAGATGACGCCCTTTGTCGCGTCAGTTATGACATTCTCAATCCAATCCTCGGCCTTTTTTGCGGAAATTTTTCGAGGTGGGATTAACTCGATCGACAAAGGGCAGTGGGAGGCTGCCAAAGCCATAGGCATGACACGCCAATCCAGTCTACGACGAATTATCCTACCTCAGGCGGTCAAGCGAATGATCCCGGCGTTCGCAGAACGCTCGATTGAGTTGTTGAAGACGACAACACTGATTTCTACCGTATCATACGCAGATTTGATGTTTCAAGCTAATGACTTGGCATCAAAAACCTTCCGCCCGCTTGAGGTCTACACGGTTGTTGCCGTGATGTATTTTTTCCTCATCCTGATCTTTTCGCAGCTAACTATTCGTCTGGAATACCGACTGGCCAGATCTGGTGAAGGGACCCTTAGATAGCCATGGATTACAATTGGAACTTTGCATCTGTATTCGCCTATTGGAACGTACTAGCGGTCGGGCTGAAAGGCACTATTCAGCTGTTTATCATCTGCTCCATTTTGGGGCTAGGTGGTGGGTTAATTATGGGCATGCTGCGCTATGCGAAGTCGCGTTGGATCAGCTATCCCGCGATGCTATATGTTGAGGTCTTCCGTAACACGCCCGTACTAGTCCAGATTATCTGGTTTTTCTTCGCTCTTCCGGTGCTCACTGGGGTTGAGGTTTCACCCGTCATGGCTGCGGTTTTAGGCATTACACTCAACACAATCGCTTTTTCGGCCGAGGTCTTTCGTGGCGGTATCCAGTCTATTGAACGTGAACAGTGGGACGCCGGTAAAGCCATTGGTATGTCCTATGTGCAATCTATGCGCCGCGTGATCTTGCCCCAGGCGCTCAAACGTATGCTACCGCCTTTGACGTCGCGGGGCATCGAAGTCTTCAAGATGACGACGCTCGCTACGGTAGTCGCCTATCCCGAAACGCTTCAACAGGCCAAACTGATAGCATCTTATGAATACAACCCAATTGAAACCTACACAGTAGTAGCATTGATGTTTTTCGTCGTTCTGTTTCCACTAGTGCAACTGACCTACATTCTGGAACGTCGGTTCGCAAAGAGTGACGCATGATACAAGCGGTAGAAATACGTGGGCTTCGTAAGACTTTTGGTGATCTTGCCGTCCTTAAGGGCATCGACTTGGATGTTGCCCAAGGTGAAGTCGTCGTTCTTGTTGGGTCCAGTGGATCCGGCAAAAGCACGCTATTACGTTGCATAAATTTCATGGAAAAACCGACCGCGGGTCAGGTACGTGTTTACGGTGATCTAATAGGCACCGAACACGGCGCGCAGATGCGCTATCGCGAGGATGAGCTTTGCCAGCTGCGGACGCGCATAGGCATGGTATTTCAGCATTTCAATCTTTTCCCACATATGACCGTGCTGGAAAATGTGATGGAAGGCCAAGTCACTGTGCTGGGTCGCCCAAAGGCTGAAGCCAAAGAAAAGGCCATGACGCAATTGGATCGGGTTGGGCTTGGAGAAAAGGCACTGGAATATCCGGCGCGATTGTCAGGGGGGCAAAAACAACGAGTGGCCATCGCGCGTGCTTTGGCGATGGATCCGGAGGTTATGCTATTTGATGAAATAACTTCCGCACTAGACCCCGAACTGGTGGGCGAAGTCCTCAAGACAATGCTCCAATTAGCTCAGGATGGAATGACGATGGTCTGCGTCACGCACGAGATCGGTTTTGCCTATCACGTCGCCAACAAAGTTTGTTTCTTAGATGACGGCCTCATCCTTGAGCAAGGTGCGCCACAAACAGTTCTCACGGCTCCAAAAACGCAACGTGTCCACGATTTTCTCGCAGGGCACTCACTTTTTAAACTACCAAACTAACCAACTTAGCGAGGAGAAAAACAATGAAGACTTTTAAATTTCTGATCAGCACGTTGGCAACGACTGCTGTTCTTACACTCGCCAGCGTTGCCGCGCAGGCGCAATCCACTTGGGAGGCGATTCAGGACCGAGGGGCTCTGCGTATCGGCGTGACGCAGGCCCCGCCCTGGTTCACAAAGGACCTCGCTTCCGGCGAATGGACTGGCGGACTAGGGATCACCCTAGGGGAGCAAATGGCGGCGGCCCTTGAAGTCGAACTTGAGACTGTTGAGGTCACATGGGGCACTTCGATTGCGGCGCTTCAGTCGGACAAGATCGACCTGATGTATTTCCTGTCTCCTACCGCATCGCGCGCACGGGTGATAGATTTCACCACTAACCCGATCGGCTATATTTCTCAGGCTGTCTTAGCTGCTAACGGTTTTGATGCCTCGACATGGGCTGTTATAAACTCTGTTGACACAAGCCTTGCGGTGCCTCAGGCGACGTCGATGGATCAATTTCTGACACGCATGGCACCCAATGCCGATATTCAGCGCTTCCCTGATAATGCCGCGTCGATCGCCGCTTTTCAATCGGGCCGCGTTGATGCTGTGTCTTTGATGCTGCCACCACTTTTGTCGGCGCGTAAAAAACTGGGTGCTGGCGTTATTTCTGTGCCAACACCCGCTTTTACGGCACCGGTCAATATCGGCGTGCGCCGCGAGGTTGACAAAACATTCCGCGATTGGTTGAACACGGTCAGCCACTACTGGTACGAAACAGGCCGCACGCAGGCTTGGTACGACGAATTCCTGACAGAGTTTGGCGTCGACCCAGCAGACAGCCCACCAATCCAGCGCGAGCAAATCTTCATGCAATAACCAAAGCTGGGGTGGATGTCTCCACCCCACGCTAACATCGGAAAGTCCATGATCTTGCATGAAATTCACCCGTTACCATTAAGTGGACAGGTACGAGACATGTTGAGCGGCCAAATCACGGCAGGCAACTTGCCGCTAGGTACAGGGTTAACTGAAATTGATTTGGCCCAGCAGCTTAAAGTAAGCCGCGGCCCTCTGCGCGAAGCTATTCTTCAACTTACCGAAGAGGGTTTGTTGATCAAAGGGCCTTACAAAAGTCTGCTAGTGAGATCCATTTCGCTGCGCGAATTGGACGAACTTTATTCCATGCGTACGTCTCTTGAGCAATTTGCTTTTGAAGAAACCTGGAACAAGCGCACGGATACTACACTGGCTGATTTACGCAGTCGCTTCACAGAGCTCGAACAATCGAGAAACGCCCAAGACTTAAGCGCTGCAGTAGATTGCGAGATCATGTTTCACTCTTGGGTATACGAGCTCAGTGATCATAGTATGTTGCAAGATCATTGGCGAAGACTAGTCCCCTTGGTACGAGTATACTTGTCCATTCACAATCGTCAGCATGGCGTATATGGCGTGTTTATGGATGCCAATGACAATTACTTGAATTTGGCTCAAGGCGATGACCTTTCTCCTGTGTTGGCCCACATCAAAGACCATATGCAAAAGGGCATGGATCAAGTTTATGCGAGCCTGGAGGTTTCCTAACAATGATCGAAAACATATCGACCCATGACGCTCAAGAGGATGTGCGCAACGAAGATATACTAATCTGGCTAAATGGCGAACTTGTGCGTCGAAACGAGGCCAAAGTCTCTGTCTATGACAGCGGTTTTATGCTGGGTGATGGCATGTGGGAAGGCATGCGTCTTTACGATGGAGTCTGGACGTTCTTTGAGGAACACATGGAGCGGTTATTCAATTCGCTGAAAGCGGTTTCGCTGGATCCCGGCCTGACAGCAGAAGACGTCAGAGCGTTGCTGAATAAGACTGCAGAAGCCAACGGCATGACCACGGATGCGCATTGCCGCCTTATGATTACCCGTGGTCGCAAGGCAAAACCGTTCCAGCACCCAAAACTAAGTCGCTCGGGGCCGACGGTGGTCGCGATAGTCGAGCATTCCAAGCCGTCTGAAACCGTGCAAGGGGAGGGCATTCGTTTGTCTTCGGTTCCGCAAGTGCGCGGTTTGCCAACAAGCCAGGATCCAAAATTCAACAGCCACTCTAAGCTCAACTGCGTTATAGCATGCCTTCAGGCTGAGCAAGCAGGAGCTGACGAGGCGTTGATGCTTGACCCAAATGGCTTCGTAAATACCACCAATGCCTGCAATTTTTTCATCGTCCGCAGAGGCGAAGTTTGGACCTCAACTGGCGATTATTGTATGAACGGCGTTACCCGTCAAAAGGTCATAGATCTGTGCCACGCTAATAAAATTTCAATCCACGAGAAAAACTTTTCCCTCTATGAAGCTTACGGTGCCGATGAGGCTTTCTTGACGGGCACATTCGGCGCACAAACCCCAGTTTCTGAAATCGACGGAAAAACTATTGGCGATGGCACTCGCCCCGTGATGATGCGGATCAGGGAGCTTTACAAAGCACTGATCAAAGAAAACGTCCAATGCGAATCTGAAAAAGCGTCACAGAGTTATGGGTGAGGCACTGACAGACTTATTCATTTTCCAAAACTCTTTTTTGAAACCTCCGACTTCAGTTGGAAGAGGTTCAGTTGAATTTTTTTTATTTAATAACTTCTATTGTGTTGCTCTTAAACAAAATTTTAAAAACTGCGTTGTATCTACCCCTTTGTCATAGCTGTGGGCTCTGTTGCACAAATCAGTTTAAATACGTTCCTCCCCTTTCCCCATACGCACCTAGCCTACAGGTTCTGTGACAGGTATACCAAGAGTAGTGTAGCGATTGAGGACGGCGATGCGGATTTGGATTTCTGCGACCTGCCGCTCAAAGTCCCGCGCCATCAACGATTGGCTCAGTAGTTTGATACAGTGCATTTTGGTTTCGACGCGGCTTCGACGGTGGTATCCGCTCCAGCGTCGCCACAGGGTGCGGCCCAGATATCGTTGCGCGTTGACCGCATCGTTACGAGTAATTGCTCCGGCGCTCGTTGGTTTCCAGGGCTTTGCATTCTTGCGTGGTGGGACCACTGCATGGGCGTCTCTGGCGGCAATCGCCTCGTGGCATTTACGGGTGTCATACGCCCTATCCGCAGTAACGCTACCGATGTCCTGATCGGATGGAATTTGGTTCAGAAGTTCGGGTAGCATAGGCCCGTCACCAATGTTGCTACCGGTGACTTGGACCGCCCGCACTTTGAGCGTTTCCTCATCGATGCCAATGTGTATCTTACGCCAAACACGGCGCTTGGAGCCTCCGGGCTTGCGTGCGTTCCACTCGCCTTTACCTTCGGCCTTGATGCCTGTGCTGTCGATTAGGAGGTTCAGTGGCTCTGTAGATCCGCGATACGGCAGGCTCACGTTCAGTGTCTGCTGACGTCGACATAAGGTGCTGAAATCCGGCGCGGCCCAGTCCAACCCAACCAGCCGCAGCAAGCTCTGGACGAACCCAATTGTCTGGCGAAGCGGCATGCTAAACAGGACCTTCAGCGTCAGACAAGTCTGAATGGCGGCATCACTGAATTGCTGCTGCCGACCGCGCTTGCCGCTTGGTGGCAGTGTCTAAACCATCTCCGGATCAAACCAGATCGACAACGATCCACGCTGCTTCAAGCTGTCATTGTAATACGACCAATTCTTGATCTTGTACTTCGTAGGGGCCCAACTGCTCATCCCACTCAGCTATCACGCTGGATTCATACAGTGAATCCCATCAGTCCATTTATGCAACAAAGCCGATGGAAACGGCTGTTGGTTTTGTCTAATGTTCAATTTTGTTCGGATTGTTTGCTATGGATTCTAGCATTTTGAAACAGTGTAACACTTAAGCTTGACAAATAGCGACCTAGGGATCTAAACGCTTCATTTCGCTCCAGACAATTTGTTGTTGTAGCGGTTGCAGTTCGACTAGCGGTGGCATCATGTTTAGCCAGCCGTCCTCTCGATACCGCTCGGCCAGCATAGTTTTGATGGTGGCCAACTGATCGTACTTTTTTGATAAAGTCCGCCATTTCACAATTTTATCTTGTGAAGCTTTCAATTTACCGGCCGTATTTACACGTCCCCAGTTGTCCCAAATAACACGTAACTCTTCTGCGCATAAATTCGAAGTCGCAGTTATACATCCTGCGCCACCCATCTGGAGAAGCGGCAGCATTAATGGGTCGGAACCAGTAAGTACTGCTAACTTTGGATGTCGTTTGCACAGATTTCGTAGATTTTCCAACTTGCCTGAACTGTCTTTAATGCCGACTATGATGTCCGGATATGCTTTCATAAGGCGATCAATAAGATCAAAGGATATAGGGATCTGGCTAATTTGGGGAATATGATAAAGTACGACGCGCAGACGGTCATCACCTATTCCCTCGATTAATCCAGAATAATAGCGGAAAATTCCTTCATCGCTCACTCCTTTGTAGTAATATGGTGGAAGTAAAACCACGCCTTTTGCACCTACAGAAACCGCATGGCGGGTAAGCTCAATTGTATCAGCGATCGCAGGCGTGGAGGTGCCTGGCAGAAATGCCTCAGGAGCATTGGTACAATTAATCGCCGCTTCGAGAATCGTAATTCGGTCTTTCAAACCGAAGCTGTTTGCCTCTCCGGTGCTGCCGAGCAGTGCGATGCCGTGGCAGCCTTCTTTCAACAGCGACCTACAATGTTCCGAAAGCAGCCGCAGGTCTGGGGTGCCGTCCTTGGTTACAGGCGTTGCAACCGCCGAATGGATGCCTTGGATTATATGTTTCATTTGCAAAGTTTCTTCGATAGTTTTCTGGAGTAAATTGTAATCTTTTAAACGGTTATGCGCAAATACCCTTTACCTCGTCGCAATAGTCCTGACTGTCTGCGGCTTTACTCAAATCAAACAGCCGCGCGTCAACTGTTGGTATTGGCCCGCCCTTGTAGCCTAGGGTCGGCAGCCCATCTGGTGATTTCTTCAAGGCTGTTTGACGGGGCCTCGTCCCCTGCAAACTGTGCGAGGAACAGGGCAGGGCCCTTGCTTTGTGACAGCATGGAACTCTCCTTTGGTGTCAATATTTAAACAGGTCGCTGCTGGGAATATCTATGCCCTGCATGGGCCACTTTTCTGGGTTGCGGATGGCTTGAATGACGGCTTTTGTCAAAAAATGTCCCGCCCGCGAGACATCCTCATGGGCGGTGATGATCCCCGGCCTGAATTCTTTGAGAAATGGGATTGTCTCTTTACCAAGTATATCAATATCTTTTCCAACCTTCAGGCCGTTCGCCTCAGCCGCAGCAGCGCCTGCCATTGCCGAGGCAGGCGAGGACCCACAGATCGCGTCAATCACCGGATCGTCCCGCAATTTCACTGTCAAATATTCACGCAGCACAGTGATAGAGGAATTTGCGGTGACGCCTTCGTTGAACCTTAGTTCCAGACCCAGCTTATGTGCCGTGTCCATGGCACCTGTGCGCAAATGTTGGCTGTAACACTGGTTTTGCGGCGGCAAGACCAATAATATTCGACGACGGCCACGGTCATACAGATGCTGCAGCGCCTGTCGGGCAAGCTGTTCATTATCATAGTCAAAGAAAGGGTGTTGATCGGGCCAATTGGTTCGGCCGTGCGTCACAAAAGGAAAATCCTTTTTCAGCATATAGGCAACCCGTGTGTCTTCTGCGGTTGTTTGGTTTATGATTATCCCATCTGCCGAGCCTGTTTCTACAAAATAGCGGATTGCACGCAAAGGGTCTTCGCCGGGCAACTGTGGTTTTACAATCAAATGGAACGGTGTGCTTTGTAATTCCTCAGAGATAGAGGTGATCAACTTTGCGGTATGGTTGAGTATGTCGGCTTCGGCGGCCAATACCAAAGCAATCACGTTGGTTCTGCCGGTGCGTAGCCGGACCCCCGCCCGGTTGGGAACATACCCAACATCATTTGCAATTTGGCGGATCTTCTTTTTGGTTGCATCGCTGATATCGGGTGCGTCGCTCAAAGCCCGAGATACGGTCGCCACGGCCATTCCACTGAGACGCGACAACGTTTTAAGCGTGGGTTTTTCCCCCGGCTTAAGCAACCTCTTGGCCTGTCGTGATATCTCAGTTTGCTTCTCGGTAGGCATGGAAAGTCCTTAGTTTGCGTGGCGTTCACGCAAAATATTGAGGTTCGGGCTGTCAGTTTCCTCCCTTGAGGGTAACCTGCCTCCCTTGAGGGTTACCGAAAATCTCTTAAGCGCAGCCGCTAACCATCTGCTTTTGCGAGAGCTTCGCTGCTTAAAGAGCAGGTTCTAAAACATCTTGCAAGACAAAACTGAATCGTTATAGGTTAATCTGTAACGATTTAGACAGGGAGGAAAAATCGTGACTCTTATAAAACAACTTCTTGCTGCGACTGCTTTGGTCAGCGCCAGCGCAACCGTGGCAAACGCAACGGATCTCGAAGTGATGCACTGGTGGACATCTGGTGGTGAAGCGGCGGCTGTTGCTGAGTTCGCCAACGCGTTTACCGCAAGCGGCCACACGTGGATTGATGGTGCGATTGCCGGTGGCGATAATGCCCGCCCCGTCATGGTGAGCCGCATCACCGGTGGAAATCCTCCGGGGGCGTTCCAGTTTAACCACGGTCGCCAAGCAGAAGGGTTGATCGAGTCAGGCCTTTTGCGCGACATTACTGAAATCGCCGAAGCCGAGGGTTGGAAGGACATCGTAAACCCGTCTAATCTGTTAGGCGCTTGTACCGTTGACGGGCGGATCTTCTGTGCGCCGGTCAACATCCACTCGTGGCAGTGGCTGTGGGTGGGTCATCAGGCCTATAAGGACGCTGGAATAGATGTGCCGACAAACTGGAATGAGTTTGCGGCGTCTGCTCCGGCTTTGGAAGCCGCGGGCAAGGTTCCTTTGGCCATGGGTCAGCAGGGGTGGCAGCAGGGCGGCGCCTTTAACGTTCTTATGTCGTCGTTGGTACCACAGGACGTCTTTATGTCCGTTTATGGCGACAAAGATGTGGGCGTTGCCGCTGGCGGAGAAATTGCAACGGTTTTCCAAGCGGCCTCAGATGCGCGTGCTATGACATTGAACGCGCCGGTTCAAAACTGGAATGACGCAACAAACATGTTGATTACCGGTAAAGCTGGCGGACAGATCATGGGTGATTGGGCGCAGGGTGAATTCGCTGTGGCCGAACAAGTTGCTGGTGAAGACTATAGCTGTCTTCCCGGATTGGGTGTAACCGAAGTGCTGGGTACCGGTGGCGACGCGTTTTATTTTCCGGTTCTGAAAGATGCCGAACAGGCGGCCGCGCAAGCAGAATTGGCCGCACTTTTGCTGAAGCCGGAAACTCAGGTTGCGTTTAACTTGAAAAAAGGCTCTTTGCCGGTGCGCGGCGACATCGACCTGTCCTCGGCAAATGATTGCATGCAGAAAGGTCTGGCACTTTTGGCCGACGGTAAGTTGCTGCCAGATTTCAACATGCTGGTTACGCCTGATACCAAGAACCAGATCGACACGCTGTTCACCGAGTTCTTCGCTGATGCCTCTATGTCTGCGGCTGATGCTCAGGCTCAGTTTGTCAATATTATTAAAGACGCCGAATAACCATTTTGGTTAACACCACCCGGCGCGCCAGTTTGCGGGCCGGGATTCTTTATCTTTACATTTGCTAAAAAAGGGACCAGCCGATGGCTTTGGACCGTCCAAACCAGCTGTTTCGAAATAAAACGGCAAAAATTGCAGCTATCCCGATGATCCTGACCGCGCTGGTCGTCTTTATTGGCGGTACCACTTGGACCATTGTCTATAGTTTCACCAAATCTGGCCTGCTGCCACGTCTGAAATGGGTGGGGTTTCAGCAATATGAACGCCTTTGGGATGCCAAGCGTTGGATCATTTCGATTGAAAATTTGGCAATCTATGGACTGCTGATGTTGATTATGGTCTTTGCGCTGGGCTTTCTTTTGGCAACACTCGTGGATCAGAAAATAAGATTCGAAAACACCGTTCGGACAGTGATCTTGTATCCTTATGCTATGAGTTTTGTGGTCACGGGCCTTGTTTGGCAGTGGATCTTGAACCCTGAATTTGGCCTTCAAACCATCGTGCGTGGTTGGGGGTGGGAGACGTTCACCTTTGATCCGCTCTACAACGCCAATATCGCAATTTACGGCGTGTTGATTGCGGGTCTCTGGCAGGGGTCGGGGCTGGTTATGATTTTGATGTTGGCGGGGCTGCGCGGCATCGATCAAGAAGTCTGGAAAGCTGCTCGCGTCGATGGAATTCCAACTTGGAAAACATACCTGTTTATCGTCATTCCGATGATGCGACCGGTGTTTATCACAACTTTGGTGCTGGTTGTGACCGGCATCGTCAAGCTTTACGACCTGATTGTGGCACAGACAGGTGGCGGCCCTGGCATCGCGACAGAAGTGCCTGCCAAATACGTCTATGACATGATGTTCGCGGCGATGAACCTTGGCCAGGGCTTTGCCGCTTCGACCATGATGCTGATTACTGTGGCCATCTTCATCGTGCCTTGGGCACTTATGGAATTTGGAGGAAACAAAAGTGGCTGATAACCAACTGGCCGCTGCCATTTCCGGACCGAAAGCGGTGCTTCAGGGCCCGCAGGGGCCCAAACCGCGCAAATCGTTGTCTCGCCGCAATATAATGTTGTATGGTACTTTGCTTGTCGTCACGATCTACTACGCGATCCCTTTGTATGTAATGATTGTGACGTCGCTGAAAGGCATGCCCGAAGTGCGCATGGGCAATATTTTTGCCCCCCCGCTTGAGATCACCTTTGAGCCGTGGGTCAAAGCCTGGGCAGAGGCCTGCACGGGCCTGAATTGCAGCGGTTTGTCGGGGTATTTCTGGAATTCGGTGCGGATCACCATTCCATCGGTGATCTTGTCAATAGCCATCGCTTCGGTTAACGGCTATGCGCTTGCCAACTGGAAGTTTAAAGGCGCGGATGTGTTTTTTACAATCCTGATCTTTGGGGCCTTCATTCCCTATCAGGTTATGCTGTACCCGCTGGTAATCATGCTGCGTGAGATAGGTCTCTATGGATCTTTGTCGGGGTTGGTTCTTGTGCATTCGGTCTTTGGGATGCCAATCCTGACGCTGTTGTTTCGCAATTATTTCACGTCACTGCCAGAGGAATTGTTCAAGGCGGCTCGGGTTGATGGGGCAGGGTTTTGGGGTGTATATTTTCGTGTGCTGATGCCAATGTCGCTTCCCATTTTTACAGTGGCGATGATCCTGCAGGTCACAGGTATCTGGAATGACTTTCTATTCGGTGTTGTCTACACTGCACCGGACGCTTACCCGATGACCGTCGCGCTGAACAATATTGTCAATACCACCCAAGGGGTAAAAGAATACAACGTTAATATGGCAGCTACAATTTTGACCGCGCTTGTACCCCTGACCATTTATTTTGTTTCCGGCAAGCTTTTCGTCAGAGGCATCGCCGCCGGTGCTGTGAAAGGCTAATGTCTCATGACCACTTCAGTTGAAATCAAAAACCTTGATCTATCCTTTGGCAGTGTCGAAGTGCTTCAGAATTTGAATTTGGATATTGGCCAAGGTGAATTTCTTGTACTGCTCGGATCGTCGGGTTGCGGCAAGTCGACTTTGCTGAACTGTATCGCGGGCCTTTTAGACGTGACGGCCGGCCAAATCCACATTAATGGCACCAACGTCACATGGGCAGAACCCTCGGAACGCGGCATTGGCATGGTCTTCCAATCCTATGCGCTTTATCCCCAAATGACGGTCGAAGGGAACCTGACTTTCGGCTTGCGAAACGCCAAGATGCCAAAAGACGAGATTGCCAAGCGGGTCAAACGCGCGGCGGAAATTCTTCAGATCGAACCGCTCCTGAAACGCAAGCCAGCGGCACTTTCGGGTGGTCAGCGTCAGCGTGTCGCAATCGGTCGCGCCTTGGTGCGGGATGTGGATGTGTTCTTGTTTGACGAACCCCTGTCGAACCTTGACGCCAAACTACGCGCCGATTTGCGATTCGAAATCAAGCGGTTGCATCACAGCCTTGGCAACACGATGATTTATGTAACCCACGACCAGGTCG
>Ga0206130_10002878_pt1 | contig 23361 bp, 19 predicted proteins | sample Helgoland_Spring_9_FD_148637 | JGI IMG/M metagenome (GOLD analysis project Ga0206130, IMG submission 148637) | Pelagic subsurface seawater microbial communities from Kabeltonne, Helgoland, North Sea - Helgoland_Spring_Bloom_20160512_1 | ecosystem: Environmental > Aquatic > Marine > Epipelagic ... | reverse complement strand
TTTATCGTCAGATTTGACATCATTTGTAATCACATTTGTAATCATTTTATGTTTTGCAGTCAATAAATGCCGACGATAATCACTGATATACCTGCATGTAAAGTCACATTTTTCACAATACTTGTTTTTCTCGTTTTTCTCGTTTTGTATGTAACTCATTTGTAACTCGTTTCTTCTAAAGTACGTACAGATAAAAAAGGATGAGACAGACACAAATTCCAAGAAATTTATTTTATGGTAACAAACTTGAAAAAAACATCAAAGTTTGTTACCATAATTTTTTAATTTCCAAAAAAACATCAAAATTCAAAACCGGTTGAGCAAAATGGAATTCGACAAAAATAAATGTCGTTTTTCAATTTCCCTGAGGTACTTTGGAATTTGATGTTTTTTGGGAGGTGGGAACTCTGACCCACATATGTACCTCAATTATTCATCAAACAGTCTAAGGAGTATAACTTAGATGTTGTAAATTATATAGAGTAAAGATGTCAACTTCCATTCAGTCTCTCAAATCGTATTCCGACCCGCCACCAATCCAATCACAATCCGGTGATGTGTTCAGTCAGATTGGATCCCATAAAGAAGTGTCTCAGTTCGTGGCTTCTCCCAATGTGGAGATGTTGTGGAATATTATTGTACAAAATGCGGCGTTTCAAATGGCTGCGTCGGCGACCGATACGCGTTCCAAGCTGCGGCAGCACTATATTACTCATTTGAAACAGTATGTAGAGATGTCTGTACGCGCGAATACAAAGACCTCTCTCATTGAACTGAACAAGGGTTTTATCGCAGAGTTTATTCGAGGGTTTAAAGAGACTCCTGCTCCAGTACAAAGACTGGATCTAAGTAATACAGCATCTGTTGGGAACGGTATGATTACCATAGAGGAAATCAAGGCGGATAGATTATCCAATTTTGACAACCAGTATGATAAAATGAAAACGGATTTTGATCAATATAGGGTTACTGAGGCAGTGTCGGATACTAAGTTCACCGATAATACGGTGGTAGAGCCGTTGAAAAGTCAGGACATGGATGATATGTTATCGCGTACGGTTCAAAGTCGTACGGAGCAAGAGAATGCATCCGTTCCACGAAATATGAATGAGACACAACGTGCTCGGGATTGGTTGAATTTGAACAACACAAAGGTGAATACAAGTGAGATGGTTCAGCCACATCCCGAGAAGAAGTCAGTATCGTTTTCTACCGAATCTTCAGTTCCCCCCATTGCCCAAGTGTTCCAGCCCCAGCCCCAGCCCCAGCAGGTCGTTCCGAGTGAAACTCCAATAAAAGAATCTATATCACAGGTTCCTGCAGTTGCACCTGTCTCTCCGTTAATCGTATTACAAACCCGTATGACATCAATGGAGCAGAAACTGGAGGAAATGCATGCAATGATATCTAAGTTAGTGCCAACTGTTTCAAATGTTGTCGATGTAGAAGAAGTCCCAAATAGCGATCAATCAGATGCCTAATTTACCATATAATTTTTCAATCTCTGTATATTTTATTACGAAATGTAATGTGATAAAATATACTTTACATAAATCATGTGAAATGGTGCGTGACAAATGCGTCTATATCTGGTAGGGTTCCCTCGTCGAATTTTCCCACACGCCCTACACTTCTGACATCAACTACATATTTTTCACGTAATGTAATATTATCATTATTGAGTTTCTTGATGCGTAGTGTGTAAGACATTCTCACTTGGTGATCACTTATATTGCATATAATCAGATTAAGAAATGGAGCCTTGTAGCCTGTGATGAAGAATGTGACAGTAATTGGGTTACCTGGTGATATAGCTAACATATGGTTCATAGTTTGTAGCAATCGGAACTTGGTATCGCGATACTGAATGTTTTTAATGTTTTTAGATACTTTGAAGCATGTATCGGATAGTTCTGTCAGTGATTCTTTTGAGAACGGTTCGGGTAATCCTGTGTTCATAGTAGATAAATAAATATACTTAATGAGATAGTGACATACACAATCTGCCAATCGCCGAATGGGTGATGTGAAGTGACAATACTCAGGCATTCCCACCAAATCATGTGACGCGTTCGTTGCTATGTAGTCAGCCTGTATTCCATTAACGATAATCGCGTTCATCAGTTCTTCGCTCCCTATGTCTGTTGCAATCGTGTCAATCCATCCGTCCGTTACACATGTTCTGAATATGCCTGTTCCGCGCATGTGGATCTTCAGGTGTTCCCCCACGAATGCGTTGGCGAATATGGCAAACTCTGCGATCATCTTCTGCATATTAGATACATCAATATCCGCGCGTGCAAGTGTTGGTCCCTGTCCAGTGTTTGATGAAAATACTACACTCGATGGTGTTAGTTCTCCTAGTCTGGCTCCCACTGTTTTTTCTGCGCGTTGTGCGTTGAGTGCCGTTGCTATTTTGAGTCCAGTAGATATAGCGTTGCGTGCCGCGACGTGCGTATCGTCGGAGTTGTTCAATATGATGTTAGCGTTTGCATATGTAAATGCGTTATGTTCGGTTACGCGTACCGTTGAGAATAGTAGTTTAATATGTCCGATCGGAACAAATGTATCGGTACAAATCCTTGTAAGTACTGTGATTGCATTTTTGGTATTTCCATATTGATTCGCCATGAGACTCGCTCGATCTACAATGTCCTTGGGCATGAGATGAATCGGAATCCGGTTCGATGGATATCGTGTAACCACTCGTTCTCTGATATCATTCCAGAGAGATGTATCGAGAGAGATCCATTCAGTGGGGTCAGCGATATGGATAGCCAGAAAAAGGCCTTCGTCATTCGTAAAAATACTAAACGCATCATCTGCATCCTCACATCCCGGTGGATCAATACTGTATGTATCGCGCATCGTAAAATCTACTCGGCCTTTCTCAACAGAGTACGCGTGGGGTAGTTGGTTGTTGTTTTGTAAAAGGAGAGTTGCATCGATCTCATTGTCACGACGTTGTCCATAAAGTGGTTCTATATTATAATTATAGTCCTCATCATATGTGGTGTTAAAATAATGTGTGTTCATGTTATATATTGGTATATAATAATGCATTTAAGTAATAATGTATTATTATATATTTGTCAGATGGTTTCATTTTAGCTCGATACTTCAATACGATGATTAAGCTTTCTCACTGCAAGTCTCTTATCTGGTCCATCCTTCATAGTAGCTATTTTTGCCATAATGTTGTATGGGTCAAGTGTTTCGCATATCATATTGTTGATGATCATATTGTCCTTTTTTTCTAATAGAACGTTATATAGTGGGTTACCATGATACAAAACATGTGTTACATTTTCACATACTTTGGATATTTCCGCTGCTGTTTTCATTTCGCCTTTATAAAAAATCCGGTGTTCCTTGCTGCATAGGGTTTTTAACGATGGGATTCCCTTACCGAGACTGTCTTGTTGAAAGCATATGATGTCTTTTTGTAGAGGTCGTGTTTGGGATATTGCGATAATTTTTTTGCCACGAATAGTATGAATATCCGGGTTTATTGTGTCGATCGCTATTTTTCCTTGATCTAATGTTACCAGTGTTCCCTTTGGGAAACATATGGGTACATTTGGTAGTTCTGTGTTTTCTATATCATCATTGAGAATAGTAACTTCTATGACAATAGATCCACTGTTTATCATAATCCCAACATTATTTTCAGGCACATCAAGATGATTAGCATATAAGGTTCTAATGTTTCCGATTAGTCCTACTTTATGTGCATATGTGAGTGTATGAAAAGTTCCTTGTGGAATAGTAGTTGTTGCTGTATATGCTTTATGTGGATCATTACCCATAGTGTCATGTTGAGAATATATACCAGTAGAGTCTGAAATGCCTATTTGTGTTAGATAGTTTATAAATGTGGATGATGTTGTAACTGTATTAGTTGCAGTAATAATATCTTCTATTGTTTTTGTAGTTGGTGGTGGAACCGATACAATAATAGTTCTGACTAGAGGAGTTGCGTGATTCCCTGCTGAATCAGAAACAGAATATGTTATAACGTAAGTTCCTGCTATAGATGTATCAACTGATCCGGTCGTAGTTATATTATTGGTTATTATTCCGTCTATATTATCCAACGCTGTAGCTCCAGCCTCGGTATATGTATCTCCCACAATAAGATTAATCACTGCGTTGCCGATCAACGTTAATGAAGGGGATATGATATCTGCTAATACAATAATGGTTCTGATAACAGGAACTGCCGTATTCCCTTCAGTATCAGATACTGTGTATGTTATGGTGTATGTTCCCGCTACGTTGACATTTACTGTTCCACTTGTAATAATATTTTCTGTTATCGTTCCATCTATATTGTCGGTTGCTGTAGCACCTGCGTCGATATAAGTATCTCCCTTCATGATTGTGATGGATGCGTCTCCATTCAAGTATATCACTGGAGGAGTAGCATCTGTTACTACGAGAATAGTTCTAGTTACCGGAATAGCGACATTTCCTGAAAAGTCAGAAACATTATAAACTACTATATATGTTCCCGCAATATCGACATTGACTGTTCCAGATGTAGTAATATATGAAGTGAGTGATCCGTTTGTAGCGTCTGTTGCCGTGGCCCCTGCATCTATATAGGTGTCTCCCTTCACAATCGTGATGGTGTGATCGCCAATCAGCTGTATCACTGGAGGAACAGTATCTATCGCATAATTAAATACCCTAACCTGTCCTGCTTGATCTATATTATTCGGATCACTCGATGGTTCTCCTATGATAACAACGGATCCATCTCCACTCAACGAAACAGATTTTCCTGAATTATCTCCAGTGGCGCTACCATCAATATCTATTCCAATCTGAACCCATCGTGTTCCGTCCAATTGTGTATATTGTAACTTATATATGCGTACATGTCCGCTATCAATACCATTACCATCATTGCCGAATGCTCCGATAGCAACAATTCCCCCTATAATACTAGTACTCTCACTGTATAATGAAACAGAAAATCCTGAATAATCTCCAGTGCTTTCACCATCAATGTCATCTCCTATTCGTGTCCATCCAACAGGTCCAAACCTGCTGCTATTTTGTGAGAACTCCGCTTGTGTTTTGAAACTATCGTATCCATATATGCGTACATGTCCGCTTGCTCCACGTTGATTTGAATTGCCGTATGCTCCAATCGCGATAAAGTTTCCTGATGCGTTTAACGAAACAGCGTTTCCCGAAAAGTTATTTGCAGTTTCACCAATGATAGTTCCACCTCTCTGTACCCAATCAGCACCTATATATTCATATACACGAACAGATCCACTATTAAATATATCTCCATATGCACCTATTGCGAGAATATTTCCGACGTCGTTCAACGATACAGATCCTCCTGAAAAGTCCCCAGCATCCTCTCCAACAATAGTGCTACCGCGCTGCACCCAACTGTTATTTATGAATTCATATACGCGTGTATGTCCGCTACCAGCCCCATTACCACTATTAATTGGTGATCCAATCGCGATAATGTTTCCATTGCTAGTTATTGAAACGGATCTTCCCGATTCATCGCCTACAGTTTCTCCATCAATGGGATTGCCTCGCATGATCCACTCCATTTGATCATTCACCATTCCATATTCGTATACTTGTACCCTACCACTGTCGTCCCCATTTGTTCCAATACTAAACGGTGTTCCAATGACAAGAATAGTTCCATCACTAGATAATGCAACAGATGTTCCCAAATTATCTCCATCCATTTCGCCTTCAATGGTTTGTCCCATTTGGGTCCATGTGTTATCATTATATGCATGTACTTGTACTTGTCCAACATTGGTTCCATTTATGCTGGTATGTAATGGAGCCCCAACTGCAATAATATTTCCATACATGTTTGTTGCGGTAGAATGTCCTGCATTACCTCCTTCGGAAGTACCGGTGACCGGTAGTCCATTCGCAAGCCATATTGGAAAGCCTGCTTTATGTATTTCATCTCTAGAATATCCCAGACTAATAAGTTGTGACACATTTTGTGATCCATACGATGTGGTCGATAGTAGGCGTATATCAGAAGTCGTTGTGAATAATGCATGTATATCATTACTTGTAAATAAATCAATCTCTATTAGCTGCTGAATGGTATAACCAGTGCCTGTTTCAAGGATACCTTTTAAGGTAGTTTTTGTAAGAGGTTCTGATAATACATATCTTGAGACTTCAAGAAACTCTGACAATAGGCTTTGACCTGTGCTTGGACCCATTGTGGATAATCTGAATGAAGATATCCCATTTACGTCGGTGCTATATATAGTTATTTTCCAATTACCATTCCATCCATCACCAAACTGGTCTATTGTATCAAAAACATATGTCCCAGTATAATTTATTGTAGGAGATACGTTATTGATTATACTAACATCTCCAGTTCCCCACCCGGTCCAATCATTTCCCGCGGTGATCGTGCTAGCAGCAATGGGATATGTCTGTGTTAAGTCTAATGTAGTATCATTACTTTCTCTAATTTGCCAGGTGTTATCGGATGAAAAAGAACCCACACTATCGACAGTAATTGTGAACTTGACTGGGCGTTCAATTGGAACGCCAACTAAGAATCCTGCATTGATTAATGGTTCAACTGTTGTCATCAATTAGTATATACTATTATCAAATATTTTTATACTAATTAAGAGTAAAGTTGCGCACCGCTTTCTTTCCCTATTATATTGTTGTTGTAAAAGATAATCTTTATAAATAGTATGACGACTGCATCGCGAAAAAAGAAGCTATCCCGAAAGCAGACTGTGCGTACAAAAAAGCATGCAAAGAAGGTAAAAAACAAGAGGTCTAACCCAAAGCACACTCGCAAATTAAAAAAGATGCAATGTGGCCCTGAAGGAAACAAACGAGGATACACCTGCATCCGTGATAAATCTATATGTAAATTAAAAACACTTTGGAATCAACGGCACCCTGATGACAAGATCGATAACACAACTATACACAATACCTGGACGAGTTTAAAAGAGCGAATGAGTGATGTATGTGACAAAGAGTCGTGTTGGTTGACGCAACAGTTTTCAAATAACGATATGAAGAGCGAGTTGCGCACTGCATTCGCACCGGAAGCACCTTCTACATGGAAAAAAAATCCAAATCAATGGCTCAGTAGTCGAGACATCACTGCAGTGATGAAACAGTACGAAAAGAAGTACAAGTGTTTTACATTTATCGGTCCATCACCCATCGATTATGATACACACAAAAGATATGGCGAATGCGTATGGGAAGAACTTTGTCATTTTAGTTTGGAAAACGAGCTTGATAATAAGAAGAAGAAGATAGGAGTAGTATTTAATCTTGATCCGCATTATAAGAATGGTTCGCATTGGGTTTCTCTCTTTATCAATATGGAAAGAGGTCTCATCTTCTACTTTGACAGTGTAGGAGATCGCATTCCCGGGAAAATTAAGGAGTTCGTAAAGGAGGTGACTCTCCAGGGTAGTCAGTTGTCAGGGGTACATAAACCTATTAAGTTCAGGTTTGAAGAGAACTATCCTTTTGAACACCAGTATGAGGATACCGAATGCGGTATATATTCCTTGTTTTTCATCATCAGTCTATTAGAAGACACTCACAAAGAGGAATATTTTAAAACAAATCGTATCACTGATAAGTGTGTAGAGCGATTTCGTAAGATCTACTTCAATGATTCGATATAGTATTAGATTATTATATACTTATTTCCAGGTTCTTCGCTTTGCTTTATTTATGTATCGGTTTAGGGATGTCCCTAATATGGTTGTCATGGCGATGAATGCTCCTGCAGTGAAAACTACCTTTCTATCGAGTTCTGAAAATGTATCTGTATTCGTTCTAAATGGGTGGAATCTATATAGTAGGAAAACCCCTACATACAGGTGAATGGTTGACCGCAGAATGCTTAAGTATTCGGGTGCAGATGCATATACTCCAACCATTGTTAATGCAGTCAGTATATATATTGATATCGTAATCAAATTAAATATGATATATTGGGTTTTGTATGTATTCATTATAGTACACATACAAAATATTATAGTGCTTAATCGCGTGTATCTACACCTAACATCTCATGACGTGTAGAATTATTGAAAGTAGCATTGGAATTATTGGCTGTATTGGGGTTAAACAATGCGTGCTCAGGTTTTTTGAATAACAGTGCGTGTTTTTGTACGTTGGTGCGTTCGGGGAGTGTAAACGATTGTAATGTATAAAGATCGCTTCCGCTGTCAGGTACATATGTTGGTTGTGCACACCGTTGTAGTCCATAAAACTGATTTCGCATGTCTGATTCAATATCAATGTTGTTCGCGAATCCGCTCCATGGTGCGGATCGGTTCGCTGGATAGAATACCTTTGATGGCGAGTATGCCGGAGGAACTATAACCGGAATTGCGCTAATTACTGGTTCAGTGTGTGTCGCAAATTTGGTATACTTGGTATGCTGTGCGCGTGGTTGGTAATATGGTCGCAATGGTGCAGATGGTTGTGTACGATCGTATATACGGTCGTTGGTAAGGTGGTTTATCTCAGATACAGGTATTTCACTCATGATGCCTTTCTGATTGTTTGTACTTTAGTAGAAGATAACAAATTCGCGGATATATCTTTCGGTTGTAGAGCGTCAAGTACCGCATCATCGCCTTCAAACAGGTGAAGACTGCGGGCATCCGCTACGGAAAATAGCCCAACCTGATCATGTACTAGTGCGCGCATCGTGTTCAAATTGTGAATGGAACCTATGAAAAAATAACACCTGAAACCATGAAAGTTCCTAGTGTGGATGAGACGCCCAACGGCAATATCAAGGTTCAACTCTTCGAACCATTCACGTTTTAAGCATTCCTCTAGAGTCTCTCCTGCTTCTCTTTTTCCTCCAGGAAACTCCCATACATTGTTTTCATCACGGCGCCTCCCCATAAGAATGCGGCTTTCATCACCAGTTGAATCCATCATAACTCCACATACTACATCTTGCATTTGCTATATATAGATACAAATTATCCGTATATATGTTTTATGACAATTTTCAACAACTAATATATCCAAAAAAAACTCTTAAATGTGTCATGATGCGTTTAGAGGTTATCTTGTCCATCTCATAGTCTAGAGTTTGTTTTATCCCAAACTGATATCCTTTCAGACTAAGGTTTTTGATAAAAAACTGGATGAATGTTTGTATCTGATGGTCATGTAATGCGCATAGAACACGGCGCCATACAGGATGCGATGAAACCCCTTTAATAATAGATTCTTTGGAAAATGGGTAATTGTATGCACGCACCTTCAAATAATATACATTATTTTCTGCAGTCATACCAGAATATTCAAAATTGTCAAAATAGCATATTTCCACGTTTTCCGGCAGTCTACAACATGATACAAAATCCTCTATTTTTTTAGCATTAGTTGTGCGTCCCATCTGCTGTACTCGTCCGTTCATCTTGAATGCTAGAATAATATTGTCAAATAACTTGCATCCTATCTTATATTGAATATACTGAATGATCAGATATACCCATTCTTTAGAATATTTGTTATTTGTATAGACCATTACACCACTACATGCTCCTCGGTCTTTTTCACCTTTTATAAACTGAAGAATAGAGATCACTTCTGGACGAAGCATTTCTGGGAATGTATCAAATAAATCATTAAAATCTGTCTGATTCATCATGTATGGAATATTATTATAATTGATAAACTCGTTTATGGATTCCCATACGAGTCTGATTAAGTGAAAATGTCCTAATGTTTCGTCTAAATCAAATACAACAACCCTCTGTTCATCTGGAGAGTGTAATATATTTTGCGGAGTTTTATATGATTTTAGCATAATATGTGTACAGATTATTCAATACACACATTTATCAACTATATGTGATATACACCTTCGGACATTTAAAATAGGACAAAATAACTCATATTTATAGCAGTTTTCTCCCTCCACTATTCTTTTTACGAGTTTTTCTTCCATGTTTCTTTGGTCTTTTATTAGATTTCTTGGTTTTTCTCGTTTTTCTTTTGGTTTTTCGTTTTCCGCCTGAATACTCCGAACCGGGGAGAAGCACATAGTTTGCTCTCGGTTTTATTAGTGTGACTATATCTGTGTTACCAAATTGGTGTGCTTCCATGAGAGCCGTGTTACTCTTATTATTCTTCGCATTCACATCAACTTTTGGATGTTTTAGTAGTTTTTGTATGATTTTTATGCGACCAGTCCTGCTTGCTTCTATGAGAGGCGTGTTACCCTCATTATTCTTCGCATTCACATCAATTTTTGGATGTTCTAGTAGTTTTTGTACGATTTTTATGCAACCAGTCCTGCTTGCTTCTATGAGAGGCGTGTTACCCTCATTATTCTTCGCATTCACATCAATTTTTGGATGTTCTAGTAGTTCTTCAATTTTTTCTATGCTAATCTTTCTGACTGCTTCCATGAAAGCCGTGTTACCATAATTATTTGTCTCATTCACATCAATTCTTGTATTTTCTAGTATCTTTTTCATTTGTTCTGTATTTCCATCAACTACAGCGCGCATGAGAGCCGTATAGCCGTGCCTATCCTTCACATTCACATCAATTTCTGGACGTTTTAGTAGAAGTTCTATGATTTCTGTATTTCCAATCGTGATTGCTCTCACGAGAGCCGTATAGCCGTCCATATCCTTCACATTCACATCAGCACCATTATCTATTAGCGTTTTCACTTTATCTGTATTTTCACGAACTACAGCGTGCATGAGAGCGGTTTGACCCCTATAATCCCCCACATTCACATCATTCATCGTTGGAATAGAGGCTCCACTACCTCTCTGTCTTTTTGAACGAGTTTTTCCTAAAGGCATATTATATATATATATAATTTTTATAACGGCACCGCTTTTGGTGGAAAATATACAAATAGTGGTCGTTTTATTATACTTGATACTCACTTAAAAATGTCCCATTTTAAATGTCCGAAGGTATAAAATAGTACTGTATAGTAACTATTACCGACTATACATTTTGAATATCTCCTAAATATGGAATATACTGATCTCTCTTTAGACGACCACAAAAATATCCTAAAGTACTATGATGAACCTATACCTAGATCACACAAGGAGATAAGACGTAATGCAGAAGTGTTGATGGCTAGCAAACTATGTGGATGTATAAAAAAGGTAGGTGGGAAAAATAATCAATCAGAGGGTCGTGCAATCGGCATATGTACTCGGACTATATTTAACCGAAAGAATATTAAGCGTGGAACATTCAAATGTAGAAAACGGACACAAACTGTTTCTATGCGGAAAAAAAAGAAGCATAGAAAGGCTAGGAAATCTCGGAAAAGGCGGATGAAAGAAGCAGCCAGTGTAGTTGCTCAAGATTTAGCTATTTAAGTACGTGAGCGCACACATCAGGATTCTCTCCTGCGGAGTTAGCTTTCGAAATAATACAACATTATCCATTTTTACTTCATAATAACGGTTTCGAAAGGTCTTGCACCGAAGCACCGTTCCGTAGTCAGAGAAGCGAACGTCACAGAAGATACCACCTTTTGCTAGCGTAATATCGTCATCCATATTTAACCACCTTATATAGGTTCCACTACGTACCTCATGGATCTCGTCAATGTATATATAGCCATCGAGTTTGCTTAGAATGTCTTGACGTGTGTTGTCATCGCTTATCATATCCTGTAGAATGGTTGATTTGGCCGCAGATACCGCACCAGCTGTTAAGTTGAGAATATGTGCATTATCCTCATTTTCTGCAGCTCTGGTGAGTAGATCGATGTTTAGGTCATCTTCATCATCGCTCATTGGATAATACGTATATATATGTACTCAATAGAGAGATGTATACATGAAATACATGGATACATCTATACACATTTGAATGTGTAATGGTTGAACATTTAGAAACCATTGAACGCCTCAATTCCTCCTCCAACAAGGTTATCGGTCATGCCGCCGACTTGGGGTTGTGTCTCCATGTTTTCACGCATGTTCTGCATGCCCTGGGATGGCAAATTATTTATGCTTGTTGTTCCAGGTTGTTGAGGCAAACTAAACCCGTCCATACCCGGAGCAGTCCGCATATTCTGTGTGCCCTGTTGCTGTTTCGACATGGCCTCCTTCTTCTTCTCCTCGTTCTCCATTCCCTCCCGAGATTTACCCATGATCGTTTCGGATACGCGGTCAAACAAGATGCTTGCTTTCTCTCCTAATTTCGTTTGAAGGCTTAGAGTGATCATGAGTACTGCTAAAACAATCTGGACGATGGATATCTTCTCGTACTTGACAGTACTATACGTAGGTACAAATGTAATTATGCGATGCGTCATCAATATACCGATGAACATGGCGATCAGTTGAATGACCACCTCTGCTAAAAGTTCTGCACTACCCTTTTCGTCATCCGCTTCAGGAACGTACTTCTGCATGGTCTTATTAAGGAGGATCACTGGTACCACTCCAATCAGAGTATATTGAACAATATTCATCATTTCCATCTTGGAATCTTCGTCGAAGTTAAACACATGGCTAACGAATCCTTCTTTTGACCCACCAATAAATGTCTCTGAACCGCCTATAGAATCACTCATATATGTGGTACGTATAGATATTTATTTACAAACATAGACAACGAGGTTATAAAATGATAATAGACTATATTCACACATTCGGATATAAATAGATACATATGAATAATATATATGAGCTCATCGCGATCATTAGCATCAGCAAGGACAAAACGCGCTAACGGAAACTCAACAATTCCAACAGCTCCTGAAGTAGCAGAACAATCACCACATTCTAACATGCAACAACCTGTTGCAAAACTATCATTACCTCAAGCAATTAACAGAATCAGTGAGCGACTAAACAACTTGGAGCTATTTTCAGAAGCGACTACCGCAGTTGTCGATGAAATACAAAACTTTCATACAAATACATCAGATAAGTACATTGTCGATCGGGATGTATTTACATCAATTGTTTCTCGGATTGAGACTTTAGAAAGAACAACTAGTGTGAAAAATGGAGGTGAAACTTCAACTACATTAACTACAGAACCTACATCATCTATCATAACGAATGATATCGAAGAACTCCGAAAACATCTCATCCGCCTACAGGCTTATACTATGGAGACTAACGCGAAACTACAAGATATGTTATTTTCCGGAAATGGATCATCGGTAGTTAATTTTAATGAGATCTTTAGCGATCCTAATTCTACACCGCCTACACCGCCCATCTTAGCACAAAATACAACGAAAGTATCCCAGAATACAGACCCCAACCCAGTCTTAAATGAATCTACCAATACCCCAGATAATAATGAACTAGACGTCGAGGATGAACTAGATAACGACGATGGATGGACTCTAAAGAGTGATGAGACTCTAATGAGCGATGACGATTTGATTAAAAGCGCAGATAATGCCTTATAACCGGGTAATTTTACAATAGTTTAAAAACAATATTGAAGACATTGGAATCATTTAGGGTGTATGTTTGAGATAGGAGGTAATCGCAGTTTATGTCTACATCATGTAAATTTATTTGTTGTTAATTTATATAATGCAAGGTTTCAAGAAACTCATGTCTGACTATGGCCTAGGCGTCATTATAGTGTTATTATTGGTTGCCTACACTGTTAGCTCATTTTCTGATTATTTTACCAACAAACATTTAGGTGGTGGTGAGGGTCATGCCAACTTGGCTGAACAGGCCGCGGCATATAGTAATGGTGCTGGTTCCAATCAGAATGATGTCCTTGGTGGAAATGATGGAAGTTTTGCAGCTGTTGCTCCTTCTGCAGGAGGACAGTCTGACCAGAACCCTGCTGATTTACTTCCCAAGAGTGCCCCTACTGAGTTTTCTCCTAACGCAGCCAATGTTAATAACGACGGTCTATTAAGCGCTGGATACCACACTGGTGCATCCGAGAACGCTGCTCCTTTAAGAAACGCCAACTTACAGCTTCGTTCAGAGGAACCTAATCCACGTCAAAACACTGGACCATGGTCACAATCCACGATTGAACCTGATACTATGCGCAAGGCTATCTTTTAAACCACTGAAGATTTTTAGCCGTATACTGTATAACTATGGAACGCGGACTTATGATGCTTTTGCATTCTGCCATAATAAGCGCAATCATCTATATTGTTATGGTATATGCAATGGGGTTCAATAGTCAATTGGCCGAAACAAGGAGTTTGATGTTTGGTGCAATTGTTCTACTTTATATGCTGATGTTTGGACATGACTTGCCACAGATATTGAAGAAATGTATGACCTGTTCTGGGACAGCAAAGTAATGTGATAACCGCACATATCTAATACAGGTTCAATTACATTTATAAAATGTTATCCAACACTGGTAACATTTTATTTTACACAAATCATTATTCTTATCAGCTAATAAGAATTGAAACAGATTGAATGCGATATGTTATTGCATATAACAATAGTTACCAGTAATCAGATTACTACAACCATGTCCGCATTCGCAATTTACATCCCATGTGTTTACAAAAACATCACTCAAGAGATGATCGCTCAAACCTTCTATCGTAAGAAGATTGGAAGCGTCCGTCACGTTGAACTTGTTCCACACAATGAAAAGTATAATCGCGCACATGTGTTCTTTGAGAGCATGTATCCTTTCGGTCAGGGCGCCGAACAAATGGAAAAAATCGCCAATGGTGAAACAGTGAAACTGCAGTATTCCAGAAACCAACATGTGTTCTGGATTCTCACGAAGAACTTACATCGCCAGTATGATGGGTTCAGCACTGATGGATGGTATGACCCTGAACAAGAAGACAACAAAAAAGAAAGCGAAGTCAAAGAAAAGGGGGCTTACCTACAAGCCGCACACCGTAACCAGAACCGCAAGCATGACGAGGTAGTTCGTGAAATAGACACCATGGGGTATTGTGCAGAAATTATGTCTTGTGATCCCACCTCAACTCCATGGGGCTACTGCATGGAACAGGAACCTAGCACGGAACCTATTAAAAAATCACGCAGTTCGGTCATGCCCCTTCACGATAAGTTGGAAATAGTCAACTTAGACGATGAAGACGATGAGGACGATGATGCATTTGGTCTAGTGTCAGTCGATTATGTGCGTTCGCTTGAAATAGAACTCGCACGCATGCGCATGCAGTGCGACGAAGCGCTACACAACCGTCCTCCCATGTCACCAATGGAGGAACATTTGGTTGAGTTGCGCAGCGAAAACTTCAACATGCGCTACAGATACGACGAATTATGTCGCGTTAAACTTCCATTTGATGATGAGCTATGTCGCCCTGTTCTCTATCAGGTTTCCGATTACGAGGGGTCTTCACCTGAGTATGATCAAATGGTCTGTCGTGAGATTGACCGTCTTCGAAGAGATAATGAAGTTCTTAACCAAAATACAAACGTATTGTCGTGCATGCCCAACTCAAATGCCAACAGACCATCTAACCCTGTCGCAAACGAAAACATGATGAACGACGTATTCGATCAACTTCATCGCCCGCCATCCCCAATCACCACTCCTCCAGGGCTTGATCACAATCTTCGCGGCTTCGCAACAGACATGGAAAACCCTAACGTCGAGGTCAGTATTCCTGATTGTGACTACTCCATGGTGTAACAAACATATTACACGCTTAACAAAAAATAAAACACAAAAAACAAAAATAAATTATTATTCCTGTAACCTATTAAATAACATTTTCTATTTTTATATCACTAACTAATATAGTAGATGGCAACACGAAAATATCATATAAAAACCAAGAAATCCAAACCCGATAAATCCAAGAAAAGAATTAGAAAAACTCGTTCAAAAAAACAAGGAGGCGCAAAAATGCCTTATGTAGGACCTTATTATGAAAACCCCAACGCGAAATTATGGGACGGCGTTTATAAAAATAATTATAAAAAGGTTGAAGAAGCATTTAAGGAAGGTGCTGATGTAAATATGAAAAACGACAATGGAGTGTGGTTTTTATTAGTTGCTTCAGGACATGGAAATGCAAGAACAGTTAATTTATTGCTTGAAAAAGGTATTGATGTAAATATAACAGACGATTACGATTATAATAATAATACGGCTCTTTCAACAGCAGTGATAAATGCAAAATATGATGTCGTTGAATTATTACTTGAAAAGGGCGCTGATATAAACAAAGAGAATAACAAGGGTGATACACCACTTATACAGGCAATTAGATCTGAAGATATATACATGGTTGAATTATTATTACAACACCCAGATATTGAATATGATATTAATACACTTATACTGGCAGAAAATCTGACACTAGAGGATGAAGAACAAAATGGTATTCCTTATTTGATAGAAGTTTACCTAGATGAGAAAAATGATATAAAAGAGAACAAAATCAATACTATAAAAGAATTATCAAATTATACACGACCCAATATATCATCACTTAAAACTATGGCATATCATTCATCTCCAACTGAGGTAGATACTATATTCAATCTACAACTTTTAGGAATGAATAGACCTTATGGAAAACTTGGCGGAAAAAGAAGAACCAACAAATCCAGAAGAAGAGGAAGAAGAAGAAAGACAAATAACAATTCTAAGCATACATTGCGATCTTGAAAGGATACAATCGTAAACAGGAGAGAGAGAGTTGAAAAATCTTAGAAAACTATAAACAATAGATTATAACCACCTATAACCTATATTACTAGGTTGTAATCTCCTTCTAATATAAGTGACACGAACGTTTAGCCATCCCATGACTCCTACTACCACACTCACATCGAAATTAACCGTCTCCTTCGTCGCCGCATTTGTGGCGACCACAATCGCTCTCGTATACGTGTTGCGCGCGCCCCACATCATCATCCAGGACGCGGCGCTCGCGGACGAGTACTATTACGTAAATGCCGGAACCACGCTCGGCGGCGATCTGTTCGCGGGTGCGCTACTCCTGATGGCGGCACAGTACGTTATATACCTAACCAATGTAACCGGTTCTCTCGCGCGTATCGGAGTCGTCAGCGCTGTGGTCGCGATAGTGACTATTATGAGACATGTCTCCGCGAGTGAGTCCGAATCCAACACGGATGATCCCAATACGGGTTCATGGTACGCCCGCGCCGATATCAGGAACACCATCGCATACGACGTAATCTATATGGTGTGTCTCTACAGTGTGATGACCACTCTGTATACGCATTTAGTTTAGTGTAAAGAATTATATCTGGGTACAATATATCGCATGATACCAAGTTTTATTCGCCAAGACGCTATATTCTATGTAATAGGAGTGTTTGTTCTTTTAGTGTGTTTGAAAATATATTCCGAGAGTGATGTTTTCACACTCAAATGCATTATATCAGGAGTGGATGGTAATAAGTACTGTGTACGCAATCGATTGAAGATTAATGAAGCAGCCGATTTGCTCGCGATGGTGACAGGTAAGGCTCGCAAGTTCGTCAAAGATCTCGGTACAAAGTACCCTACAGACGAACGCGTGAAACGATTAGTCAATGGATTTGACCCCAAGAAAATACAGGAAACATTACCTACGAGCGAACTGACTGCATATAGTGAGAACAAAGGCGAGAAGTTGGCGTTCTGTCTCGCGCGCACTAAACATAGTGAGCACCTGATAGATGAAAGCACCCTCACTTTTGTGTATACGCACGAACTTGCACATATTGCGACGAAGAGTATTGGGCACAAGAAGGAGTTCTGGGATAATTTCAAGTTCCTACTAGAGGAGGCGAAGGATACCGGATTTCACATCCCTATCGACTATAAGAAAACTCCTCAGACATACTGTGGAATGACCATTAACGACAACCCTTATTACGACATATAGAGAGACCAATTAAGAGTCCATTTGTTACGACAACCATTGTTACGACCGTTGATAAGAAACTATAAGGTTTCGGCGGTATAATAGTTGTCGTAAATGTATCACGCAGCAGAATCGTAAAACAATAGTCTGTACATTGTGTACATGACCTCCAATAAATCCATATATAAGGCATGCGTGCTGTCCGGTCCAATGACAGTTGAACGCATAGTAGTATTCGGTGGTGTTGGTGTTGGGGATGGATCCGACATCACCCTAGTGGATCCATCCACGAACCAGCCTGTTTTTAGCGAATATGAACGTTCCGAGGTTGAAAAGAATAAGACCCGGATTATCTTTTCGTCCCAGCAAATACATGCCGATGACACTATATCCACAATCAAGCACAAAATCGCATCTGAACTGGAGAGAGAGTTGCGCATCGAGGAAATTTATTTATTTTGTACGCGCCTTGAAGCGCATACGCCTGCCGAGTTTTATCGTTCCCTCACACAAAACAATCGTGCACGACTAACCCATGCACGAATGCATAATGCTCTCAATAATTTCAAAGAACACGGCCTTAAACCACACCCGAGTGCGGCTCTGATTGAAGAGAAGGAGATGTATCGATACGAAGACGTTGTTAGAATGGATGTGATCGATGGCGACGTTGAAGTGAGTACCACCCATATGATGGGACAACGCCTCTTTATGATGAACATCCCTTTTCCGATTTCATTCAATCCGTTCGACGAACTCATGCACGATAAGTTGTTGGAGAGCGCAGCAGTGAACGCCATGACTACCACCAATGGAGGTCTTCTCCTTGATAGTGGAGAGATACTAGATGAAACCATCTATGTATGTATTGCAAGTGATGTTCTAGACAACGCCGTTGTAATGGATGCCAGTGGTAGATTGTCTTCGAGCATACAAGACAAGTATCTAGTAACTGTCTATTTCCCACTGCTTGCGGCGCAGAATATCTTTAGTAAGGCCGATATCGAAGCGGCGGTGGGCCGAAAAAAACTTATTGCAGATGGTAAGGCGTTCGAGTCATTCGCACATGAAGATATTTTGCATCGCATTCATGGAGAGATGGGAGGGATTGCTTCCGCACCATTCGCCTGGGATACCCGAGGTATTGCGGAGTTCAAGATCGCAATACATCAACGGTTCACCCTTAAGGTACCTCTGGATGTGATATTCAAACTGGTTCCCACCCACCCAGGAGCACCATTGACTAAACTGAACCCAGGAGGACAACGTGAGAACATGTACCGTCTCTACGGAGAGGATACATCAACTGATGGACGGAAAATACCACTATTATCCCGTTCAACACTTCAACATCTAATCGTTAATATGGGAACGAGTAAGGGGGTATCTGTTTATTTCGCAATGGACAATGGAGAATTTCTTACATGTGTTTTCGAAGAGAACGGTGACATCATCGTATATGGAAAGTTTACATCACCAATACCAATAGAAGAGCTAGGAGATATTATATCGAGACAAGTGAACCCTCTCATAAAAACGGTCGAACCATTCTTCATACAGAGCGGTTATAAACACTCTACATTTGGTTCGCTATATGATAAGCATGTTGAGGTTATACATATGGATTATATGAATATTGCAACAATAGACGTCGACGTGAGTTCATTGTCCATACAACCAATTCATAACTGCATCGCACCCATCTTCGTGGTAGAGAATCCCGAAATAGGAGGGACCGAAGGCGCGCACATGCGCTACCGAAAGGTATCAAACTTTGACAATATGACCAGTCAAGAGGCTTTCGTCATCGCACAACTGAAACGACATGACGGGTTCAAGGGCATTTCTATGATCCAGAGCATCATGGTTAACTATAGTATGACAGAAGAGCAGGCGCAAGAACTCGTTGCACAGGTGGGTGCTGAACTCACGGTAGATAATGGTATTGGTGTTCGCACTACTAAAATCCGCACCAACCCAGGATTCATGGTCGTGGTATCCGATGCGACCGAGAAGGGACTCCGGTCGTCTGGACGTATCTCCATATCTATATCTGGTATCGATAACATACGATACCTTCCCATAATTGACGACTACGTAGGTGCTTTGTTGCGCATACTACTAGATGGTGATGCGACAAAAACCCAATTTCCCACACTAGGCGCGGGGTGTACCACACCCGCTGATGTCATCGCCGACGCGGCGACGGAAACACACATCGATGATGTATTTGGTGCCCCTGACAAATCACTCATGGAACAACATGGCGTGATAATTGAAGATGGTGAAGTAGTAGAAGCCGAGGCGATACCCATCGGCGATGTCAGTGCTGTTGATACACAAGAGATTAAAACTATGACCAATGCATTAGGCCTGTTGTACGACACGGACGATGAAAATGAAAGCGAGTACAATAGCGACGAGGATGAACAATTTGGAGGTACTCGCAATATTATAGGTATGAAACTAAAAAAACCATCTACATTCATGACCGCGATGGAAGAGGCCGAACCTGAACTCTTTTTGAAAGCCAAAGTAGGTAACTTTGACAGATACTCCCGCACATGTGATGCTGCATATGGCCGTCAACCTGTACTTCTCACACAGGAAGAGCATCGCGAAATGATAGATGCCGAGCGCACGGGTATCATCGAGCGTTATGGAAATGACGATTTCTATAAATTAGACTCAGACGCACAGGCAGAGGTCATACGACGGGAAACAGAAACTGATGATCGGTATACAGTCTCGTACGGAACGAATCCGGATAATCAGTACGTATATATATGCCCTCGCTACTGGTGTCTCAAGACGAATACGTTTATCCATCCTAAGGAAATGGAGACAGTTGTAGAGAATGGAAAAGAGGTTCTTCGACACCCTACCTGCGGAGGGGTCATCCCCCGCGGCCAGGACAAGGTGAAGGATGATGGAAACTATGTGTACGAGTTCACTGGAGACGGGCGAAAAGGTAAGGGAGGTTACGCCCCACAACACCCTGGATTTCAAGAAGAAAACAAACACCCCGACGGTCATTGTGTCCCATGCTGCTTTAAACTCAACATAAAAAATGGAGAAGTTATGCTCAGTGAAAAACAGAACATTCGACGAAAACAGTGCGTAGTTTCGCCAACTGGCGATCAGCATACACAAGAGACATCAGACAAAGATACACACCAACCCGTACAGCGTACCCGTCAGGAAGGACACTACATTATGGACCAAAATACATCACCTATTTCACAAGGACGATGGGCTTATCTTGACATTGAAATACAACATTTCTTCAAAGAGTATGCGATCACATATCAAGTACCCACCAATCCAACACAACTACTCCCGAACATAAGAGCCTTGCTACGTCATGGACCTGAACCTAGTGTGACACAACCCTTCTTGTCGTGCATGGCTGATATTATGTTCTTTGGAACAGGAAAAGATGTAACTCCTATAGCAACATTTAGAGAGTATCTTGCAGATGGACTCACATTGGAAACGTTTGTTGGCTTACAAAACGGTAATCTTGTAACCACATTCGCCGACACAGAAACAACCACACAATCACAACTTGATAAGGTGGATATAAATGAACATTCGGAATCTCCACTACGACAACAACCTGATAAACAAAATAAGGACTACTCATTTATACGAGTGGTTCTTGCGTTCAGACGATTCTTATCATATTTGCGATCATCAAATACAGTAATTGACCACACATACACATGGGATCTTGTATGTGCCAAGGGTGTCCATGCGAGTCACCCCGATGGGATTAATCTAATCATACTTGAGATACCAGAAGACGATTCCACAACAAACGTTAATATACTGTGTCCATCAAACCATTATAGCAAACAACAGTTCTCATCAACCAAACCGAGTGTATTTGTTATCAAACGAGGAAACAACTTTGAACCTATATATAGTTATGATCGAAGCGACACAGAAAACGGAACAGAATACACCCCATACTTTCACATAGTAGGAGCCGATGCGAAAGCACCTCCGAAAGTAATTGCGGCTATCAATAACATCGTAAGACCATTGCATAACAAGCGTTGTGTTCCCCAACAAAGCATGCCACGCGAACGCGTATTCCAACAACCTATACTGCTCGATACACTTCTCGCCATTCTGGAAGACGATACTCAACATAACGTCGTTATCAAGAGACAGGTTCTCAACTTCTCACGCAAAGTGGTCGGACTCGAGGTCGAAATAGAAAATACAAAAGGATACATCCCCTGCTATCCATCAGGAATACGCGCACGCATCACTTCGCCAACAACCTTCATTGACGACGAGACTCTATATCAACCCTATGTTGATACAATATTCTTCTTCGATAAGGTCATGCGCACCTTTGGAGCTGACTTAATACCTGTAAGGCCTGCATACAAAATAGTAGACGAAGAAATGATCATCGGTATAATCACGATCGCAGATCAGTTCGTTATGTTTTCGGAACCAATTGAATTATCAACCTCCAACGATGACATACCTATACTACGACAGAATGGACGCATAGATGCAGAAAAGACTCTATATCTTGGAAAATCAACGCGCGATAACGAACGCATTGGTCACGTCAATAATATTCGACTTGAAACTAACTTCTTTCTAACATATAGAAACACCATACGCATTCTCTTAAACGATTATGCAAATATGGCACAACGTATAGAAATTGAAGAACGTATTAAAGACACATTTGTACCTCATCCTAAAAAACTTGAAGCCGTTGTAACACTATTGCAGAGACTTATCGGTAGCACCATACGGTTCGACGATAACATTGACACTACACTCATAAAAGACGTTTCTGTGTGCATAAATCAACAACCACAAAAATGCTCCAGTGCAAACCCAGTATGCATCATTGACGGAACAGAAAACGAAACAGACGATGAAAACACATGCACACTCGTAATACCCAAACACAATCTTGTCTCTCACAACGTCGATAATGAAGTCGTATACATAAACAAACTGGCAGACCAACTTATCCGATATGACCGAATCAGAAAGTATATGATGGACCCTACACAATTCTTATCTTTCGGTCAAGCTCATTACACACTGGGAGAACACGAATTTGTTGTCGCACAGACCGTTCTCAAAAACGAATATTTTAACGACCTAGTCCCGCGGAAGATGGGAGGAAACCAGCAAAATGGAAACTATGACGAAACCAATCCATATGCACGACATCGCATCGAACATGTTGATACTTTTAGTGAAACAGACATCGACGCGATCGCGGCGCACACGCCCGCGAACACACAGAAAACAAAACTCAAAATACGAACAAAACTATAATTCGACGCGTTTTTTTGTCTATATGTACACCATAAGCATGAACTCCATCGAAGAGATGTTTGAACCCACTCTAGGCGTATACTACTGCAACTACTTCTACTGGCTACTGGTCATCTACTTTGTTTTAGCCGTTATTCAAATCGGCGACTTAGGCATGGCCATGGCTGCACACCCAAAGAGTCTCAAGG
>Ga0206130_10002876_pt1 | contig 23373 bp, 25 predicted proteins | sample Helgoland_Spring_9_FD_148637 | JGI IMG/M metagenome (GOLD analysis project Ga0206130, IMG submission 148637) | Pelagic subsurface seawater microbial communities from Kabeltonne, Helgoland, North Sea - Helgoland_Spring_Bloom_20160512_1 | ecosystem: Environmental > Aquatic > Marine > Epipelagic ... | reverse complement strand
ATCTATCATTAACAACATAAAACTACTCCGTAATCCTTGCTTGAACTAACTCGGCTGCCTTTAAAATCGCTTTTGCTTTATTTTGTGTTTCTACCCACTCGTTCATAGGGATGGAGTCTGAGACTATTCCTGCACCTGCCTGAACAAAAAGCGTTTGATTTTTTATTACCGCAGTTCTAATAGCAATGGCAACATTCATATCACCGTCAAATCCAATGTATCCAACTGCGCCAGAATAAACACCTCTCTTCGTTGATTCTAACTCATTAATAATTTCCATCGCCCTTACTTTTGGTGCACCACTTACAGTGCCTGCAGGAAAGGTTGCTTTTAAAACATCCATAGCAGAGAGTTTATCTTTAAGTTTACCTTCGACATTTGAAACAATATGCATGACATGAGAATATCTTTCAATAATCATATGATCAGTTACCTTTACTGAAGACGTCTCAGAAACTCGTCCTATGTCATTTCTACCTAAATCCATCAGTTGAACATGCTCAGCAATTTCTTTAGGGTCTTGAAGTAAGTCTCTTTCTAAGGCTAGATCTTCATTTTCATCCTTGCCTCTTGGCCTAGTTCCTGCGATAGGTCTTACAGTCACTTTTTCTTCCTCTAATGTAACAAGTATTTCAGGAGATGCACCTACCACGAAGTGATCATCCATATTATAAAAATACATATAAGGGGAAGGATTGAGATTTCTTAAGGTTCTATATAAAGATAGTGGATTAGATTTAAATGTTTGGCTGAGCCTTTGAGATAAAACAACCTGCATAATATCGCCATTGACTATGTATTCTTTAACTCTCTCTACAGCTTCTAAAAAGTTCTCTTCGCCAAACTCTGATCGAACTTCAGTCAACTTATCATCAAATTTATTTTTCTCAATTAGATAAGGCGAGGGTCCTTGTTTTAATTTTTCCTCTAAAACCTTAAGTCTAAGGATGCCTTTTTCATATGCATTGTGATTTTTCACGTCTACATAAATCACAAAATATAATTTACCACTTACGTTATCAAAAACCACAACCTCGTCGGATAACATCAAAAGTATGTCAGGTAGGTCGAGCTTATCTTCTAAAAATTCCTTACTTAATTTGGGCTCAATATATTGAATCGTTTCATAACCAAAATACCCCGCCAAACCTCCGGAAAACCTTGGTAAATCTAAATTTTGAGGGGCTTTAAATTGACCCATAAAGCTATCGATGAAATCTAATGGGTTGATATCAGAAATTTCATCTGTAACTTTATCTTCATTAAAAACTAAAATTTTATCTTTTTTAATCTGTATCCTGACTTTTGCTGGCAAGCCTATAATGGAATAGCGACCATGTTTATTCCCTCCATCTGCCGATTCAAGTAAATAACTATAACGATCATTTGCCAACTTTGAGTAAACAGATAATGGCGTATCTAAATCAGCAAAGCATTCGAGTACCAAAGGAATCCTATTAAATCCATTTTTTTGAAAATTATCAAATTCTTGTCTAGAAATAGTTGGCAGCATGTTAATTAATAATTTGAGTTAGTTCGCTGAAATTTGACATTGCATAATCTACTTTATCAGAAATAATTGACTCACCAAATTGATAGCCGTATGGCACTGTGAAAATATGTGTGCCTGCGGCAGATCCTGCCTCAATATCTACAACAGAATCACCCACCATAATCGCATCTTTAGGTTCTATATTTAATTGGCTGAGGGCATATAAAATAGGTAATGGGTCTGGTTTCTTTTTCTCGGTTGTATCGCCTGAGACGATTATATCCATCAAGTCAGATAACCTAGAATAATTCAATAAGGCATCAGTATAAATAGCGGGTTTATTGGTAACACACCCCAAAAGAAAATCTTTAGCCTTTAAGTCAGTAATGGTCTTTTCAACCCCCTGAAACATGAGGCTATTCGCAGAAATTAATGAATAATGATGTGCAAATAATTTTTCGGCTTTGGCAAAAGAGGGGATTGGATTTTTTTTCGAGGAAGCATCCAAGGATTGCTTGATAAGATTTTCAGCCCCCTTTCCAATGAAACGTTTAATTTCATTTGTTTTTAATTCAGCCATTTCTAAATCTTTAAGCATTAAGTTAACAGCCTCGGACAATTCAGGTGCTGTTTCAAATAATGTGCCATCCAAATCAAAGAGGATCGCTTTTATATTATTGAATTTTCCCAATTCTAAGCTTTTGCTAATGACGCTCTCAATGCACTTATAATTGAGTCATATTTATTTGGATCTTTATCATTTGATGCACCAAATACGGCAGATCCTGCAACAAATGTATCAGCACCCGCTTGAGCAATCTCAGTAATATTATCAGCATTAACTCCACCGTCTACTTCAAGCCAAATCTCTTTTCCAGTCTTTTCAGCATAGTCATCTATTTTTTTTCTTGCTAACCTTAATTTATTCAAAGTTTCTGGTATAAATTTTTGGCCACCAAAACCAGGGTTAACTGACATTAGAAGAACCATATCAATCTTGTCCATCACATGATCAAGGTAATCTAGCGAGGTTGCAGGATTAAAGACTAATCCAGATTTACAGCCAAGATCTCTCACCATGGACAGACTTCTGTCAATATGATTTGAAGCTTCCGGATGAAAAGTAATTATATCTGCGCCAGCTTTAGCAAAATCAGGAATTATTCTATCAACAGGCTCTATCATCAGATGGACATCGATGATTGCATCTGTAACGGGTCTGATAGCATCACATACTAAAGGTCCAATGGTTAAGTTCGGTACATAATGATTATCCATCACATCAAAGTGAACAATATCTGCGCCAGAAGTAATAACGTCTGTGATTTCTTCACCTAATTTTGCAAAATTAGCTGACAAAATGCTAGGGGCAATTCTAAATGTTTTTTCCATATATACTAAGTTCCCAAATTAATTTAATTGAATTATTGTAAAATGCGTATTTTACTCTCTTTTTAATAAAATAAATTATAAAGCAAGCGGACTATATAAATAATGGATTTAAATCTTGTAGGCCTAAATCATAAGACAGCACCTATTGAAATCAGGGAGAAATTCGTTTTTTCGCACGATATGCTCAGCCATGTCCTTAAAGATTTAAAATTAAAAACAGGTGCTGAGGCTTTGATACTTTCAACCTGCAATAGAACAGAAATATATTTTCAAGTAAAAGATCCAAATGAAATTTACCAATGGCTTGCAACTTTTAATAAAATAAAATTTACTGAGCTTAAAAAATATCTCTATACATTCTCAAATCAAGATTGTTATATTCATGCCTGTAAAGTTGCCTCCGGATTGGATAGTATGCTTATTGGGGAAACACAGATTTTTGGACAAATGAAACAAGCCTCACAGATTGCTCACCTATCTGGCGTTCAAGGCAAATATATTAATACATTTTTTCAAGATGTTTTTAAAACTGCAAAGAAAGTTAGAACAAAAACTCAGATAGGTTCGAGTGCTACGACGATTGCCTCTTGTGCGCTTGCAATAGCAAAAAAAATCTTTGGAGAAATAAACCAAACTCAGGTCATGTTTGTTGGTGCTGGCGATATAAGTGAAATGTGTGCGAAATATTTTCAAAAATATCAACCAAAAAAAATATCAATTGCTAACCGCTCCTTCGAAAAAGGTGAGGCTTTAGCAAAAAAAGTAAATGGTGAAGCATGCCTTATTGGAGAAATATATGATCAGTTGCATAATTATGACGTTTTAATAAGCTCAACAGCCAGCCAATTACCCATTATAGGGCTGGGTGTGATAGAACAAGCTTTGAAAAAAAGAAAGCATCGACCTATCATGCTTGTAGATTTGGCAATTCCAAGAGATATTGAATCGGAAGTAAGTAAATTAGACGATGTTTTTTTATATACGTTAGATGATCTCGTTAACATCGCTCAGCAGGGATTAACAAATAGACAAGGTGCGACAAAAAAAGCTACCCAAATAATCGAACACCAAGCGAAAGATTTTTATAATAAAACTCGGCAGATTAAAAATACGCCGACGATAAGACTTTTAAGAAATCAATTTGAAAAGATTGCATTGGCTGAGGCAGAAAAAGCAAAAAAAAGCATAAAAATTGGCTCATCCTCTGATGAAGTGATTAACAAGTTAATAAGCAATTTAACAAAAAAATTTCTGCATGGACCCACAAAAGCAATTCGTGAAAATGAACAAGATTTTGAAACAGATTCGCTGATAAAAAAGATTTATAACATTAAAGAAGAAAAAAAATGAAGACATCAATGAAAAGTAAGCTTGAAGCTTTGGTAAAAAGAATTGATGTACTTAATGCTGAATTAAGTCATGAAGATGTGACAAAAGATATGGAAAGATATAAGAAAATTTCCAAAGAACACTCTGATATAACGCCAATAGTTGAAATATATAAAAAATTTCAAAAAATTTCCCTTGATATTACTGATGCAAAAGAACTTTTAACAGATCCTGAAATGAAAGTATTTGCGCAAGAAGAAATCGAGAAAGGTGAAGTAAGTATTGAGGAGGTTGAAATAGAGCTTCTTAAACTTTTAATTCCAAAAGATGATGATGATGAGAAAAATATATTTATTGAAATAAGAGCGGGTGCTGGTGGGGATGAGTCAGCATTATTTGTTGGTGATATTTATAGGATGTATACCCGATATGCGGAAAGAATGGGCTGGAAAATAGAAATTATCTCCAGTAACTCCTCTGAAGCTGGAGGTTTTAAAGAAGTGATTATGAAGGTAATGGGCTCTGGTGTTTATGCAAAACTAAAGTTTGAATCAGGTGGTCATCGTGTTCAAAGAGTTCCCGATACAGAAACACAAGGTAGGATTCATACTTCAGCTTGTACAGTTGCAGTTTTAGCAGAGGCAGATGAAATTAGTGATGTTGATATTAATCCCGCTGATATCCGTATTGATACATATCGTGCATCTGGTGCTGGAGGGCAACATATTAATAAAACAGATTCGGCTGTGAGAATTACACATTTACCAACTGGAATTGTTGTTGAGTGTCAGGATGACAGATCTCAGCATCGAAATAAAGCACAAGCTATGAGTGTTCTTGCAGCAAGAATAAAAGATAACCAAATTAAAGAGCAACAAAATCAAATTGCTTCAGAGAGAAAATCATTAATTGGCAGTGGAGATAGAAGTGAGCGAATTAGAACTTATAACTTTCCTCAAGGAAGAATCACAGATCATAGAATAAATCTTACGTTATATAAAGTTGACTATATTATGGATGGTGATTTGGCTGAATTAATTGAAGCATTAACAGCTGAACATCAAGCTGACCTTTTAGCACAAATAGAAAAAGAGTAAAAAATTGTCTTCAGTAAGTTTTCATAAAAAAAGAATTGAGGAGTGCTTAAGAAAGAATATACAAATTAATGAACGTGAAGCTCAAATTGAAGCTGGATATATTTTAAGGTTTGCTCTTAGAAAACCCTCCTCTTTTTTTATATCCAACCAAAAAACAAATATAGATAAAACCCAAGAAGATTTTATTTCATCTATTCTAAGAAAGCGTATTAAACGAGAACCGCTTGCTTATATTTTTAATGAATGGGATTTTTACGGAGAAACTTTTTATTTAGATAAAAATTCATTAATTCCAAGGCAAGATACTGAATTAATAATTGATCTAGTATTAAAACGATTCGATAGAGCATCTAAACTTAATATATTAGATTTAGGAACTGGTTCTGGTGTCATTGGTATTACATTATCAAAGCTCTACCCAAATTCAATAATTACAATTTCAGATATTTCATCAAAAGCATTAAATGTTGCAAATAAAAATATCAAAAAACACAGTGTAACAAATATCCGTTCTTTAAAAAGTAATTGGTTTGATAGCTTTCATGAAAAAGAATTATTTGACCTGATATTGACTAACCCCCCTTATATTTCAAAAGATGATGTCCATCTAAATAATCTCGAATTAGTTTACGAGCCTTCAAATGCTCTAATTTCTGCTAATGATGGATTTGCAGATATTTTCAAAATTGTTGATGCCTCGCCAAGATTTCTAAAATCAGAAGGATTATTAATGATTGAGCATGGCCATACACAAGGAAATAGAGTCAAAAATTACTTTCAACAAAAGTCTTTTGACAACATAAAACAACATCGAGATATTAATGAAAAAATTAGAGTAACATCAGCATCAAAAATAAAAGTTTAAATCTTAATCAAATAGTATAATTCTAAGAATGAAAGAAATTAATTCAATAGGCATTGTAAAAACTAAAATTTTTAAATGCAAAGACCCGATTAAATTATCTTGTGGAATGACACTCGAAAACTTTGAGTTAATTTATGAGACATACGGTAAATTAAATAAAAATAAAGATAATGCCGTTTTGGTCTGCCACGCCTTGTCTGGCAATCAACATGTCGCCGGCAGGCATAAAAAAACTGATAAGCATCCAGGTTGGTGGGATAGTTTGGTTGGGCCTGGTAAGCCATTAAATACAAAAAAATTCTTTGTCATTGGAATAAATAATTTAGGAGGTAATGAAGGCAGTACTGGGCCAAAATCCATCAACCCGAAAACGAAAAAAGTATGGGGATCTAGCTTTCCGATCATAACTGTTGAAGATTGGGTAAGGACACAAAAAACTTTAATAAACTATTTGGGTATTCAAAGATTATCGTCAGTTATAGGTGGTAGCCTAGGAGGAATGCAAGCTTTAGAGTGGAATCTTCAATTTCCAAATGAAGTAAAGAATACAATTATTATTGCTGCGGCACCTAATTTAACTGCGCAAAATATTGCATTTAATGAAGTTGCGAGACAATCAATCATTACGGATCCAGATTTTCAAAAAGGTAATTTTTATTCCAAAAAAAATAAACCAAAACGAGGCTTAAGGGTTGCACGTATGTTAGGTCATATCACTTACTTATCGAATGATGCAATGAAAAGTAAATTTGGTAGAAAGAAACAAAATAAAGATTATCAATACAATTTTAATACTGAATTTGAAATCGAATCGTATTTAAATTATCAAGGAGATAAGTTTGCCAAGGAATTTGATGCAAATACTTATATTCGTATGACAAAGGCATTGGACTATTATGACCCTACGGAACAAAATAAAAAAAGGCTAAGTGAGGTATTTAAAAAAATTAAATCTAAATTTTTAGTAATCTCCTTTACAAGCGATTGGCGTTTTTCTCCAAGTCGCTCGAAAGAGATAGTGAAGGGCTTATTGGATAATAATATCAATGTAAGTTATGCAGAAATTTCTGCTCAGAGTGGTCATGATGCTTTTCTCATGTCTGACGACCATTATCATGAAATATTGAATTCATTTTTTAAGAATATATTTAAATCTAAATGAAAAAATTTGATCAAAATTCAAGATATGATTTTCCGATTATCGAAAATTGGACACACCAAAATTCTAAAGTATTAGACCTTGGTTGCGGTGATGGTACCTTATTAAATTATTTAAAAGAAAAAAAAGATATTAAAGGTTTTGGTATTGAAAAAAATAAAGATAATTGGTTGTTGTCATTAAAAAATAATATTGATGTTATTCAAATGGATTTAGAGGCAGGTTTGGCCGGTTTTGAAACTAACTCATTTGATCTAGTGATTTTATCAAAAACCATTCAGTCAATGAATCATATTGAAGAAATTATCCATGAAATGATGAGGGTAGGTAAGGAGGTTATCATTACATTTCCTAATTTTGGTTATTGGAAAAACCGCTTTCAAATAATGCAAGGAAATATGCCGGTATCAGATGAGCTCCCATACAAGTGGTTCGAAACGCCAAATATACATTTATGTACCATTCAAGACTTTGATAATTTATGTAGAGAAAATAAAATAAAGGTAGAAAAACGATTGATTTTAACCGATAAAAAATCAGTAAATTTTTATCCTAACTTTTTTGGAGCTTTGGCATTATATAAATTAGTTTCAAAATAGAACAACCAATGACAAAAACAAATATTCAGTGGAAAAATTTACTCGCCAAAAAAATTGTTATTTGTTTTTTTACTGGGTTCACCTCAGGCTTACCTTTATTTATTCTCATTAGCTTATTCCCTGCCTGGCTTTCTGAAAGTGGATTAGATCTTAAAGCCATTGGACTTTTTGCTTTAATTCAACTGCCCTATGCATGGAAATTTATATGGGCGCCTTTATTTGATCGATTCACACTTGCGATGGGAAGAAGAAGAGGGTGGTTAATCATTTTTCAAATAATTTTGTTATTTTTAATATCAATGTGTGGCTTTATTGATCCAAAATCACAAATTTTGATTATTGCCATTGTTTCTATCGGTATCGCATTTTTTAGTGCTAGTCAGGATATTGTTATTGATGCTTACAGAAGGGAGTTACTTCTTGATCCAGAGTTAGGTTTAGGTAATGCAGTGCATGTAAATGCTTATAAATTTGCAAGTTTAGTTCCTGGTTCACTTTCTTTAATTTTAGCTGACTTTTTCTCTTGGGAATTTGTATTTACGATTACCGGTTTATTTATGATTCCAGGAATTATTCTTACAATTCTAATTTCTGAACCAAAACTTAAATCCGCACCTCCCAAAACAATCAAAGAAGCAGTAGTGGATCCGTTCAAAGAGTTTTTAGGGCGAAACGGAACTAAGAATGCCTTAATGATACTGCTATTTATTTTTCTTTATAAAATTGGTGACAGCATGGCGACCGCTCTTGCTACCCCTTTTTATTTAGACCTTGGGTTCTCAATGACGGAAATTGGAATCATTGCAAAAAATGCAGGGCTATGGACCAGTATCGCTGGAGGGATTATTGGTGGCATATGGATGGTGAAATTAGGTATTAATCGGGCTTTATGGATTTTTGGCTTTCTACAAATGTTTGCGACATTAAGTTTTGCATGGTTAGCAACAGTCGGTTATGACAATACGGTCTTAGCCATCACGGTTGGGTTAGAGTTTTTTGCCGCAGGGCTTGGTACAACTGCATTTGTGGCATTTATTGCTAAAACTACCAACCCTAAATATACAGCCACGCAGTTTGCATTATTCAGCAGCCTTGCCTCTGTACCAAGAACTTTCACCAACGCATCAACTGGATATTTTGTAGATTTTTTTGGTTGGTACTATTTCTTTATATTTTGTTTTATATTGGCAATTCCAGGGATGTTTTTATTATTAAAAATTGCCCCCTGGAGAAAGTAATTATTCATATTCAATTATTAAGGGTGCATGATCACTAAAGCGATCGTCCTTATAAACATAAGCTTTTTTTGCCTTAAGTGCATTTTCATGATTTGATATCTGATAATCTATTCGCCAGCCAACATTTTTAAGCCAAGCCTGCCCTCTATTACTCCACCATGTATATGAGCCCTCTCCTTCTTCGGGATGAAGGAAACGATAAACATCAGTCCATTTTCCTTTGGTAAATAGCTTAGTAAGCCATTCCCTTTCATCAGGGAGAAATCCAGAATTTTTCTTATTCCCTTTAAAGTTTTTTAAATCTCTTTCATAATGCGCAATATTAAAATCACCACATACAATGATATCTTTTCCTAAATTTAATTTATCTTCAAAAACTTTATAAATTTTATCAAGTACTTTGTATTTAAATGTTTGTCTTTCTTCCCCTGATGAGCCTGAAGGTAAATAAATAGAAATAATAATTAAATTTTTAAATTCAAGCTCGATATACCTTCCTTCATCGTCCAATTCAACAATGCCTAAATGTTTAGTGACTTTTAGAGGTACATTTTTTGTATAAATGCCAACTCCACTATAGCCCTTCTTTATTGCAAAGCTAAAATAGCCTTTATATTCATATGGTGATTTCATTTCAAGAGATAAATCAGTCTCTTGCGCTTTGAGTTCCTGTAAACAAATATAATCTGCATTTTGTTCTTTCAGCCAAGGAAAAAAATCTTTTCTACTGGCAGCCCGAATACCGTTTAAATTTAAGGTTATAATCTTCATAAGTTAACTAGAAATATATCTATGCAAGAATCTTTTATAAAATTTGCACTAGAAAAAAAAGTGCTGCAGTTTGGAGATTTTACTACTAAAGCAGGTAGAAAAAGTCCTTATTTTTTTAATCTTGGCTCTTTTAACGACGGCGATAGTCTTAAAAGGTTAGGAGATTTTTATGCAGATAAGATTATAGAAGAAAATATTGAATTTGATTTGCTATTTGGGCCAGCTTATAAAGGGATATCGCTTGTAGGAGCAATTGCAATTTCTCTTGCAAATAAAGGTATAAACAAAAAATTTTCATCAAATAGAAAAGAAGTCAAAGATCATGGGGAGGGCGGTTTAATTATTGGTGCTCCTATTTCAGGAAAAATTCTTATTATTGATGATGTGATTTCTGCAGGGACTTCAATTAATGAAAGTTTTAGCTTGATCAATCAATTTGATGCAAAGATAGTTGGAATTTTTGTGTCAATTGATCGAAAAGAAAAAGGTAGCGAGAAACTTTCTGCTATTGAAGAAATATATAAGAAATATAAAGTGCCTGTTAAATCAATAATCAATTTAGATAATATTATTGATTTCTTAAAAAAAGATACAAAAAATAAAAAAGTCTTAGGCGAAATGCTTGGTTATAAACAAAAGTATGGTGTTTAATTTTTTAATTTATCTTTAAGCAATTGGCTTACTTGTGCAGGGTTTGCTTTACCTTTAGAAGCTTTCATCACCTGGCCTATTAATGCATTAAATGCTTTATCTTTTCCAGATTTATATTCCTCAACCATGACTTCATTATCTTGTAAAACCTGATTCAAAATATCAACAATCTCATTTTCATTAGAGATTTGTTTGAGCCCGAGATGTTCAATCACATCATCAACACTTTTATCTTGGTCCCAGATTTCATCAAAAACTTTTTTAGCGGCATTATTTGAAATAGTTTTATCTTCAATTCTCAATATTAATTCTGCTAACTTATTAGCCTTGAGGGGAGAGCCCTTGATATCAATATCTGATTCATTTAGTCTTGAAAATAGATTTGTTAAAATCCAATTCGAAGCTAATTTTGCATTGACTTTAAAAGAAAGTAATTCCTTAAAATAGTTAGCGACGTCAATATTAGATGTAATTCCATCTGCATCATAGTTTGTCAGGTCATATTCTTTCACTAACCTTGCTTTCATTTCGCTTGGCAGTTCGTACATTTTAGATTTTATATTGTTAATTTTATCTTGGCTTATAACTAATGGTAATAAATCAGGATCTGGAAAATATCGGTAATCATTTGCTTCCTCTTTTGATCTCATTTCTTTAGTTTCTCCAGAATCTGGATCAAAAAGAATTGTTGCTTGTTTTATTTTTCCCCCATCCTCTAATCTTTCAATTTGCCAGTTCACCTCATAATCAACTGCCTGCTTGATGAACTTAAAAGAATTTAAGTTTTTGATTTCTCGCCTTGTTCCTAGCTCTTTATCCCCTTTTTTCTTAACTGATACATTCACATCACAACGAAAATTCCCCTCTTGCATGTTTCCATCACAAATTCCGATCCACTGAACTAATTCGTGAAGTTTCTTAGCATAGGCCACTGCTTCTTCTGCAGAGCTCATATCTGGTTCTGTAACAATTTCTAATAAGGGAGTACCCGCTCTATTTAGATCTATACCTGATTTTCCCTCTTCGATTCCATGTACAGATTTACCCGCATCTTCCTCTAAATGTGCCCTTAAAATTCTAATGCTTTTATTTTCATCATTAACAGTAATTATAAGACTCCCCTCTCCTACAACAGGCAAATCAAGCTGACTTATTTGATAGCCTTTAGGTAAGTCTGGATAGAAGTAGTTTTTTCTAGCAAAAATAGAATGTTCTGTAATCTTCGCATCAACTGCTAAACCAAACTTTATTGCACAGTTGACTGCCTCTTCATTAAGCACTGGTAAAACTCCAGGGTAGGCAAGACTCACTAAGCATGCATTTGCATTAGGCTCTTCACCAAAACTTGTTGATGCACCAGAAAATATTTTTGAGTTAGTTTTTAACTGAGCATGTGTTTCAATCCCAATAACAATTTCCCACTCCATTATTTGAAGTCCTCAGGAGTTAAATTATGCCAATTTGTATTCATTTGAAATATATGAGCAATATTTAATAACTTTGCTTCACTAAAATAATTACCTATAAGCTGAATACCGACAGGAAGATTATTCATCAATCCCCCAGGCATTGATAAACCTGGTAATCCAGCAAGGTTAGTTGAAATTGTGTAAACATCTTGCATATACATTTTTAATGGATCTTCTTTTTTATCACCAATTGGAAAAGCAACAGAAGGTGCCGAGGGTCCTAAAATGACATCACATTTTTCAAAAGCCTTTTTGAAATCTTCGGAGATTAATCTTCTGATTTTTTGTGCTTTTAAATAATAAGCATCATAGTAGCCTGCACTAAGAACATAGGTCCCAATCATTATTCTTCTTTTTACTTCATCACCAAAACCTTCTTCTCTAGTCTTACAATACATGTCCATCAGATCATCATAATCTTTTGTACGATAGCCATATCGAACACCGTCATATCTGGATAAATTACTAGATGCCTCAGCAGGAGCGATGACATAGTAAACTGGTATAGATAAATGGTTATTCGGTAAAGATATCTCTACAATTTCAGCGCCCAATTTTTTATATTCGCTAATACCTTGTTCTATTATTTTCTCAACCTCAGGATCTAGTCCTTCACTAAAGAATTCTTTTGGGACACCAATTTTTAATCCCTTAATGGGGTTATTGATACCAGTTAGATAATTTTCTTTTTCTCTTTGTATGCTTGTGGAGTCTTTAGGGTCATGTCCGCTCATTACATTCATCATTGCTGCACAATCTTCTGCCGTATGACACATGGGTCCCGCTTGATCCAGACTTGATGCAAATGCAATCATGCCATACCTTGAAACTAATCCATAAGTCGGCTTTAAACCTGTCAAACCACACAATGAAGCAGGCTGTCTTATTGAACCACCTGTATCTGTAGCCGTCGCAGCTGGAGCTAACATCCCAGCAACTGCAGCTGCACTCCCACCTGAGCTTCCTCCTGGAACAGTTTTTATGTCCCACGGATTTTTGACGTTGCCATAAAAGGAAGTCTCGTTAGATGACCCCATAGCAAATTCATCCATATTGGTTTTACCTAGATTCACAGCCCCTGCTGCATTAAATTTACTTATAACCGTTGAATCATATGGAGCAATAAAATTATCTAACATTTTTGATCCGCAACTTGTTTTCCATCCTTCTGCGCAAAAAATATCTTTTTGAGCTATTGGAATTCCTGTTAAATAATTCTGATTTCCCTCCTTGATAATTTCATCTGAGTTCTTTGCCATTGCCAAACTTTTATCTTTATCAATTGTGATAAAAGCATTTATAGATGAATTGTGAAGTTCTAATCTATTTAAAAAGAATTTCGTTAGCTCTAAGCTAGAGAATTTTTTTTGTTTTAAGCCTTCTGAAAGTTCTTTTAGAGAGAGATTTTGCATCTTATTCAATCACTCTTGGGACAATAAACAAAGATTGATCAGTTTCATTTGATAATTTTAAGGATTTTTCTCTCATATCCACTTCAGTAACTTTGTCTTCTCTTAAAGGCTGGGTAATATCAAGTGCATGAGCCATAGGTTTAATACTATCTGTATTTACTTGAGTCATTTGGTCGATGAGTCCTAAAATCCCTTCTAACTTTTCACTCACTTTATTAGCCTCATTTTCATTTATATTTATTCGAGCTAAATGGGCTATTTTTTTAATTTCGTCATTATCAAATTTCATTTTATTAAAACACCATTTTTTGTTTAATTAATGTTGATTAATCGGTTATTATACAAGGATAAAGGCACACTTTTAAAATTCATCATATATATCAATATGATATACTTATTAGATAGTTAGAAATAATATGATTAAAAACATGGTAAGAAATTTTGTTGACAACGATTTAGCTATTGATCTTGGCACGGCAAATACATTAATTTATGCTAAGGGAAGAGGTGTCGTCCTTGATGAGCCTTCAGTTGTTGCTATTCAAAACGTTCAAGGCCCTGGTGGGCCTCAATCAAGAAAAACCGTTCTGGCCGTAGGTGCTGAGGCTAAATTAATGCTTGGTCGGTCTCCTCAAAGTATCGACGCTATTCGACCAATGAAAGATGGTGTGATAGCTGATTTTAATATCACAGAAGAGATGATTAAGCATTTTATCAAGAAGACTGTATCAACCAACCTGTTTTCACCAAGCCCAAGAATAGTAATTTGCGTTCCATATGGCGCAACACAAGTCGAAAAAAGAGCAATTCGTGAATCTGCTGAGAGAGCGGGTGCAAAACAAGTATTTTTAATTGAAGAGCCGATGGCAGCTGCTATTGGTGCTGAACTACCCATTCAAGATGCGACAGGTTCAATGGTGATTGATGTGGGAGGCGGGACTACAGAAGTCGGCGTTATCTCATTAGGAGGAATTGTTTACGCGAGCTCCGCTCGTGTAGGTGGAGATAAAATTGATCAATCTATTGTTGACTATATGAGAAGGAATTATGGAACATTAATATCAGAACCAACGGCTGAAAAAATAAAACAAACGATTGGTAGCGCATTTCCTTTAAATGAAATTTTATCAATGGATATCACAGGCAGAAATTTAGCTGAAGGTTTACCTAGAAAATTAAGTATCTCAAGCAATGAAATATTAGAAGCTATCGCAGAGCCACTTCATACAATCGTCGGTGCTGTGAAAACAGCACTTGAACAAACACCACCTGAACTTGGAGCTGATATTGCAGAAAATGGAATGGTCCTTACTGGTGGTGGTGCTCTATTGAAAAATCTTGATCGACTCCTTCAGGAAGAAACAGGCATTCCAGTAATTATTGCTGAAGATCCTCTTAAATGTGTAGCTAGAGGTTGCGGAAAAACCTTAGACCAATTAGATTATTTTAAAAATACATTTGTTTATGAATAAACAGAATGGCAATCAAGGTTTCTAAAAAAGAATTAAGCTTATTTACCACTAACTTCTCTTTAACTTACTTTATTCTTTTTATTCTTTTAGCTTTACTGATGATGTTTATGGACAGTCGCCATGACTATCTTAAGCAAATTAGAAAAGATTTTTCATTTATCACTTCCCCTTTAATCACTTTGACTAATGACTCCATTAATTTTTTTGCTAATTTTCAAAGCTTATCAAAATCTAAAGCTTTATTAGAAGAAGAAATAAATCAACTTAATATTCAAGTTGATAGCCTTTCCATTGAAAATCAAATAAGAAACTTTCTGGTAACTGAGAATGATAACTTAAGAAAGATAACGCTCTTATCAAAAAAATATTCCCCAAAAAATACCTATCCTGCTGAGATAATTAGGCCAACTATAAGAGGCAGGACCCAGATAATCACAGTCAACAAGGGCGAAAAGGATGGAATTCGTCAAGGTATGCCAGTTGTAAACAGGTTAGGTTTAGTTGGGCAAATTTATTCAACCTTTGACCAAACAAGTGAAGTTGTTCCATTACTTTCAAAAAAATTTGCTGTCAACGCACTTCAAAATAATGGCCAAAATCATGCCATCATTTATGGAGATACTGAATTTTTAGTAATCCCTTTCTTTCCTGCTTCAATAGATATCGCTCCTGGAGACACGTTTGTGACTTCAGGTCTCGATAAGGTATACCCCAGTGGAATTAATATAGGTACAGTCGTTGACATATCTCCAGAAGACAAACAATTCAACAAAATTCTGTTAAAGCCAGCAACCTTTTCAAGTCAATTTTCTTTAATTACCATTCTTGATTATTAAAAAATGTTAAAAAAATCTCATGACGTTAAAATCAGACAACAAAAGTTATTTGCTGGGTTGTTTTTAGTCTCTATTTTTTTTAGTTTCATAAATTTATTTAGTTTTTTAAACATTAATATCTACCCAGAGTATTTCTTAGCATTAATGGTGCTAACTATTTCATCTAATTTAATATCAATTAGCATAACTAAAGTCTTTTTAATGGGTGTCATCGTAGATATTTTGATTGGGTCAATTTTGGGACAATACACCATTGCATTCCTGCTTTTATATGGCCTCCAAGTTTTTTCCCAAAAATATTTTTTAATGCCGACAGGGCCTCAAACAATTCTTCTTAAATTTCTATCTATTTGCCTTGGCATAATAATTGTAACGATCATATCTCAAAATTTTAATCATACATTTCATACTAATGGAAGCTTATTAAATTATTTAATAATAGACATAGCTATCACTTTTTTTATATTAATCATTTTTCAAATTCTTTATGAAAGAACTTATGGCACTTAAATTTTACTTTGGATAATTATCGCTTTAAATATTTTTTTAAAAAAAGAATTCAAATACTATTTGTATTTTTAATCATCCTGTTACTCATTCCTTTTTTAAAAATATTTTATTTACAGATCGTACAATTTGATAGATTTACCGCTTTAAGTAAAAATAATAGTATTAAAATTATTCCTATTCCTCCCAAAAGGGGAATCATTTTTGATAGAAACAATGTAATTTTAGCTGATAACAAATTAGTTCATTCCTTAGAAATAGACCGTGCATTTTTTTCTGCCCTGCCAGAAATTCAACTTCGTTTAAAGGATAAATTAAATATCGATATTGATATCGATATTGCTAATAAAAAAGTTAGTTATTTATATGAAAATACAGTTCCCATCAGCTTTAATCTGAGCGACAAAGAAATCGCTCGTTTCGTCGCACATCAATATTTATTTCCCACACTAACTATTAAACAAAGGTTTATAAGAGACTATCCTCAAGGAAAGTCATCTGCACACCTAATTGGATTCATAAATAGAATTAATGATAAAGATATCAATTCCTTAGAAAAAGAAAATTTAACTAATCGATATTTAGGTAGCACTCATATTGGCAAATCAGGTACTGAAAAATTTTATGAGAATTTAATACATGGTACTCCAGGGTTCAAAGAGATTGAAGTAGACGCGAAGCAGAATGTTATTAGAACTTTACAAGAAAAAAAGCCTATACCTGGAAAAGCTATCAACTTAACGATTGATTATAGATTACAGAAAATTGCTGAGAAAGCATTTGATGAAAAAAAAGGTGCCCTTATAGCAATCAATCCAAAAAATTCTGAGGTACTTGCTTATGTTAGTCAACCAACATTTAACCCGGCTTTATTTACAAACGGCATATCTCATGAGGCTTGGGCTAATTTAAATGATAAAAACTCAAGAGCCATGCTCGATAGAGTCGTTGCTGGTCTTTATCCTCCAGGCTCTACGCTTAAGCCTTTCGTAGCTCTTGCTGCCCTTAAAAACGATATAAGAAAACCTCCTTTCTCAATTTTCGATATCGGACACTTCAAAATGCCAAAATCTTCTAAAGTCTTCCGTGATTGGAAAAAAGGGGGTCATGGGACTGTAGATATGATTAAAGCTATTACTGTTTCATGCGATACTTTTTTCTATGGATTAGGTCTTGAATTAGGAATCCCAAAATTAAATAAAGTGCTTGATGACTTTAACTTTGGAAAAAAGACTGAAATTGATATTGATGGAGAAAAAAGTGGTTTAATCGCCAATAAAGCCTGGAAAAAGAAAAGGTTTAATGAAAGTTGGTATGCTGGAGAAACTGCGATTACTGCAATTGGCCAAGGATTTACTCTTGTCACACCACTCCAACTTGCCAATGCCACTGCAAAACTTGCGAACCCAAGTTTATCAATTAAACCCCACTTACTTTTAAGCATTGATGGAATCCAACAAGAAAAACAAGAAGACAAAGTAAAAAAACAAAGCTACTCAGATATAAATCTAAAATGGGTGAAGACAGGAATGGTAAATGTAACAAAAGAGGGGGGCACTGCTGCTTTTTTAGGTAGAAAATCAAATTATCAAATGGCATCCAAAACAGGGACAGCTCAAGTATTTAGTTTAAAAATAGATGAAGAATATAACGAGGATATCCTCCCTGATAAACTTAAAGATCATGCCCTTTTTATTACCTATGCACCTGCTATTGACCCTGAAATTGTCATCGCCGTCATCGTTGAGAATGGCGGACATGGTGGCTCAGTTGCAGGTCCAATTGCAAAAGAAGTTTTGGATGCTTATCTAAATAAATAAAAAATTATGATTAAAGCCTTACAAAAATATAAAAAAAGAATTGATGTTCCACTTTTAGCTATCACTTTCTTTATAATATTATTGGGCCTGATGACTTTATCAGGGAGTAATTTAGAGACTTCTCATATTATTATTAATCAAGTTATAAATGTTTTTGTTGGTCTGATAATTTTTACAATTTTAATCTTTACCAATCCTCGTATTTTATTTTCATACGCTCCTGTATTGTTTCTAATCACCACATTTTTATTAATCTTAGTTCATTTTTTTGGCGTCGAAAGTAATGGGGCAAAAAGGTGGTTAGCTTTTGGAGTTTTTAACCTACAACCCTCTGAGTTAATGAAAATTACCTTGCCATTAATGATCGCTTGGCTTTACCAAAAATATCAAAATAAGATCTCACTAGGACTCCACTTTATAGCCATCTTTTTAATTTGTATTCCCGTCTACCTTGTATTACTTCAGCCTGATTTAGGTACGTCTATCATGATTGCCTTATCTGGTTTTTTAATTATTTTTTTAGCAGGTATATCGTGGCGTTTAATAATTTCATCTATGATTATTACCATTCTTTCCTCTCCTCTCATCTGGATCAATCTGCATGTCTATCAAAAAAATAGGGTCATTAATATGCTTGATCCTTTTGTTGATCCATTAGGTGCTGGCTACCATACAATTCAGTCAATGATTGCCATAGGTTCGGGTGGTGGATTTGGGAAAGGTTGGGGAGAGGGTTCACAAACAAATTTAAATTTTTTACCAGAAGCAAATACTGATTTTATTTTTGCTGTCTATTCTGAGGAGTTTGGTTTTTTTGGTGTAACTATAATTTTTGTTTTGTTTTTTCTGCTTATATTCAGGATATTTATGCTGGCAAACAATATGCAGAGTACTTTCTCAAAGCTTTTAACTGTATCTCTGGGTGTTTCAATTTTTAGCGCTATTTTCGTTAACATTGCCATGATTAGTGGATTAGTTCCAATTGTCGGCTTACCTTTACCTTTTATGAGTTATGGAGGCACATCCATGGTAGTTTCATTAGCTAGTATCGGTATAATAATTAGCTTGAATAATCATAAAACTTTAATAGCTAATTAAATGATAATGATTCGACAGTTTATTTTAAAAATATTTTTTTTAATTTTTATTGTTGGCTGTGCCTCAAAAGATTACGCTATTGATCAGTTATTTGAAGATGGTGGGGAAATAGACACAACGCCTGAAGATTCAATTAAGTATGTTTGTAACCAAAAAAAATATTTCTTTATTCGTTATATTGGAGATTACAAAGAAAGTCTTTGGATAATTTTTCCAAAGAGAGAAATTAAACTTGATAAAACAGAAATTTCAAATGTTTTCTCAAATGGAATTACTAAATTAGTATTTAATGAGAAAACCACAACCGTTAAAAAGGAAGGCACTATTTTATATAGTGAGTGCGCCTTACAAATTGAATAAAATATAATTAAACAACTAAACAGCTTATTTAATAAATACTTTAATTTATCTTTTTTTTTAAAGTAAAATAAAATTTTTTTACAGGGATAGTCATGATACTAGAGTCGGAATTTGTTGATTTAAATACACCAACAGGAATAATGAGAACTTATGTTCATAGGCCAAAATCGAAATCAAAATTTCCTGCTATTCTTTTTTACTCAGAAATTTTTCAACAAACAGGCCCTATAGAAAGAGCTGCTAAAATTTTGGCAAGTCATGGATTTGTAGTTTTGGTGCCGGAAGTTTTCCATGAGCTTAATGAAATTGGCACCGTGCTTAATTACGACGATGCAGGAAGAGATAAAGGCAATGCTGATAAATCTGAAAAAGATGTCCAATCATATGATACAGATAATCAGGCTATGATTGACTGGGTCAATACACAAAAATGGTCAAATGGTCATATTGGTGCAATGGGTTTTTGCATTGGTGGTCATCTTGCATTTAGAGCTGCTCTTAATCCAAGTGTTAAAGCTACAGCCTGTTTTTATGCAACAGATCTTCATACAAATACGATTCCAAATAGACCTAGACAGCACAGTATGGAAAGACTTTCAGACATTCAGGGTGAGTTATTAATGATTTGGGGAAAGCAAGATAATCATGTACCTACTGAGAATCGAACAAATATACATCAACAGTTGTTAGATACATCAATCAAATTCAGCTGGCATGAATTTAATGCTCAACATGCGTTTATGAGAGATGAAGGTGAAAGATATGATGCAGAACTTGCAGCCATATGTTATCAGTTAACCTTCAGCCTATTTAATAGAACTTTAAAAAGCTAGACGCAATCAGAAAAAGCTTCGAGTGCCCTATGAAAATTATTGTGGTTTATTTTTTTTATCACTTTTGAATGAGTTTTAACATCACTCTCAATTTTTGATTTAGATGCGTCAAATTGCGCTTGATTCAGCTGAGATTTAGTTTTTTTACTTTTCACAATCTTTTTTCCTTTTGGGAATTTAAAAATTATTGGGATTTTGTCCCAAATACTGTTATATGATAAAGGTTATAGCAATAAATTCAAATTTTTTAATAATAAAATAATCCAATGAAAATTTACGTTAATGGACACCAAAAAAATTTTGAAGCTACGGAATTATGCCTTACTTCGTTAATTGAAAAATTAGCACTTAATGAAAAAAAATTTGCCATAGAATATAATGGTGAAATAATTTCAAAAAGTAATTTTTCTCAAACCTTTTTAAGAGATGGTGACAAACTCGAGATTGTAATAGCCGTAGGTGGTGGCTAATTTAATGGAATCAGATAAATTTTTAATTGCCGGAAAACATTATTTATCTAGGCTTCTAGTGGGCACAGGTAAATATAAAGATTTTAAAGAAACCCAAACAGCAATATCAGAAAGTGGTGCAGAGATTGTGACAGTTGCAATAAGAAGAACAAATATTGGGCAAGATATTAAAGAAGAATCTTTGTTAGATTTTATACCTTCTGAAAAATATACCTATTTACCCAATACAGCAGGGTGTTATACAAAAGACGACGCCATTAGAACATTGCGTCTCGCAAGAGAGCTTTTAGATGGACATAACCTTGTTAAATTAGAGGTCTTAGGTGATCCCAATACGCTATATCCGAATGTTGTTGAGACTATAGAAGCTGCCAAAGTTTTAATCAAAGAAGGATTTGATGTCATGGTTTATACATCAGACGATCCTATTATCGCAAAACAACTGGAAGATATAGGCTGCTGTGCCATTATGCCACTAGCATCGCTTATCGGTTCTGGAATGGGTATCTTGAATCCTCATAATTTAGAAATTATCATTGATAATGCAAAGGTTCCCATCATTGTAGACGCAGGCGTTGGAACTGCCTCAGATGCAGTTATTGCGATGGAGCTGGGTTGTGATGGAGTTTTAATGAATACTGCCATTGCGGCTGCGGACAATCCTATTTTAATGGCGGCTGCAATGAAAAAAGCTGTTGAATCTGGCAGGGAAGCTTTCCTAGCAGGTAGGATGAAGAAAAAGTTTTATCAAGCAGATCCAAGCTCACCAACTTCTGGATTAATTAAGTGATGGATAAGAAAAATAATCATATTTTAATAAAAGTGACGCCAAATTTTATTGAAAAAAATTCTATGATTGAGTTTAATAAATATGTATTTGCTTATGAGGTTGAGATTAAAAATGAAAGCTTACAACCCATACAATTAATACGTAGGCATTGGATAATTGAGAATTCAAAGTTTGAAAAATTTGAGGTCAAAGGAGAAGGTGTGATTGGAGAACAACCGACAATCGCTCCTGGAGAAGTTTACAATTATTCAAGTTTCACTGAAATTAGCACCCCCTCGGGTTTTATGTGGGGCTCTTATCAAATGTTAACAGAGAGTGAAATAAGCTTTGATGTTGAAATTCCAAAGTTTGAGTTAAATATGCCGAGAACACTTCATTGATAAACTTACTTAGATTACTGATTGTTTTATTTTTATTCCTAGCGGGCTGTCAAGATGCTCAACCACCTGCGGATTGTAATTGCCCTGAAGTAGAACCGCCCGTCGTTGAAGAAAAAAAAGAGGTCAAATTTAAACCCTACAGCTTTCTGAAGGAAACATACTGGAGTGACATTGAGTATGCACTCTCGGAAGACTACTTGATTCTCGCATGGCCTGCTTGGATCAGAAGCTGCTCAACGCTTATCAATAAAAAACCTTGGCGTAAAGTTTGTGAGCAAGCTTATTTAATTGGCTCGTCTCCAAGTAATGACGAAATAATTAATTACTACAGAAATTATTTTAATTTATATCAAGCAACAAATAAAGACGGCTCAAAAGAAGGATTAATTACAGGATATTATCAGCCTGTACTTCAGGGTAATTGGGAGAAAACAAAAAAATACAATATTCCCCTATACTCTATTCCTGACGATTTAATAACAGTCAATCTAAGTGAAATTTATCCTGACTTAAAATATAAAAGATTGAGGGGAAGAGTTGAGGGTAATAAATTAGTCCCCTACTTTACAAGAGACGAAATTACAGAAAAAGTGGCTCCGCTAAAAGGGAATGAATTAGTTTGGGTCAACAATGCGGTTGAAGCTTTTTTTCTTGAGATTCAAGGATCCGGTGTCATAGAGTTTAATAATGGCAAAAGAATTCAAATTGGATATGCAGATCAAAATGGACACCCCTATCGCTCAATGGGCCGTGCACTTATTCGTGCGGGAGAATTGCAAAGAGGTAAAGTTTCTATGCAAAGTATTAAAAAATGGGCAAAAAATAATAAAAAGAAATTAAGAAAATTTTTAAGCGCTAACCCGAGTTATGTATTTTTTAGAATTCTGCCAGAAGGCCTACCTGGACCAATTGGTGCACTTGGTGTTCCAATAACATCTGAAAGATCCGTAGCAATAGATCGTAGGTATGTGCCACTTGGTGCGCCTATTTTTCTCAAGACAACTAAACCAAATACTGATATCCCTATAAAAAAGCTTATGATTGCTCAAGATACTGGTGGTGCCATTAACGGTGGTGTTAGAGCAGATTTTTATTGGGGGCAAGGAAATGAAGCTGGCAAAATGGCTGGCAAAATGAAACAAGATGGTCGGATATGGATTTTGTTACCTAAAGGCTTTAAGCTTCCATAAAAAAAGGAACTCTTAAAGTTCCTTTTTTTAATATAACTAAATAAACAATTACTTGTTCATTACGTACATTGTTACTTCAAAACCGAAACGCATTTCAGTTGCAACTGGTGTTGTCCACATAATATGATCTCCTTTCATTTTTT